>Ga0302246_1001392_pt1 | contig 17237 bp, 11 predicted proteins | sample AAG_UR_Trp_MG_FD_193533 | JGI IMG/M metagenome (GOLD analysis project Ga0302246, IMG submission 193533) | Enriched activated sludge microbial communities from anaerobic digester in WTTP, New Holstein, Wisconsin, United States - AAG_UR_Trp | ecosystem: Engineered > Bioreactor > Anaerobic >...
CGAATCCGAGCAATGGAAACGGCAGACTGTTTTCGATATCTTTGATTTGCTCCAGAACGCCTTTTTCACCTTTACCCCAGATGGCTCGTTGTTCGGTCCAACCGGTGGCGATATCGACGAAGTCCAGCGTGTTGACGTACATTCCGGCGGTAGAATCACCGCAATGAGCGACGGTGTCCGCTTCAAAAAAACCGGGACGTGATTCATCCCACTGGTTGGTTTTGACGGGGATTTGTTTTCGCAAGAGGGTCCCGGGTTTTGTCGTGGAACGCCCCCGCTTTTTATAATCGGCTCTCACCGGTTTGAGAATCCTGTCTATGGTGGCGGGGGAGATGGTCAATAAGGACTTAATGGCTTCTTCAGGGTTGTCTCCGTGAAGTTGAACATATCCGGGCAGCCAGATCTTCAGGATGACCTTAAGGCGTTTTGAACAGGGCATATTTGCCGCCAGCCAAATGTCCTTAAGTATCTTGTGGATTATAACACCTTGATAAATAGGCGGTTTCCCTTTTTTCTGTGCCTTTGGCCTGGTGAAATGTTTGAATCTCCGAAGCTTCCGGATCGCATGCTTGCGGTGGCATCCGCACGTGGCACAGTATTCGTCGAGGATGAGACTTTTCTGCTGATGGGTTGCCTTTTTATACCGCAGATACACCGCTTCGGTATAATCTCTTTTGGATCTTGGACTCATAATAAATGCTCCTTCGTAACTCAATGTTCGGTAACATCAATTTATGAGTCAATGATCCCTTGGAAAACCCTCCTCCGGTAACATTTTATTTGAGGCAATTCGGCTTCCAGCGGTCACATGGCGGATCCCAGCAAGAAGGTTTATGCTGACAAAGGGTACTAAGGAGAACCTAATCGAATCTTTCTGCAGATGAATGGCATCCAAGACGGCATCATGCAAAGCTTTTTGGCTTAAACCAGGTAATCGCCGAAAAATTATTGACCATCAATCGTTCGTAATTATCGACCGTCGATCTTAATTCTATTAAAAGATCCGGCATTTATATAAGTGAACCCTTAACATATTTTGGGAAATTCAAAGCTCTCACATCATCTCCGATAAACACGTTCCCATAAATTTTTACACCCCGAATTTTATGAAGAAAAGGTCTTATTGTCGTTGCTCCTGGACCTAACCTTGCCATTAAATGTAGGATTCGGTTGAAACTCCCCCTTAAAATACTTTTTTCCATCACAACGTTCCTTCCGAAAAATAAAAAAGAAATTAATGTGTATTCTTTATTATGATTACTGATAAATACAATCATTTCTTGCCGGTTGAAATCAAGCATCTTTTTCAAGGACAGCCTTTTAATGAATACAGGAAATAACTCATGGTGGTCTTTACAACGAGTGTCAAGAAAAGCTCGTACATAGACAATAAGCTAATCCGCCGTTTTGATCGAAGGATTTGAAATACATGTCTTTAGCTAAAAAAATAGCAAAGGGGACAAGTGTCATTGCCTGTAGTGAAGTAATCACGCAAGGCTGCATTCTATTGCGCAACATAATCCTCGCGCGCGCGCTGACCAAGGCAGACTTCGGTGTTGCCGCAATGATTGGCATGACTGTATCATTGATGGAAATAGGGGGCAGACTGTCCATAGAGAACCTCGTTGTCCAGTCAAGGGAAGGAGATCAGCCAAGGTTTGTAGCTGTAGCACACGCCGTCCGGGCCTTGCTTGGTTTGGTCAGCGGCCTTCTGATCCTGCTGGCTGCCGCACCGATAGCGGTTTTATTCAAAGTTCCGGACGCGGCGTGGGCGTTCAGAGCAATAGCCCTGGTTCCCATAATAAACTCTCTCTCAAGCCTGGATGTTTATCGGATGCGCCGGGAAATGCGCTTTGGACCCGGCGTGCTCATCGAGATTATTCCGCAGATGATCATCACCCTGGCAGTATGGCCCATGACCCGGATATGGCATGATTATTCCGTAATTGTGTGGCTTTTGCTGATCAGACAGGTTGCATCTACCGCTGCTTCTCATCTAGTTGCAGAGCGCCACTATCGTTGGTCGTATCAAGAGTCTGCAATCAAGTCGATTTTTGATTTTGGATGGCCGATGATGATCAATGGTCTGTTGCTGTTCTGCATCATGCAGGGTGACCGCTTTGTTGTAGGCATTGGATTTTCGGCTGCAGACCTGGGGAGCTACGCTATTGCTGGAACACTTGCTTTGCTTCCTTCGGCCACATTGCTGAACATATTTGGGTCGTTGCTTCTCCCGCTTCTTGCGGAAACAAGGGATAATTTCACTTTGTATCTGAAGAGAGTGGAAAGAAGTTTCGAGATGTTGTCCCTTTGTTCATCGATTTATGCAGTTGTGCTGATCGTGGCAGGGGAGGCGCTCGTGACACTTATCTTCGGGGCCAAGTATAAAGATGCCGGTGCAATCACCGCCTGGTTTGGATTAGCACAGGCATTACGCCTCCTCCGAAGTGTCCCGATAACTGCGGCCGTGGCAAAGGGAGACACCAAGAATCTGATGTGGTCAAATCTTTACCGGCTCATGGGGTTCTTCGCAGCAGTGCCGGCAGCATTCATGGGAGCCTCTCTCTCTATGATAGCCGCCTGTGCAGTTCTGGGGGAAGCTGTGGCCTCAGTAGGTTCGTTCTGGCATTTTTACAGAAGGCAAGTTGTTCCTTTGAATATATTCATCCGGTCGTGGTTACTGGCAGCCGTTATCATTGGGATGAGCGGGCTGCTGATTTTGTTTGGTATCACGACAATCACTTCTTGGATGCCATTTGTGGTATCGAGCATAATGATTTTCTTCGCTATCGCCGTTTATCTATTTTTCTTTAAAGAACTGCGCGCCGTTGTGGTTTCAAAATTGATACCAGCGCTGCTCAATTGAGTAATTTGGGTTGGCGAGAGAGCTGGTCAAAAATGAGCAGGCCGTTAAATCCAAGGTTGCATAATGTTGGATTATGTTATGCGGGGAAGAAAACGGCTTGTCGATCCTTCAGGTAAGGGTATTGCAATGACGTTGCAGTGGTTAAGTAGAAATTGAACTCCTCTTATGCGAGGTGGCATATGTGTCTGGTTACGGCTGTCCAGAATTGAAATAACCTTATAGGTTGCCCGCTGCTGACTTTCCCTTTCCCATCGAATTATTGCGCAATATTGAGAGAAAAAGGATGCATGAACAGATTCGGGCAATTATCACGCAGGAAATGGACATTCGAGAGTCAAATTCCATGAGGTTTCAGGAAAAGATGCGAGTGGGGATCATGGGCACACCGGTGAGTTCGGGGAATCGGGGTGTGCTTGCCTTAGGGACGTCACTTGTGAATCTGTGCGCTGCCGAGGGACGCGAGGTTGTGCTTATGCTGGGTCAACGGAATAACCAGCCGGTTCCTTTTCGTATCGCCGGAAAAGTCCAGTCTGTCCGGCTGGTGAACTGCCGACTTTCGCTTCGATCCCGACTGAGCGATCACCTGGCGTGGATCGTCCTTGCCTCATTAGCTTATCGGACCCTACCTCTGGGTTACTTGCGCCGCGCTTTAAGTCGTTCCACTTCCTGGATCAGTGCGCTTGAGACAACCGACATTGTAGGGGATGTGCGGGGAGGGGACAGCTTCTCAGATATATATGGGATGCAAGGGTTCTTTTATGGATTCATGATGGCTTGGACGGTTATCCTGGTTAAAGGAAGCCTGGTGCAGTTTCCCCAGACCTTTGGGCCGTACAAGAGCTACTTGGCCCGTGTCCTGGCGCGTTACCTTCTCAGGCGGTCGTCGGTGGTGATCGCCCGTGACGAAAAGAGCCGGCAAGTCGCACAGGACTTGATCGGTCAAAACAAAGAGGTGTGGTTAAGCCCGGACGTGGCCTTCTCCCTGGAGGTCATCCAACCGGAGCGTATTGAGGTAGATCCTCCCCCGGATGGACCGACACCATCGGGGGTGATTGGAGTAAACGTCAACGGACTCATGTATAACGGCGGCTATAGCCGGAACAACATGTTTGGACTTGAGCTGGATTATCAGAGTATGCTGCCGGCCATGTGCACGGCTCTTTTAACGGAGCATCCGGGGGAACTGTGGCTGGTGCCCCACACGTATGGTCCTCCAGAAAGTGTGGAGAGCGATTCCGAGGCAAGCAAGAAGGTCCGGGCAGCACTGCCGGAGGCGTTACAGTCACGGGTGAGGATTGTCAGCGGTGAATACGATTGTCAGGAACTCAAAGGGTTAATCGGTCAGTACGACTTCTTCATCGGTTCACGCATGCACGCGTGCATAGCTGCCCTTTCCCAGGGTGTTCCGTGTGTGGGCATCGCATACAGCAGAAAATTCGAGGGAGTCTTCAAATCGGTGGGTATGGGAGACTGGGTGGTCGATGGCCGAAAAGTGAGGAACGACGAGGCAGTCGCCAGCATTCTGAAGCTTTACAGGAGACGGGATGAGATACGCCGGGAGTTGAAGGTGAATGCCGACGAAGCGAAGAAAAAGTTGTACGATGTTTTCGCGAGACTGTTTCAAGAAAATGTTAGAAAGTAAGGCGCAAGGGTTCCGCTATCAATCTTCACATGAGATCTTTTAAGTGTTTCTCATGCAGAATTCGTAGCTGATCGATTCCACCTCGGAGTTGGACAAGATCTTCAAACAATTTGGTGTAACTGACCCTATCATCATTTATTTCACCAGATTCTGTCGAGGCTAACACAATGGCAGACTTGGAAGTCAAGGTTGAGTGCAATTACGACGTGCTTGATGAATTGCGTCAGGCATGGGACGAAGCCGTGATCGAACTCGGAGGAAGCATTTACATGTCTTACGACTGGAGCCGGACGTGGTGGGAGTTTTATGGAACCGGAAAGGAACTTAGAATATTCCTGTTCCGTAAGGAGCATCGGTTTGTAGGTATTGTTCCAATCTATATCGATCGCGTGGGCTTCGGGCCGGTACGGTGTTCGATTGCCCGGATGGTGGGATCCAACATACCACCAAAGGTTTTCGATCCTCCGATTCAAAAGGATTTTGCAGAATTTATTCTTAGAGAAATCCTGAAGCAGCTCTTCGAAAAGGATGCTTGCGATGTTTTAAGCCTGGGACCAATGTCAGAACTGCACGAGGCAGCGGGAAAAATGAAGGATGCTGCATTGAAAAGCAGCCTTGTTAAAGAATGCCGTGTCGTTCAGGGCGTACATAGTGTCTTCTGGCTGCCGCACAGTATGGAAGAATATTACCAGGCACTAAGTAAGAACGAACGCAAGAACCGTAGAAAATACGAGCTGAGGACATTGAAGAAAGAATTTGATACACGGGTAGAGGTGCTCTGCACGCCCGAACAGGTCGAACAGGAGTTCGAGGATTTCGTCCGGCAACATACACTGCATTGGAATGAACAGGGCATGCCTGGGCATTTCCTGGCCTGGCCGAAAGCCACAGAATACAATCGTGCGCTTGTCAAGGCCCAGGCAAAGTTAGGGCGTACTCGCTTTGTCCGCATTCTTGCAAACAACCATGTCATTTCAAATCAGTATGCGTTTGCCTTCGGGAACTCCTATGTCTGGGAACTGCCCGCCCAAGCTGGCGGCAAACAATGGGAACGGTTCAGCCTTGGGCCTACCGGTATTGTGACAATGATCGATGCGGCAATAAGGGAGGGCAAAAGTCGCCTTGAAGGCGGATTGGCGCATTACGACTATAAGCTGAGACTGAGTGCAAAGGAACACGAAACCATGACAATTCGGATGATAAGAAATCGCTTAAGTAGCAGAATTCGGTTTAAGTTTTTCAATCTGTTCAGATTTTGTCTGGATGTTGGATATCATAAGATCTGGTATCGAAGGATCCGTCCGCGCATCCCGGCGCTACGGCGAAAACCTCAATGGCGTTTATGGCTACGGCTTGATTTCTGATTATAACTTTTAACATTGGGAAGTATTGGCTGAAGAATAATTTAAGTATCACGTTAACTTCAGAAGTAAAATGAGCGGGCAAAGAATGTGTTCATCATGATGTATAGTATGAGTAATCTGTGTCGGAATTATTTACAATTTTGCAAAATCTTTCTATGACAATAAGACTTTATAATACCTCGATAATGATGCGCATATATCTCTCGCTGCGTGTCGGAATTATTTACATAATGATTTTTAATAATGTTATACAATGAATAACTATATGAAATTAAATGTATTAGAAATATGGCATAGTAATTGCCGTTGTTATTTTAAATAGATTGCCCCGGCATGGATGTAAACATTAAGGAGGTGAAAAAATGAGAAAGCTTTTATTTGTAGGAATAATCAATATTATATCAATCGTGTTCTTAGTTTCTTCTTTATATGCCAATTATACCGAAACTATCTTTGACAACGGATCTTGGAATCCAGATCAATTCGGTACAGAAATGACAAAAGATCTCATTACAGAGGAATTCTTACTGACGTCTGACGCGAGCATCAACAGAGTGGTGTTCTGGGGCTTTGATGGTGGTGGGGAAAGTTATCCAGGACCAGCTTATAAAGGTCAGATATCCTATTTTATCTATGATGACATGGCTGGAAATCCATATGATGTCAAGGCTCAGGGTATTATTGATGTCAGCCCCATTGATACAGGGAGCGATTTAGTTATGCTCAACCAAGGGGGCATTTTTGATATATTGATGTTTGACTTCACCATTCCTGAATTTGATGCCACTGCTGACACGACTTATCACCTGGGATTACACAATGGAGCAATTACGTGGGAAGAAAAAATCGACGTGCATACGGCGGAAATAATCGACTGGTATACCGGGGATTATGTAAAAACGAATTTCTACTGGGCAACCACACAACCAGATGGCACTTCCAACATTCTTCGTAATCTTTACCACCAAGACCCACATGATATTTCATATACGGGATGGATTCCCTACCAAGTGCCTTATAATTTAGCTTTCCAACTGCTATACACGGAAGAAGAAGATTTATCAGCTGTACCTGAGCCCGCCTCGCTATTACTTTTGGGATGTGCCTTGCTGGGATTGGCAGGTTTAAGGGAAAAGTACAAAAAATGAGAACCCATATAGAGCTAACCACAGCTAAACAGGCGTTTATTGCCCGACAATAATTCCACAATAAACGCCTGATAGTCGTTTCCTTATTGATAGAGAGAATTTATCTGAGGCAAGCGGCCGGACATATTCAGCGAAGCTCCATCTCAAACTGCGCAGGTCCTTTTGAGGGACGTCCGTATAATGACGGATATATGCCTTGATCTCAGAAAAATCATACGGTCTGCCACCGTTTGTGCGTTAAAACGTCTTCCAACAATTCCCAAGACAAAACAAATCCTTATGGACGCAAACGCAACACATGCATTCATCCCATTGGTACGCCACGGGTTATTCTGCAAAGGATTTTTATAAAGGTATCAGCTTGACATGGCAACTATAGTCATCGGTGCAGACATCTGCCCCATCGAAGGCAACAGCCCTTATTTCAAGGCGGGAGATGCCCAGGCTTTGTTCAATGATCTCCTGCCGGAATTTGCGGCAGCGGATTTGACGATTGCCAATCTTGAGTGTCCCCTGATCCGGGAACCTTCTCCCATTTACAAGACCGGTCCTGTGTTTAGCGAAGACTGTGATTGCATAAACGGGATCCGGGAAGCTGGGATTGATGTCCTCAACCTGGCCAACAATCACATCCTCGATCATGGCGCAAAAGGGCTTGAGAATACGCTGCGGGTTTGCGCGGAGGCGGGCATTTCAACCGTCGGGGCCGGCAAAAACCTGGATGCGGCACGCCGTATACTTGTTCGCAAACTTGACAATATCCGTGTGGGCATTCTGGCCATGGCGGAACATGAGTTTTCCATCGCCACCCGGAATACCGGGGGTGCCAATTCCCTGGACTTGATGGACTTCGTGCGGAACGTGAAGGAGCACCAGGATGAATTCGACTATTTGATCGTGCTTCTGCACGGTGGAGACGAATTCCTTGTCCCCAGTCCGCGCATCAAGGACACCTGCCATTTCCTGATCGAAATGGGAGCGAACACCGTGATCGTTCAGCACCCGCATTGCCTGGGCGGTATCGAGCATTATCGGGGCGGAAATATCGTTTACGGTCAGGGCGCCCTGGTCATGGACGAGAGAATCTACCGCACCAGCCGAGGTTTCCACGAGGGTTTCCTGGTCAAACTGCAATTGGCTGATTTAGGCGGTTCTGACATGGAAATCATACCGTTTACGCAATCCGATCCTGTACCCGGGGCACGAAGAATGACGGGCGAAAAGAAGCGCCTGTTTTTACAGGTCATCGAGGAGCGATCCCTTGCCATCAAAGATGACACTTATGTTGAACGGGAGTGGCTCACCTTTTGTGAAGCGCACAAGCAGGACTATCTCAGCACGGTTCTGGGGCATGGCCGGATCCTGCGGCGACTGTTCAGGTTTTTATGGCTTACCAAGTTACTTTACGGCAGAAGAAAATTGTTGGGCATTCGGAATGCGGTCTGTTGTGAAACGCACCGTGAGGCCTTGGAAACCATTTTCAATCGCCGACTTTTCTAAAAAGATCTCCTGTTCCAATTGCTTCCATGCCTAGCTTCCCATGCAAAGTTGATCAAACGGACGGGCTTCCTGCAGTCTGCGCCTACAGATGAGTTCCAGGGTTGACCATAAAGAGTGTACCAAGGAATTACCGATTCATTCCCTTAACGTCCATTCCAGAAAACTAAGGAAAGCTGAAGGCCTGAAACAAGACTGTCTATTTTGTTCGTCAAAAGTAAAATATTACAAACTGACATAATTTTGTTGCTAAATTCCCCGAAGGTTGTAGGCTTTCCCCAGAGGAAACCGGTGCGAACGAAGGGTGATAAGGCCTTATGCCTAGAGTCGCTTCAGATGGCCATTGCACATCGCGATCCCCCCAAGGGGGTCATCCATCACTCTGATCGGGGTGTTCAGTATGTCTCCCAAGATTATGCGGAGTTGCTGCTTATTATGGTTTCCGGATCAGCATGTCTCGGAAGAGCAAGCCTTACGATAATGCTGCTGTTGAGAGCTTTTTTAAGACCGTCACAACAGAGGAAGTCTATCTCTTGGAATACCAAACTTTTGAAGATGTCCAGAATCGACTTCCCTTTTTCATTCAGTAAGTGTATGATTTCATGTTAAATTATATTCTTCATCTCCGATGAAAACCGCCTTTGGAATTTGAAGAACTTATTTAACCCATAACCCCTGTCCGGCCGCCCTAACCGGAACTGTCTAATCTCAGGGGTGTACTCCATTTGACGTGATAACCTCTAAAAATTAATAGCATTATGAAAGGTATTGTTTACATTTATGTATACTGAACAATTTGACAAACATATTCTCTGTATCGGAGCGGGTTATGTCGGCGGCCCTACAATGGCCGTGATTGCCAAGAATTGCCCCCAGTACAAAGTAACCGTTGTCGATGTCAGCGAGGAACGGATTGCGAGGTGGAATTCGGATAACCTTCCCATCTACGAACCGGGACTCGATGAGGTGATTGCCGCCTGCCGGGGAAAGAATCTTTTCTTCAGTACCGACATTCCCCGGGGCATAAAAGACAGTGAAATCATTTTTGTCAGTGTCAACACGCCGACTAAAAACTTTGGAATCGGTGCCGGAATGGCTGCTGATCTTCAATATTGGGAAAAAACCGCCCGGCAGATTCTGGAATATTCAGACTCATCAAAAATTGTTATTGAAAAGAGCACTTTTCCCGTCAAGACGGCCCTGGCTATGAAGCGGATTTTCAGTAGCGTCAAGAATGGATGCCAATTCGAGGTCCTGTCCAATCCGGAATTTCTCGCCGAAGGGACGGCAATTAAGGATCTGGAAGAACCCGACCGGGTTCTTGTCGGTTCCATGGAAACAGACTCAGGGCGCAGGGCGCGGGATGTTCTGGTGGATATTTTCGCGAACTGGGTGCCCCGCGGGCGTATTCTGACTTCCAACATCTGGAGCTGTGAGCTTTCCAAACTTGTTTCGAATGCCTTCCTGGCACAGCGGATATCATCCATCAATGCCATTTCGCATTTATGTGAGAAAACTGACGCAGATGTGGAAGAGGTGGCTCTTGCCGTGGGTATGGACAGCCGGATCGGCTCCAGGTTTCTCAACGCCAGCGTTGGTTTCGGCGGCTCCTGTTTCAAAAAAGACATCCTCAATCTGGTTTACCTTTGCCGTTTCTATCACCTAAACGAGGAAGCCGATTACCTGGAGGGGATCGTCAGGATCAATGAATATCAGAAGGAGCGTTTTATTCGGAATATGATCAATGTTATGTTCAACACCCTGTCCAACAAAAGGATATGTCTTTTCGGGTTTTCATTCAAGGCCAACACGGGAGATACGCGGGAAACGCCGGCGATAACGATTGCCCGTGGGTTAATGGGAGAAAATGCCGAAATCGTGATCACGGACCCAAAAGCCCTGCAAAATGCCAGGATCGATTTGCAGGATGCCGATCCCAGGAAAGTCAGTTTTGTAGAAGATCCCTATGATGCTGTTGCCGGTTCCCATGCGATTGCCGTCGTCACGGAATGGGATCTTTACAGGCATCTGGACTATCAGAAAATCTATGATTCCATGGTCAAGCCCGCCTTTATTTTCGATGGCAGGAATATCCTTGATCACCGGAGGTGTTTTGAAATCGGGTTCAATGTGTATCCTTTGGGGAAAACTGCTCTCAGTCATCTGGAAAACTAAACAACCCTTGCAATTGTATCATTCAGTATACCAGACGGCGTTCTCTCATTATCTGCATCGGCCTGAAATCACCGTCTTCACTTTTAGGCATTAGCATGTTGCGTATTTTCAAAAAGAATAAAGACCAGTGCTCCGCAGCTGTTGCCATGACCAATCCGGAGTTAATCCGGCACGCCCTCTTCGGCGGTGCGACTCTTTTGACGGCAGCGCTAATCTGGTGGCCCCTTTGGGCGCTCTTTGACTCGGATCTGAAGCGGGATTACCACACCCTGATTCCGTTTATCCCCATCATCACCCTTTATCTTCTCTATCTGAAAAGAAGGGATTTAAGCGCGAAGATGACCTATTCCCCCGGGATGGGCATTGTCGGCATTGCCGCCGGTCTTGCCCTGTACGCCTTGGCCTGGGCCGGGGGGCGGAACCTCAATGTCAACGACCAGGCCACGCTTCGGATCTTATCGGCCCTCGTTTTCCTGTGGGGGGCATTTCTTCTCATCTACGGGCCCGGGGCCTTTAAGGCCGTGCTCTTCCCGCTCCTGTTTCTGTTGTTTATGGTCCCGCTCCCCTTCCAGTTCATGGAGCAGGTCATCACGTTTTTGCAGCGGGGCTCGACAGAGTTTGCGAATCTCCTTTTTTTTCTCTCCCAGGTTCCATATTACCGTGATGGGTTCTCCTTTCATCTCACGGGGATAAGTGTCTGTGTAGCTCCGGAGTGCAGTGGTATCCGGTCGGGTTTGGCACTGTTCATCACGGCGTGGCTGGCGGGCTACCTCTTTCTGTACTCTCCATGGCGGCGCATTATGCTGGTCCTGATGGTTTTCCCCATTACGATGTTTAAAAACGGGATACGCATCAGCACACTCACGCTCTTGGGAACCTATGTGGACCCGCGGATACTGGAGAGCTCGCTCCACCGGGAGGGGGGGATCCCATTCTTCGGCCTGGCGCTCCTGATGCTGGCTGCTGTTCTGTATTTCCTGCGAAAGGGTGACGGCTCACGATGAGCAATAAAGCAGGACTCGCATCAGCGGTCACATGACAGGTTTTGAATTAAAAGGATTGCAGCGGGGCTCCCGAATGTTAAAGGAGTGGTGAAAAGGCAAAAGGGATGGATTTTAACATGTGGATAGCCGTCGCCGCAGCGGCGGTGACGGGAGGAGTAGCTGTGGTGGCCCTGTGGAAGGACCCCAGGGCCTTCGTGCACCGGGTCTTTTGCGTGGGATTGCTCCTTTTCGCCCTTGATGCGGGACTGGCGGCTTATAGTTACATGGCAGACGCTGAGAGCCCGTTCCTTCTTCGTCAATGGCTGCAGCTTTTCTGCGCCTCCCTGCTGCCATCTGTGTGGCTTCTGTTCAGCGTCACCTTCGCCCGGGCCAACTACACCGAGCAGCTAAACCGGTGGCGCTGGGTGCTGCTGGTCGCGCTTATTATTCCCCTGGGCCTCACCACTTTTTTCAGAGAGGCATTCTTTGCTGGCCCTCCCATGCTGACGGAGCATGGGATGCTCTTTGTTCCGACTGCGTGGTCAGGCTACGTATGGCACCTGGCCTGGGTTATCCTGTCCGTCATGATCCTGATGAACCTGGAGCGGACGTTCCGCCACGCGACAGGCTACATGCGCTGGCAGACGAAATTTCTGTTTCTGGGTATCGGCGGCGTCTTCGCCGCCCACCTTTATACGGACAGCCAGGTACTCCTCTTCAGGGGAATCAACACGGGCCTTGATCAGGTGGAGATGGGTGTGCTTCTTCTGGCGGATCTTTTCATTCTGCGGGCCCTGTTCCGGGGGAAGCCCCTGACGACTTCCATCTACCTTTCCCACCAGTTTCTGTTCGGTTCCTTCACGGCCCTTATTGTTGGAATCTTTTTCATCACCCTGGGAGTCCTGGCGTTGCTCTCCCTGCAATTCGCATGGATAGTGGACGTCCATGTCATGATCTTTCTTGTCCTGGTGGCCGTCATGGTGTTTGCCGCCGTACTCATGTCGGATCGCCTCCGCATGCGCCTCAAGCGCTTCATCGGAAAGCATTTCCGTCGCCCCCAGTACGACTACCGGAAGATCTGGCAGGACTTCACGGGGCGGACGGCCTCGCTGATGGAGACACAGCCCCTTTGCCGGGAGATTGTGAAGATGGTTTCGGAGACGCTGGAAATCCTCTCGGTGAGCATCTGGCTTCTTGACGAGCGCCAGGAGCGCTGGTCCTTCGGTGCCTCGACGGTCTACACCAATGAAGCTGTCGCACAACTCAAACTCGGAAACGACAACGGCATGGCCCTGGCCCGAACCCTGGCTGACCAGAGCCAGCCCGTTGATTTGGAGGGCCGGGGGGACGATTGGGTTGAAGATCTCCGCAATACGTACGGCTTTGCGGAGAACAAAGAGGCGAGGATTCGCTACTGCGTTCCCCTGCAGGCCGCCGGCCGCCTGATCGGGATCATGACACTAAGCGAAAAGGTGTTCTACGAGCCGCTGACCGTCGAGGAGACGGACCTTGTTAAGACCGTCGCCGACCAGGCAGCGGCGAGCCTGCTCAGCCTTCGGCTTTCGGAAGAACTCAACCAGAGAAAGGAGAGCGAGGCCTTCCGGACCATGTCCTCCTTCTTTCTCCACGACCTGAAGAATCTGGCTTCGAAGCTCTCCCTGGTGACCCAGAATCTGCCCGTCCACATGGACAATCCGGAGTTTCGAGCTGATGCCCTGCGGACGATGAGCCAGAGCGTCACCAAGATCAACGCCCTGAGCAGCCGCCTGTCGCTGTTGAGCCAGAAGTTGGTCCTGGACTGTCATCCCACTGATTTGAACGACCTGGTGGCGGCGGCGGTCTCCGAGGCCAGAGGCATTGTACGGGCAGCCATCCACGAGGATCTGGGACCGCTTCCCCCCCTGTCTCTGGACGGCGAGCAGGTGCACAAGGTGATTGAAAACCTCCTGATCAATGCGAGAGATGCCCTGGGGGAAGAGGGGGAGATACGCATCGCGACCCGACACCAGGGCGTCTGGGCGGAAATCGCCGTCACCGATAACGGTTGCGGCATGTCCGGGGAGTTCATGGCGAAAAGGCTTTTCCATCCCTTCCAGACGACCAAGAAGCAAGGCATGGGCATCGGACTGTACCACTGCCGGGCCATTGTCGAAGCGCACGGCGGCCGGATCGAGGTCGAAAGCGAGGAAGGCCGTGGGACGTGCTTCCGGGTGTTGCTGCCACTGGAGAAGGGGGCAAGTAGGTGATAGGGACCGTGTGGATGATGGAGAAGGCGTTACGGCAGGTGGCCGGCGTGAAGCGTGATTGAAAGGGGAGGGGGATGAAAAAACCGAAACTGTTGATCGTTGAGGATGACGAGGATCTGCGCACCCAGATGAAGTGGGCCCTGGCCGGCGACTTTGACGTCATTTTGGCGGAAGACAGGCCAAGCGCCATGGCGGTGGTGAGAAAGACCCAACCGGCTGTGATTACCTTGGATCTGGGCCTTCCTCCTGTCCCTGCGGGCGTCGAGGAGGGTTTCGCCACCCTCGATGAGATGCTGGAGGAAAACAGCCAGGCCAAGGTTATCGTTATCACAGGCCGGGGCGATCGTGAAAACGCCCTCCAGGCGATCGGCAAGGGGGCCTACGATTTTTTCCAAAAGCCCATCGAGCTTGATGAACTGAAAGTGGTCCTGGGGCGGGCCATCTACGTCGCCCAACTCGAACAGGAGCAACGTGAGTTGCGGCGTAAACTAAACGGCACGACCTTCGAAGGGATGCTGGGGACCTGCCCGAAAATGCAGGAGATCTACGGCATGATCCGCAAGGTAGCAGGCACGGATGCCCCGGTCATGATATCGGGGGAAAGCGGCACCGGCAAGGAGCTCGTTGCCCGCGCCATACACCGCCTGAGCCTGCGGCAGGCCGGCCCGTTCATCGTGATCAACTGCGGCGCCATCCCGGAAAATCTTCTGGAGAGCGAGCTGTTCGGACATGAGAAGGGAGCGTTCACGGGGGCGCATATCCGGCGGAAGGGGCGTTTCGAGATGGCGGAGGGGGGAACGCTTTTCCTGGATGAGATTGGCGAATTGCCTCCCATGCTGCAGGTGAAACTGCTGCGCTTCCTGCAGGACCGGGTAATCGAGCGGGTCGGGGGCCGGGAGCAGATCGAGGTCGATACCCGCGTCATCGCCGCCACAAACCGCGATCTCCATGAGGCCATGAAGCAGGGGGGCTTCCGGGAAGACCTTTATTTCCGTCTGGGGGTCATCCTGATCGCTCTGCCGCCGTTACGCGAAAGGGACGGGGATTTGCCGCTTCTCGCTAAAGCGTTTCTGGAAAGATACGCCGACGAAAACAGAAAAGTCATTCGGGGCTTCACCGAGCAGGCCCTGGATGCCATTGAACAATACCCCTGGCCGGGAAACGTCCGGGAACTGGAAAACCGCGTCAAACGTGCCGTCATCATGGCCGAACAGACGAGGATCACCCCGGAAGATCTCGAGATGTCATGCTCATCCGGCTCACCTGAGCGTTACGAGAGAATGGGGCTCCGGGAGGCTCGGGAAGCATTGGAAAAAGAACTTTTGACAAGGGCCATTGCCCGCAGCAGCGGCAACCTGTCCAAAGCTGCCGCGGAACTGGGCATCAGCCGACCGACTCTTTACGACCTGATGGAAAAATTCGGAATGCAGAAGGAAGGATAAAAGGAGTAAATCACTATGCAAAAAAAAACGTTGGCATTGTTCCTGGCTCTTTTGTCCCTGTTGATCTTTGGGGGTGCAGCGGCGCCGGCCGAGGATCGGCCGTGGAACCCGGACGGGACCATTTCTGTACTTGAGGAACCAAAAGCCAACCAGCCGCCTGGTGACACCGTGTCCCCGGCCCGCTGGAATCTTGTCGGGACCCTCTCTGTGAGCGAAGAATACGACGATAACCTCTTTTTCAGCGATGATGATCAAAGTGATAAGACGGAAGACTTCGTCACCACCGTCAGCCCCGGACTCGAGCTTTCCCGCACGACCGACCGACTGCTGCTTCGGCTCATTGGGCGGCTCGACCGGCGGTTGTACCTGGATGAAACAGACCTCAACGCCACCGACCAGTCCTACCTGGCCTCGATCCGCTACGCGGTCAGCCCCAGGCTCTCCCTTTCGGGGCAGGCCGGTTACACCAAAGATTCCAGCCCCGACCGCGATTTCGAAACAACGGGCCTGGTTCTGGGCACAACAAAACGGGAACAGTGGCGCTACGGTTTGTCCGCCGATTACCGGATTTCCGAGGGAACGTCCGCGGCCCTGTCCTACGCCTATGCCAAGGACAACGAAAAAAGTGACGACGACGATGACAGCGAGTCCCATACCGCCACCCTCCTGCTTTCAGGTGATCTCGGCTATCTGATCCGGGAGTCTAAGTGGCGCCTCACCCTCGGATACAGCCAAAATGACTACAGCGACACGAAGGATAACAGCTACAAGCTGATGGCCGGGTTCAGCAAATCCCTAAGCGAGACCTGGAGCTTTGTCGTCGATGCCGGCGCCCGCCACACCCGGACCCGCTACGAAGAGACCGCCTATGAAGACGAACGGGACGAAAATGACTGGGGGTTCGTCGGCAATACAGAGCTCTCCTGGCAGGGGGAGAAAACCGGGGTCAGATTTTCCCTGAGCCAGGATTTCCTCCCCGCCTCCGGACGAGAGACTTCGACCAACCGTACCTCCCTGGGGGCGAGCGTATCCCATCAGTTTTCCGCTGAGCTCAGCGGTTTTGTCTCCGGCGGCTACCACCGGAACCGCTCCGATAATAGTAATGATGCCGAAGATGAGACGGATGAGGACACCTTCTATGGCAGGATCGGAGCCCGATATGCCTTCATGCGGGATCTGGGGATCGAGGCGTCCTACAGCTATTCGAAGACCGAGTACAATAACGACAACACCGATGCAGACCGGAATCTTTTCATGGTCCGCATCTATGCCAGGCATTCTTTCCTCGATTAGCTCCGCAAGCCGTTCCCAGAGCCGAGTTTTTGAAATACATGCGCAAAAGGAGAATCAATGGGAAGGGAGCATAAACATCCATGAATTGGCGGCGATCCGGAAGAAGAGCATTTGAGCCTCCTGGTTTTTTTTCTATGCAATATGACAAAGATTGACAAAAGGATCATCAGTGTTCTAAAGTTCAATACATTAATAAATTTCGGTTGTTCGGTAGCTATGGTCAATGCACAAAGGGGGGACTTGATTTTTGATGGAGGGAGTATGAAAAAGAACATCAGCATCTGCTTCCGAACCAGTTCGGTGGTCCTGAACGATTTGAAAAGGATCGCAAGGGAAGGACACAAGTCAGTCTCCAATGTTATCGAGTCCATCATTTATGACCAGTTGAAGACAGTCAGAGAGTTGAATGGAATCGGTCAGGAGAGGCGTCGTTATAAGCGCAAGAAAGTGTCCCTGCCGGCATTCATCATGTCCGCCCGTTCCTTGGAGAAGGAATTCGAACCGGGTACTGTCCTGGATATTTCCATGGGAGGAATTCGTTTCTCGGTTCCCAAGGAAACAAAACTGGTCATGCAAACCGC
>Ga0302246_1001393_pt1 | contig 17225 bp, 20 predicted proteins | sample AAG_UR_Trp_MG_FD_193533 | JGI IMG/M metagenome (GOLD analysis project Ga0302246, IMG submission 193533) | Enriched activated sludge microbial communities from anaerobic digester in WTTP, New Holstein, Wisconsin, United States - AAG_UR_Trp | ecosystem: Engineered > Bioreactor > Anaerobic >...
CCCTGCGTGCCGGTGACGAGTTGCGTCGAGTTGGTGGCCCCGGTGCCGTTGTCGGTGGTGCGGATGACCTGAATGCCGCCGCCTGCGTTACCGGCCCTCCTCACATAGGTGCCTACAGAGTCGATGACCTCGTGTGCGTGCCCCGGCATCTGCGAGGCGACCAGCGTCGTCGAATCGACCATCGTACGGCTAAAAATTGAAGAGAAACCCGTGGCGCCACCGCTCCCCACAGCCCCGGAAACCACGCGCAACGCCCTGTCGTTCATGGTCGTGTCCTTCGTCCAGCCCGTGGGGGCCGTCGACTGCTGAAACAGCAGGCGCGTTCCGGCGGGAAAGGGCTTCACGCCTTCCAGCCCGTACCCGCCGCCCACCGATACAACCACGGCCTTGCCTGCGGCCTCGGCGACAGGGATGGGCAGGATGCGGCTTGCCGCCTCGTCCCGTGCTGCCTCGGCCCCCGTCTTCGCCGCTTCCGCCCCTGCCCGCGCGACCTCTGCCTCGGCCTTCGCCGCAAGTGCCGCCACAGAGCTTGTCATGGATGCGGAGACGGATGCATCCAGCTTCTGGAGCAAACCGTCAGGATTCACGTCGGCATGGATGCCGACCTTGATGCACCTCGCCAACTCGTCACGCAGTTGCTGCGCCATGAGTGTGAGACGGTCGCACGCCTGTTCCAGCACTTCGGCATCGAGCACCCCGGTATTCCGCAAATCCACATCTTGCGTGAACGGCTGGTCGAGCCAGATGGTGAGCCGTTGCCCTTCCGGTACGGAGCACTCGACAATGCCGCCGCCGAAGCCCTCATCGCAACGGACGACATAGTCCCGTCCCTGCTCGAGAAGGACCAGCTCACCCTCGTCGGCACTCAGCCCCGCGCGGACATGCTCGGGCCGGAAGAACGCAAACCCCACCGGCCACTGTGTCTGAACGCCATCGCCCCTGTAATGCTCGACTGTCGGCCTTGATACGATCGTCATGGGCACACCTCCGTATGCCGTTCATTCTCCATAAGGGCAGCGTAAAGAATCCGGCACGATGCCCCCCACCACCGGAAGTCCGGCGCCGTTCCTGTCCTCGTCCGGCCCTGTCCCGTCATCGCGCAGTCCTACCTATGACCAGTCCGGTACGCATGGCCCGACGAAACCTGTCCGCGTCATCCTCGGCGGGAGAGAGCAGCGACTCCGCCCGCCAGCGCGCCATGTCCGCACCATACCGGGCATCGGCGGCCCGGCGTCGCGTCTCCTGTTCCGTGACCGCCGCTTCGGCCCCCGCCTGTTCCGAGGCGTCCACGAGCACATCGAGTGCGCTGCCCGAAGCCATCTCCACGCCAGACGCCGCCAGCATTGAGCGCGTGCGCCCCGCCGTCCGTGACGCCTCGTCGCGCTGTGCCTTAAGCCTTCGCTCACCTTCCGACTCGATGAGGCGTGCCCTGTTCTCCTGCTCGTCGGCACTGCGTCCGTAAGCCTCTGCCTGACGGTGCCGTGCACGTGCGGCACTGTCGTCGAACAGGTTCATGCCCGTCTGCACAAGCGAGCCCACGAGGGCCCCCCCGATATCTCCGCACATGGCGTCACCCCTCCGGTCATACATGGATGCATGAGAGCCCCCTCCGCCCCCACGGGGCGCACAGGAGCAAGAAAAAGCCCGCACCGTGCCAGCCACCGCTCCATGGCGGGGTACGCGGCAAGTTGCGCGGGCGACAGGACGTTGACGAGTACCGGCCACACGGCACGCAGGCGGGCCGCGAACAAGGGCGCAAGCCGGGCCAGCGCCCGGCCTGCACGGTCGAGTGCCGGCGTGCCATACAGCCATACGGCGGCGACCCCCGGAAACTGCGCATACGGCCGTGCCCCACCCAGCGCGATGCACCGCCCATCGTGCAGCATCGCCCAGCGGACGGGTGAAAGGGCGAACGCGCGTGCCGCCGCAGCCTGTGCCGCCCTGCCCGAAGCCTGTTCCATCTCCGACGCATCGGTCTTGCGTAGCCGCGGTAGCACTTCGCGCAGGTGACACCTGCGGGCGGGCACCACCCGGTAGCCGCGCATGCCCGCATGGACGCCCCGGCATTCCGCGATGACATCGCTCATATCTCTCCCGCCTCCACGTCGAAGGCCACGGCAAGCACCGTGCACGGCAACGGGTCGTGCTGACGCAACACCACCGTGGCGCTGTCCCCCGTCATGGCGTCGAGTGTCACTTCGCGCTCTCCGCTGAACAGGGACGGCGCGGTCCCGGTCACATCGCGGGCGGTGCGGAACGAAAGCTCACGCAACCTCGTCGCGTCCGGCCCGGCATGCAGCCCAAGCGACCGATGCAGGCGCACCCGCGCCCTTGTCGCCCGCATGGGCCTGCCGCCCCCGGCGATTTCATTCCCCGCAACGCCGAAGGGCATGGGCACGAGTTCGCTCATGAAGGGCAACCCCGCATGGATGACCGAAGCCGGGCGGTCGAGGCGCACCCTGCCTTCCGCAACGACCTGCGGGGGATGGACGGCACCGTCGGCAAGGAGGTGCACCGTGCGCCCTTCAAGATGTTCCAGCCCGCCCACTTCGACCACGGGGTCACCCCGGTATGAAAGGCCGGAGTCGACGAAGAAGGCCTCGACAGCTGCGGTGTCGCCTTCGCCGTAGCCCGCGCCAAGGTTGTCGCCATCGAAGGGCGGGTCGAGACGCTCGATGCAGCACCGCACCATGCCGCCGCCCTCACGGCGCACGGCGACCCACAACTCGTCGCCCGCCGTTCCGGGGATGGTGCAGACCGAGAGCACCGCCCCATCCGTGACATGACGATGCCAGCCTGCCACCTCGTGTTCGGGTATGCGCGTCATGGCGATGAGCCCGCCGTCTTCAGTGACGCACCACACCGTGCCTGAAGGCGATTGCTGCCAGGCCCAGTCGATGATGCGCCGCCCGCGTGTGAGATGTTCCGCGAGGATGGTCAGGTCGGTTCCGGCATAGCCGTCCACATCAAGGCTGTAGCGGAACTCGCGTACGACGCGCCCCCCCCGTTGCAAGGCCAGCACGGCATCCCCGACGGAGAGAGGCTGCACGTCGCCCGACCCCCTCGACGACTGGCGTTCGAGCGAACACGACAGGGGCGAGAACGGCTGCTCGCCCTGACCGGAGAGCGTCCACTCCCCGCCCCCCGTCCCCACGAGCAACCTGCGGGCGGGCATGAGCCAGCGCACCGCGCTGACCGTATCGGCGGCGATGGTCACGGTGACGGCGTCGTCGTCGCGCAAGGGACGCGAGACGGAGAAGTTGCCGTAGGCCCCCGAACGGCTGGCCCATATGGTCTGCGGCCCGTTGCGCGTTCCGGCGAAGCAGAGACGCTGCTGCCAGAAGACCGCGCACGAGGGCCAGTCGCCTTCGCCGGAGAACGGGTTGCGGGCTTCGGGCGGCCCGGCGTCGAAGTCGGGGGTGCGCCCCGTGTCGGTATAGGTCTCGCCAGCCCCGGCACTGCCCAGAAAACCGTACACCGAAGCGCCGCCGCCCGCCCGGTAGACACGGTATTCGCCCGCATCCTGAACGGGCGTCCACGCCAGCGTCACACTCGCCGTCTGTGACAGGGCATCGGGCCCCGTCACCTGTAGCGGAGGGGTGGGCAGACTCTCCTCACCCGATTCGCGATGCACGGCGGTGACCACATACGTCCATGTCCGGCTGCCTGCGGGCTTGACCGTGCAGTGCAGGCCTTCAGGCGGCGACACACCCGGCAGGAACGACACGTCCACCAGCCGCCAGTCCGCATGACCATGACGTTCCAGCCGACGCGGCGGCCCCGCATGGCTGACGAGGTAGAGCATGTCCGCGGACTGGCACCAGCGCAGCGCGGTCAGCTGTTCGCCTGCCCATGGGGTCTCAAGCCGGAACGGTTCGCCATCGCCACCCAGCACAAGTCCACCACCGTGCCATATGCGTAGCGAACGCGGCCCGAATTCAAGGACATACGCCTGCGCCTCGCTGAACACGAAGGGGATGAGGCGCACCGGGCCTGCCGGGTCTGCGGCCAGCCCCATGAAACGTAAACCCGGCCTGCGCCATGCCCCGCCATGGGGATGCAACAACATGTTGCACAGGCTGGCGCATCCGTTGGGATAGCGCGCCTGATCGACCCGTGCGGCCATGAGCGGCGAGAGTTCCCCGGCGTTGAAACTGTTCCTGACGATGGTCGCGCGCGCCATGTCACCGCACCTCCAGCCACGGGTTGCCCTCGTCGGGGTCTGCCGCCCCCTCGGCGGCATCGGCCATGCGGGCGAGGTCGAACGCCGCCGCGAAACGTTGCAGCATGGTCTGTTCAAGGCGGGCATTGCCCATGAGCGGCACAGCCAGCGACGACGCCAGACGCCGCGCCAGCATCTCGGTGAACAGGGCCGGAAAACGCCCGGGGTCGGTCACGCGCACCGTGAGCACGGCTTCCGCAGGTGTGGCGTCCGTGTAGAGCACCCTGTCCTCCACCACCTCGAAGGGGTCGCCCGCGCGCAGGTGCCGCACACGCAGGCAGTCGCCCGGCAGCCTGTAGGAGCGGGCGTAGCCGAAGGGCGGTGCACTCTCCATGGGCGCGAGACGCGCGTAGCGTGTGGCGAAGTTCCAGTGATGGCTTTCGAGAAGCTCGTCACGAGTCTCCACATAGTGACGCGCGCACAGGTCGGCCTCGCGTGAATGCTGGTCGAGGGAGAGAATCTCGGGCGCACCGAGGTAGCGCAGGGCACGGTTGCATATGGCCACGTCACTGCCCATGGGATTCGCCCTCTCCGTCGTTCCCGTTCTGCCTCGCGCTGGCGCTCCCCCCCTCGATATCTCCGGACGCCCCCGTGGGAGCGTGTTCCCGTCCGCACACACCGGTCCGCCCCTGACGGCGCATCTGGCGCTGCCCTGCCACGCGCGCCAGACGGCGCAGCGTCTCCTCGTCCGCATCGGCGGGAAAGACGACGCCCATCGCGGCGAGGCGCGCCTGCAGGGTGGCGCGGACGAAACGGCGCATGTCTCCCTCGCCGGGCCTGTCATCCGCACCATGACGCATCGCGCTCTCGTCATCGGACGTGTCAGCGCATGGTGTCTCTGCCCGGGCTGCATCATCCTTCGCCTTCTGGTCGCCCGCGCGCTTGCGACCGTCGGCGTCCTTGGTGGCACCTTGGCGTTGCGACGCCTCGCACAGGTACATTCTTCCCATGATATTCTCCTTTTGAACCCCGGCACGCCCGCACCCGACGGGGCTGCGCACCTGTTCTGCTTCCTGCTTGCGTCCTTCAGGGGGCAGGTGCGACGCACGACCACGCCATGCGCCGCAACCTGCCTTGAGGTCATGCGTGGCTAACGGGGCTGGACGTCGAACAGCACGTCCACACTGCCCGACGCCTCGGGGTCATCGTTTCCGAACACCACGCGGATACGGGCCCGGCAGTCCGACGGCACAGGCAGGCGTGCAAGCACGTCACCGGGTTCCCACGTACGGGGGCCACCGGAAAAGGTGCGCCTGAACGATACGGGAACCGGCGCGAAGGCGATGCCGTCCGTGCTGTCCTCCAGTCCCAGCGTGAGGCTCTTTCCATCGCCGAGGGTGACAGGCGTCGCCGCCACCATCACCATCTCGGTCGTACCCAGCAGCCCTCCGGCATGGTGGGCTCCCCCGTTGCCCTGCACGGTGGCGTTGCGGGGCATCTCCTGCCTGCTGGCAGGCTGCGTGTCGTGGATGCGCAAGATATTGCGGTACATGGAGATTCTCCTTGCTGTTGTGGCTGCTACAGGGCTGCGCGGGGTTCCGTGCCGTCCATGAAGTTGTAGGAGGTGACGATCTCCACACCGTTCCAGTGGGTGATCTGCCTGTCGAGGTCACGCCCGCCGGGGCCGATCTGCAACGCCCCCGCCTTGTAGCGGCACAGCATGTTGCGGGTGCGCTCATGCATGAAGAGGTAGGTGGAACCGGGGGTGGCGCGCACTTCGGCGAGGATGTCGTCGATCATGGCTTCGGTGGGCACGTGGTCGCGGCTGATGTTGACCACGGCAGCCACGCTGCGCGGGTCGCCGATCTGCACGCCGAGATACGCCTTGAGACGCAGCCCGTAGACCAGAACCCCCTGATGCGGGCCGGAATGCGCCTTGTAGAGGTCGCCCCCGTTGATGGGCTGCGTGTCGAGCACCGCCCCCTGCTTGAAACACTCGGGGCTGTAGAGGCCGCAGGTCTCGCCCTCGCTGAAGCGGACGGCGATGATGGAATAGGTGCCGTCGGCAGTGGCACCGGCGTCGGTGGCCTTGCCGTGGTCGAGCGCCCACGCCCTGAAGTTGTCGTAGACGATGCGCTGTTCGGCAGCCATGCCGGAACGGCGCAGCACCTTGGGCAGCTTGCGGGCGAAGTACTTCTCGCGCCCGCCGAACATGTTGGCGGTGTCTTCCGGCACCTCGATTTCACCGCCGAGGATGGAGAGGTCGACCTTGCGCAGGTCGCTGGTCACCTCCACGCCCGGCAGCGGCGCGTTCATGGCCACCCAGCCGGCGCCCTGCACCTCGGTCACGTCCTCGTACATGTTCCACAGGCCGTGGCTGGCCTCATGGAAGGGGATGATGCCCAGAATGGGGGCTTCTTCCGTAAGGCCGTCCACCTGCTGCGGCTGTCTGCTCGCGAAGGCCGCTGCCAGTTCCTTGAGAGTCTTGCCCATACCTTCTCCTCCTAGCGTTTGAAGACAACTGTCTTGAGAAACTCTTCCGTGCTCAGCGGGGTCTCATGCCCGCCGCCACCGCCACGCACCGCGCCGAGGCTGTCCTCGCCGAGGGTTTCGGCGAGATGCGCCATGAGTTCGACGAACTCCGGCGCGTTGCCGAGACCCGATTGCGCCAGCGTCGCCAACCGGCCCTCCATGCGTTCGTCAAGCACGCGCAACGACCCGCGCGCTGCATCGAGGCGGTTCTCGTAGGCGGTGCCCCAGCGTTCACGCAGGGCGGTTTCACATCGTGTCAGGGCCTGTTCCTGCCCGGCGCGGCTCTCATCCAGCCAGAACCCCACGGCAGCCTGCGCCTGTTGCGGCGTAAGCCCCGCCCCGGCGCAGAAATCGCGGAACCTGCCGGACAGCTGCGGGTCTGCCGTCACGCCCTCGGGCAATGCGAAGCTGTAGTCCCCGGGGGTATGACCACCCGCCGTGTCCGGCACTTCAGCCGCGGGAACGCCTGTTGTCGCCGGGCCCTCCCCCGCCGCTGCGGGAGATGCCACCTGCGAGGCCGAACGCGTGGTTGGCTCCTCCACTCCACGCGCCTGCGTCGCAGACCTGTCCGCAACGGCCCCCTGCACCGTGAGCCCTCCGTGACCGGCCTGACCGAATTGACCGGCCTGACTGGCCGCGGCGTGACCGGAAGACACGGCCCCCTCGCCACCTGCCGCAATCGGAGGTGCCTGCGGCCCTGCCGTCTGCACACTCGTCTCACTCATCGTTCCTTCTCCCCTTCAAAGGTTCATCACCCAGTTGTTCCCTTGCCCATTGCCGTGCCCCCTCAAGCTGGATGCGCAGCAGGCTTGCGGGGTCTGCCAGCGCCACCTCGGCCATGCGGTCACGCCCGTAGTCGTGCAGTGCCGCTGCCCCGCGCAGACTGGCCCCGCACTGCCCGAGACGCGCCCCCAGCCCTGCGGCATCAAGCCAGTGCCGCACCACCCGCACACCCGCACCTCCTTCGATGGCGAGCACGGTGGTCAGGTCTTCGAGGTAGGCGGCGAACCGCACCTCTGCCTCGCGCGCCACCTGTCGGGCGGCCTCGGTCTCCTCTGCCAGCAGGTCTGTGAGTCCCGCCCCGTCCAGTGCCATCAACCGGGCCAACGTCGCGTCAGCCTGCATGGGGTTCTCCTGTTCCGCTGTTGCCGCCACCTGTGACAGGGCTGGCAGGCCCGTGCGCCATGCCGTCCTCCGGCATGCCGTGTTCAGCCGCCCCGACGGCAGACGCTGGAACCGGCAGCGACATCAGCGAGGCGATGGCGGTTCCCGTCAGGCCGTTCCGCGCCGCACGCAACGTGGCGACCTCCGCATCGGAGCGGACGACACGGGCGGGCACCCCGGCGATGGCGGCGAGTTCATCCACCGCCTGTTCGAAGTCCACCTTGTCGAGCACCTGCGGGGCGACCCCTGCCAGGGCCGACACATCCGACGCGAAACGCCGTATGGCCTGTGCCGTCACCACCCTCTGCGCCTGTGCCAGTGCCGAGACGTACTCCACGCGCATCGACCGTCCGGCCAGTTCCGGCGGGGGCGGTGGCAACAGACCGCCACGCCGCAGGATGCCGTAGGTGCGCTCCAGCAGGGGGTCGAGCAGTTCGGACTGATGGCGCTCGATGACGGGCCCGAGCATGAGGAGCTTCTCCTCGCCACGCTCGAGCACCTCGGCGGCGGTGATGTTGGAGCGCCCCTCGGCCGTGAACATCAGGAAGAGGTCGTTGAAGAAGCCCTCGCGCACGGCACGGCGCACATCCTCCATCTTGTGGGTGACGGCCCCGATGTCCGGATTGATCTGATAGAGAGGGCCCACCGACTCGCCCTGCCCGGGGGTGACGTAGTTCTGTCCGCCGGGGATGAGGTTGAGGCGCTGCTTGAAGCCGCTGGGCACCCGCATGGGCGGGTTGACCACCTTGTGGATGGCGAGAAGCTGACTGCGGGCCATCTCCTGCAGCATCTTCACGTCGGGCAGCACATCCATGCCGGGGGAACGTCCATAGATGTCGCCCCCTGCCACGTCCCAGCGTGCCGCCAGATGCGGGAACTCCTCGAAGCCCCCCTCGTGCAGCAGCCCCTCGGCCCCTTCGGTCTCCCACGTCAGCGACTGCCACGGCATGTTCACCCCGCCGAGGCCTCCGCTGGCGGTCTTGCCAGCTTCGCCGGCGTTGCGACGCACTCGCGGGCGCACCATGTGCACCAGCGGGACGGAACGTTCGGGGTCGCGCCGGAGCATCCGGCGCACCCGGCGCGAGAGACGCGCCTCGCCATAGCGTTGGGCCATCTGCCGGGCACTCATCCGCAGACGCCTCACCACGGTATCGACCCTGCCCGCCGCGTCGCACGCCCATGCGAAATCGCCACAGGCGAGGCATGAGAAGCGCATGACCCGTTGCGGGTCGGCCTCGTGGTACATGTCCGCCGACCCGAAGGCCGCCAGTTCAGTGTACAGCCCGTGCACGGCCGCATAGAAGTTGCTGCGCGCCAGCGCCGCGTAGAGGCGACGCTCGACCACATCCAGCCAGCGACGTTCCGGCCCTGCCTCTTCCATGTCCTCGTCGGCAAGGCGCAACCTGAACCACGGACGCGCGGGCGAGGTGAGCCCCCCCTGCATCCCCGCCGCGAGGATGCGTACGGCCCGCGTGGCCGTGCCATCGATGATGCGCGGGCCGCGCCGCGCCGTGTCTCTCGCCTCGTCGGGCCTGCGTGGGCTGTCGATGCAACGGGGCAGGACGAAGTCCTCCACCTCGCGCCACAGCGGTTCCCACACCCGGCGTTCGCGTTCGACACACGACGCGGCATCACGCGCCTCACGCAGTACGGCGTCCATCACCACCCCAGCAGGGTCTTGCGGCGCACATCGGCCTCACCCTGCACGCCCAATGCCCCGGTCAACAGCGTTCCCTGACGCCCACGCGCCCTCAACGCCGCCTTGCGGGCCTCTTCGCGGCCCCTCTCGATGGCCTCGGCCTCCTCCTGTCCCGATTCGTCGACCACCGGCGGTGCCGGGGGCGCGGGTGGTGTATACGACTTGCCGCCTCCGCCCATGTCATGCTCCTTGCCTGCGGGCCGATGCCTCGGCCCCGTCCGTTCTGCCGTCACGCCACCGACCGCTTCGGTGTGCGTCACGTGGACGGGCCTACCACTCCCATCTGGCGGAAATGGACGGAGTGCGGGTGGGCGAGGGGTCGGAACATGTTCCCGGCATGGTGTCAGGCGGGTGGACGGGGCAGAGACACAAGAGGAGGACAGGCGGCGAGGCATGGGTGCACACGGATGACACCACGGAGGGTACCAGTGCGAAATGACTCGGGGAGGGCCGTACCTCGCCGTGCAGGCAGGAGACGAGTCACGGGGCGATGCGGGATTGGATCAAGGAAGCCGGATTACGCTGCAAAACGATGCCACATGCGGCAGGGAAAGGCGGCGTACCGTCGCAAGACCGGGTCATGTCCGCGAAGGGCCGCAAGACGGGGTACCCTCCACACCGCCCCGGATGAGACGGTGGCCCTGTGCCGCATGCAAAAAAACGAGCATGAATATGTTTTCATGCTCGTCACAGCACCCCCAGAACCTAGCCGGACGGTCAACAACGGGCACTGACAGGGCCCGCAACATCGCAAGGGCGGGCAGATGACCGGAAAAGCCCTGTCCGTATGACTTTTCACGAACGTGAATCTCGTCTATGCTCAACTATTGAGGGGGAAACGAGATGCGTATGGATGCCGTGTCGACCACTGCGAAAAGTGGCCCGGAACGTCGCGCCTGCTACCGGGTGGACGCGCCCGCGGGCTTTTTACGCGAAGTGGCCCTGTGGCTACGCCCGAACATGGGAACCAGTGCAATCGTGACGCTGGACTGCCTTGGCGCGCCCGATTTCGTGGCATCAAGTGAACTGCACGGGGTGCGCCTCGAAGACGTCTCGACACGCGGTCTCGGTTTTTCATTCGTCCCGCAGGTCCTTCCCGGAGGGGAGCAGTTGCGGAACCGGTCGCTTTATGTCTACATCAAATTGCATTCGCCTGCCGTGAACCGCGAGAATCCTCGCTACTGTCTCTTCCTCGGGGCACGGGCGGTGCATCTGGCGCAACACGGAGACAGGCTGCATATGGGGCTGCGCATCACGCAACGCGGCACCCCCGAACGCACCTCCAAGGCCATACGCATGTTCGACGTGGCCCGCTTCGGCGTTCGTGAACTCACACGCTGGTGCGACGATATGACCCGCATGGGACGCGGCATGCTGCCACCCGCAACACCGGGGCTCGACATGGAGCAACTTCTTTCGGAAATCGCAGCTCAGGGTGCCTCATGCAGGGCATCCGACGACAAACGCTAGCCAACGGTCGCAGGCATGTTCATCATAATCGGTCTCGTCGTCGTCTTCGGCTCCATCATCGGGGGCTACCTGATAGCCAACGGCAACCTCGCCGTGCTCGTGCAGCCCGCAGAAATGATCATCATCCTCGGCGCCGCCATGGGGGCCTTCCTCGCGTCGCAAACCAAGTACACGCTTGGGCTGGTCATCAAGAACATCAAGCACATCTTCGGCGACCCCGGCATGAACAAGGCCCGCTACCTTGAGACGCTGGCGCTGCTCAACTCGCTGTTCTCGAAGATGCATCGCGAAGGTGTCATCAGCATCGAGCAGGACATCGAAAAGCCCGAATCGAGCGCCATCTTCACGAAGTACCCTTCCATCTCCAAGGACAAGCATATCGTGCACTTCATAGGTGACACGCTGCGCGTCTACCTCACCACCGGCGACCCCAGCGACATCGAAAGCCTCATGAAGATCGACATGGAGTCGATGCACGAAGAGGAGATGGTGGCGCCGGGGGCCGTGAACCGCATGGCTGAATCGTTGCCCGGCATGGGTATCGTCGCCGCCGTTCTGGGCGTCGTGCTCACCATGGGCATGATCAACGAACCGCCCGAAATCCTCGGCCACCACATCGGCGCGGCTCTCGTCGGCACATTCGTGGGTATTCTCTTCTGCTACGGCATCTTCGGCCCCATGGCCGCGAAACTGGAGAACCACGCCCACGAGATGCACGCCTACTACAACGTCATCAAGGAAGGCGTGGCAGCCGCCATACGCGGTTCCACACCTATCATCGCCGTGGAATACGGCAGACGCGCCATTCCGCACGCCTTCCGTCCCACGTTCGCCGAAATGGAAGAAAAGCTGAAGGGCTGATGCCCTGAAGCACCAAGGAGACTGGCATGGGTGGCGGCAAGGGTGGCGGTTCATGGAAGGTGGCCTACGCCGACTTCGTGACGGCGATGATGGCCTTCTTTCTGCTCATGTGGATTCTCAACATGACGTCAAAGGAGACCAAGGAAGGCCTTGCAGGGTATTTTTCAAGCGACGCGGCCAAGATGCAGTCGAACAACGTCTCGCCGGTGGCCAACAACCCCTTCGTGCAGAGTACCGACAAACTCGACACCCGCGACTTCAAGATCACCGAAGTCGAACGCTCGCACTATGCCATCGCCCAGAAACTGCGGCAGATGCTCATGGCGGATGCCACGCCCCAGAGTGCCAGCGGCATCAGTGCCGACGACGTGGGCGTCCAGCTTCGCGTCAACTCCGACATCATGTACGCCCCCGGTTCCGCAGAACTTGCCCCCGAAGGAGCCAAGGTTCTTGATGATGTGATCCGCATCCTCAAGGAATACAACCTGTACCTCGTGGTTCGGGGGCATACCGACAGCGGCGAACCCCGCAACAGCATCTACCCCTCCAACTGGGAACTCTCCGGTGCCCGCGCCGCAGCTGCCGTGCGGTACATCATCACCCACGGCGAGATCAAACCGACCCGCCTGCGCAGCATCGCCTACGCCGACACCCGCCCCCTCGAACCCAACACTTCCCCGGACAGCAGGGCCAAGAACCGCCGGGTGGAATTCTACTTCCACCGCCCCGAGGTCATGTCCTACAGCGTTGTGTATTGAGCCTGCCGCCCCGCCGCCACACCCACAGCACGGTCATGACGTCGTCATGGTGCGGAACGCATCGCGCGTCAGGACCGTGAGCACCACATCGACCACACGTCCGGCCTCGCCCCCGCCCGGAGTGCCGGGGGCGAGGCGCGTGCCAGCCGGCACGACACCAAGACGAGAGAAACCGAGGTCTGCCGCAAGACGCAGGGCATGGCGATACGGGGCAGGTGTGACGCCCAGCAACGTATCGAGCGGGGCATCCGCACACTGCGGCGCGAGAAGGAACGTCAGCGCCATGGCCCCGGCGGCGCGTGCGGCGGACATCCCGTTCCGGAAGAAACAGAAGTGGACCTGCGCCGCCCTGCCGCTGAACCCGTTGCACCAGAAGAAGCCCTGCGGCACTGCGTGTGCGTCGACACGATAGAGCCATGCCCTTTCAGGCGCCAGCAGACGCGCAAAGGCGCCAAAGTCGGTGACGCCCCCATCGTGGAAGACGACCCGCACGAGGTCGTCCTCCACCAGACGCGTCCACAGCCCTTGCAACCCGTCGTTGCCGAAGTCGTCGGTGCCTGCCGTACCGGTCCCGCCGTCATCCTGCCTTCCGGGCAGCCGCACGATGCGCCCGTCCTCTCCGGGGGGCCGTCCGCCACGATCTTTGCGGCCAGCTGGCTGTTCGCCGCCCCCGTCGCCTGCGGTGCCTGCGGCGTCCGGCATATAGCGCACAAGCCGAAGTCCCGTACCGACCGCGGCCCTTTCACCCCCGCGTTCCGCCCCTGCAACGCCGCAACTGCCGTTCTCAACCATAGAGCGGATACTCCATATTGCCGATGGCAGCAGGTTCTGCCGCATCCCACACAGGAAAGGCACACCCCAGGGCGGGGTCGGTGATGCGCGCGAGGCAATCGAGCATGTCGTCATGCCGCGCCACCGGAAACGCCATGAACTCGTCGTCGACGAACTCCCTGACAAGGTCGCGCACCCGCCCTTCTGCATCGACGAAGGGACAGACGTCCGGAAGGTAGAGACGCCCCTGTTCGAACAGGGGGACGAGTCGCCGTATCCTGTCGTTCTTGGGCATGGCACCCCCAAGCGGCACGATGTCGAAGCGATGGTTGCAGCGGGCCTGTTCCGTGCGGATATGCTCGATATCGGCCTGCATGCCGTAGCGTTCATAGCCCACCTTCAGCGGCCTGTACTGCCGGTGGAGACGTAACAGGGCGGCGGCCCTGCCCGTGAGGTTGAGCCTGTCCCGCAGTCCGTCGACAAGGTAGTGGTTGCCGTCGGCCCCGAGTCCCACCACGAGCATCACCGTATAGTCGCTATCCCTCTTGCGCTCTCCTGCCGGGTCGACCAGCAGATACAGGTTCATGTTCGCGGTGCCTGACACTTCTCCCGGCAGCGATGAGGCCCCGGAGGAGGACAGGGACGGGGGGCGGCGCCAGTAGCGAAGCCACGACGACCGGAACCCCTGTGTGGCATCTGCCACCGGGTTCAATAGCATCTGGCAGCCGAAGACATAGGGCCCCATGGCACGCCTTTTTTCGGCGAGGGCGTCGGGCGAGAGCAGAAGCGGCCTGCCCTCCGCCGTACCGTCTTCCGTGGCGGGATGCACGCGTGGTACGGCCGCTTCGCGCTCCAGAATGGCGCGATAGGTGTCGTTGAAATGGTAGCGGGTGCCGATGATACGGCGTCTGCCGCCCCGCGCTCCGAGGTTGAGCGAAAGGGCCCAGCATTCCGTCACCTTGGCGATCATCTCGGGCGAAGAGACCGACTCGCGGGTGACAACGTCATCATAGACCAGCAGGCTGAAGTGCTTCCCGGTGGGCTGACCGTCCACCAGTCCCCACGCCTCCACGGTGGCCTCCTTGGGGTTGGCGCGACGCCGCACCACGATGCCCTTGTCCAGAGACCAGACCGGAGCCTGCGTCCGGGGCGAGTCCCACAGCACATCGGGATAGCAGCGACGCAGCCATACGTTGCGCTCGAACTCGAGCTTGATCTGATTGAGGAAGTCCTTCGCCACAGGGCGGCTGTGGGAGAAGATGCCCACCGTCACTTCCGGGTCCAGAAGGATGTCACGGATGGTCTGACCGAACGTGATGATGGTGGACTTGTAGTGCTCGCGGGCCCACAGGTCCAGACGACCGTCCGGGGCCGCCTGCACTTCGGCACAACGCTCGAAGGCCCAGTCGTTGTCCATGTCGTCACGCCCGAGAAGGCGTGTCAGCAAGAAGAACAGGTCGCGCCGCCCAAGTTCGGCCATGACGCCGGCAAGCCCCTGTTCACCCTGCGCCCTTCCCTCGGCCATGAGGTCGTCGTACATCTCCCGTGCACGACGACGCGCCTTTTCCGGCATGTCATCTCCTTCAACGCCGTAACAGCGGCGACCATGCGCGGTGGCACTGCGAGGCCTTCGCCCCGCATGAACCGACCGTGCGTCCGACGTGGTGCTACCCCGGGTGATCATGGACAGAAGGTGAAAGGATGACCGGAAGGGTACGGGAGAGGTATCCCGCCACGATGGAACGGAGGTGGACAGCAACAGGGCAAGGGCCCCGCGCCGGGACACAGGACCGACATCACCGGGCACGCAGGCCCCGAAGACGAATCGCACGAGGACCTGCCGCCAATGGGCCTGACGAGGATGAGCCTATCTGACGCCGGGGCATGCGACCTGAAACGCGAGGGCCCCGGACGCACCCCGCCGGAGATGGATGGCGGCCCCTTCCCATCTACCGGCGAGACCTCACGTATTTCCCCCGCGCACGTCTTGTAAGACGCCCCGACCTTTGCTATCTGTCTTGAAACTTTCTAGAGCCGCTCTCGCAGCAAGGCACCGGGTGCCTCGCGTAACGCGGTGAATCCCCCCCGCCATGGAGGAGTACATGTTCATGATCCAGAACTGGCGTATGTTGCGCCACATCGCTATGGTCATGGTGGCCGTCATGGGCCTGCTCAGCTTCGTACCCCGCGTGGAGGCCGCGTTCGTGCCCAACGCCGGGATGATGGCCGAACAGCGCACCGCCGACGTCGACACCATCCAGAAGGCACTCGAGAACAAGATGGTGGCCGAACGCCTGCAGGCCCTCGGCTACAGTGCCGATGAAGTCAACCAGCGCCTTGCCATGCTCTCCGACGACGAAGTCCACAGCGTCGCCAAGCAGATAGACGCCCTCAATCCCGGCGGCGACGGCGTGGGTATCGTCATCGCCATCCTCGTCGTGGTTCTTCTGGTCGTGCTCATCCTGCACTTCTCCGACCGCCGCGTGGTCATCCAGTAAGAGTCTCCTCCCCTCTGCGGGCCCCGGCCCGCAGAGGGTGCTTTGCATGACGACACACACTCTCCACGGCCTCCGGGCCCTCATATCCGGCCTTCTCTGCTGCCTTCTGGCCACGGGTTGCATGCCCGGGCCAAGACTGCCCGCGCCCGACTTGCATCGCCCTGCGACGTCACACCTCATCGAGGGGCTCCCCTTCCATCCGCAAGAGACCTACCAGTGCGGTCCGGCGTCGCTGGCTGGCGTCATGAACCACCTCGGCTACGAGGTCGCACCCGACACCATCGCCGACGCCATCTTCCGCAAGGACCTGCACGGCACACTCTCTCTCGACCTTGCCCTCTATCCGCGTACGGTGGGCCTCAAGAGTCGCTTCTACGAGGGAAGCGTTGCAGACCTCATGGCTGCCGTCGATGCCGACATCCCCCTTGTGGTCATGGTCGACAACGGCGTAGGGCCGGTGAGCAGCTATCATTTCATGGTCGTGGCGGGCTATGCCCCCGACGCCGTCATCGTCAATTCCGGGCGCACCCGGGGGCAGCGTCTGCCATGGAGCGATTTCATCCCCACATGGGACAGGGCGGGCCGCTGGACGCTACGGGTCGAACGCCCCTGACGGCACGCCATACCCGACAGGCCTTTGCGCCTGTTGCAAGACATCCAGCAGCAACGATACACTTCCGTGGACAGTGCACAGCGCCTGGCACTGGCAGTGCCATCACCCGCGCCAGTGCCCATGTCATCTTCAGCATACCCCGATGCCGCGCGACTGGTCCGCTGACGGGGCGCACGTCCGCCGCATCCCCAGCCTCACAGCAAGGAGCACCATGCACAACGCCGCTTCACTCCGCCGTCTGCCACGTCCGATGCCCCTCCTCCTGCTGGTCGCCATGCTGACCGTCATGCTCGGCGGCTGCGCCCTGCCCCGCGTGGGGGTGTACAAAGACCCCCTCACCGCCGAAGAACACCTCAAACTCGGCCTCGCCTATGAGCAGAAGGGAGAGACCGACCTTGCCCGCCGGGAATACACCGAAGCGGCACGAGACGTTCCGCAGGGGCATCTGTATCTCGCCAATCTGCTGTTCTCCAGGGGTGAGACGCGCGAAGCCGAGGCTCACTACCGCAAGGCCCTTGCCGGGCTGCCCGACGACCCCACTGTGTGCAACAATCTCGCGTGGTTGCTCTTACAGGAGAATCGATCTCTGGACGAAGCCGAACGCCTTGCGCAAAGGGCCGTCGAACACGCCACGCCCGAACAGCGCAGCAGCTTCGAGGATACCCTGAAGCGTATCCGTGCAGCACGCTAGGGCCGT
>Ga0302246_1001408_pt1 | contig 17073 bp, 16 predicted proteins | sample AAG_UR_Trp_MG_FD_193533 | JGI IMG/M metagenome (GOLD analysis project Ga0302246, IMG submission 193533) | Enriched activated sludge microbial communities from anaerobic digester in WTTP, New Holstein, Wisconsin, United States - AAG_UR_Trp | ecosystem: Engineered > Bioreactor > Anaerobic >...
ATGGAAAAACTATTCTCTGATAATCAAGGTTTTATAAAATTGTCAAATTACAAAGCCCTATTGCAGGCAGGGTAAACAGAGCTTGCGAAAGTTAAGTAAATTTACAAAACAGCCTGGACTATTTTGTAAATACAATTCGTATAAGTATTTTTGGCTTCAAATACCAGTTAAAATTTAATTTTAGAACATAATATGCCATATACCTATGAATATCCGCGTCCGGCAGTAACTGTTGATATCATTGTGTTAAGAAATGCAATGACCCAGGTTTTACTTATCAAGAGGCTTTTACCTCCATTTGAAAACCAGTGGGCTTTGCCAGGTGGTTTTGTTGAAATGGATGAAACACTTGAAAAAGCAGCCGAAAGAGAGCTGGAAGAAGAAACCGGAATTACAGGAATTTCACTTTCGCAATTTCATGCATTCAGCGATCCCGATCGTGACCCGCGTCACAGAACAATATCGGTTGTTTTCTGGGGTGAAGCCGGACAGGACAAATACCTTACAAAAGCTGGTTCAGATGCCAAAGAAGCAGAATGGTTTGACATAAAAAACCTTCCTTCTCTGGCTTTTGACCATGATAAGATCCTCCGGAAAGCTGTAACTGAGTTGATCAACAGAATGTAAAGCCAGGCCGGATTTGAAGCGATTAAGTTTGCTGGGCAATAATGTATTACATTACTTCAAGCATAGCATTAACAATATTTCTTGCGCCAAGCTCAATATCAGCAATGCTTGCATTCAACATATAGCATGGTGTTGTAAACACATTGTTCTTTTTATCAAAAACAACTTCTCCATGCGTGGTTTTTATGTGCTTTGATCCCATTTTGGTAATAGCTTCTGCCGTTCCGGTATCCTCACCGATAGTTACCTCCACATCGCCTAAAAGCCTTGATATCAATGCCGGAGCAATACATAATGCACCTATTGGTTTTTTCAGTGCATGGGTTGTTAAAACAGCTTTTTCAACATCGGGATTTACTTTACAGTCAGGACCATCAAAGGCAAAAGTGCAAAGATTTTTAGCAACTCCAAAGCCACCCGGGAATATTAAAGCATCGTATTGCTTTGCGTCATATTCTGCCAGAGGTTTTATGTTCCCTCTTGCAATACGTGCCGATTCAACAAGTACATTGCGATTTTCGGGCATTTCTTCACCGGTAAGATGATTAATAACATGATGTTGCATGGCATCGGGTGCAAACATTTGATAATCATCGCCTGCCTTTTTAACAGCCAACATGGTCATAACGGCTTCGTGGATCTCAGCGCCGTCAAAAACACCACTTCCTGCGATAACAATTGCGAATTTTTTCATATGTATGAGTATTTGAATATATATTTGTATTACTTTTCAGGCTTCAAAGTTACAAAAAAGAAAAGAGAATTAAATTATAAAATTGATGTGTCATGTGCGGACGATTCTCGCTAACCACTGATGAATACTTATTGAACGAGCGTTTCAGGCTGGCCGGAGGCATTGAGCCTTATGTAGCAAGGTATAATTGCGCTCCCACACAAAATCTTGCCGTCATCATTGCCAATGAACCACGGCAATTATGTTATTTCAGGTGGGGTTTGATTCCATTTTGGGCAAAAGATGAAAAAATTGGAAATAAAATGATAAATGCCCGTGCTGAAAGTATAACAGAAAAGCCATCGTTCAAACATGCCTTTAAACAACGCAGATGCCTTATTCCGGCTGATGGCTTTTATGAGTGGAAAAATCAGAACGGAAAAACCCCATTCAGAATAAAACTGAAAAACGATCAGCCCTTTGCAATGGCAGGAATATGGGAAGCCTGGAAAAACCCTGAGAATACAATAATTTATTCGTTTTCAATTATTACTACTACTGCAAACGAGCTTATGCAAAGTATTCATGAACGTATGCCGGTGATCCTGCCACAGGAATCGGAAGAAATATGGCTCAACAGTAATAAGCAGGATGAACTTTTAGCATTGCTAAAGCCTTATGACCCAAATCAGATGTATGCCTATGAGATATCAAAACTGGTAAATTCCCCTTCAAATGACAACCCTGCTGTATTACTTCCGATGAAAGAATAATAGATCTGGGTTCACGACAAGATGATAACTGCAATAAGTATGTTTTAATGCCTTTAGCTTCAGATAAGGCATCGTTAGTTCTCAGGTGATCATAAGATTACAGCCCCGCATATCACTTTGATCAAAACGGCCTAAGACTTCAAAACTGCCATTATGGTCTGTTCTGCCCAGATCCTGAGTAGAAATAAAAGCGCATGAATTAATATTGGCAAGGTCAATTATGTTGATGGCTCCGGTTTTACCGGCTGACAGATACCTGAACGGATCATTAATATCGCGGATCATTATTTTCATCCATGGCGGAGTGCTAAATACACCATTATTTTTTGAGTATGCTTGCGAAAGTAACTCGGTCATACCATATTCTGAATGAATACTGCCGATCTGAAACCTTGAACTCAGAGTTTCATGTAGTTCCTTACGTATCATTTCTTTTTTTCTACCCTTCATACCTCCGGTTTCCATAACAATAAGATCAGGAGGCAGATGTATGGGATAAACTTCTGAAAAATCGAGCAGGGCATAGCTAACTCCTATGAGGATAACTCTTTGCTGCTTTTCAATAAGATGTTCTATGGTTTGGGCAAGTTTCTGGTGTTCGTATAAATAAAAGCCGTTTTGTGCATGATTGCTTAAACTCATCAGTTTACTGACCATATACACCAGGCTTGAGCCTTCGCGTTCAAGATACGATGGCAATAATGCAAGAAAACAATAATTTTCCGGAGAACCATAAAACATTTCAAAGGTCCTCGTCAGGCTTTCATCATACAACGAAAGCCGGTTCACAAAATGCTTTGATGTAGTCTGCCCTGTGGTACCGCTGCTTATAAAAATTCTTTCTGCCGGTTCTGACCCACATTGAACTTTATGGGTTTTAAATAATTCGACCGGAAGAAAAGGTATTTCGGAAATAGCGCCAATTTTATTTCCTGTTCCTAATAAGTCGCAAAACCGCCTATAAACCTCATTTTGCGAGTATTGAAAATGAAAAATCTGTAAAGCAAGTTCCTGAAATTCCATTTCAGTACTAATATTAAAGATCCGGTTTATTTCGGGTTTAAACTCATTCATGGGTTTCGAAACGAAAAAAATAGTACTTTTATACGCTGATAATTAAAATTTTTATGCGAAAATTTTTAACCTTTCTGGTTTTGTTTTTTCTTGTTCTTTCGTCTTGTATGAAAGAAAAGGAATTCCCTGTTGAGCCACGGATAGCTTTCAAAGACTTTACAAAGGTAATTATTCCGCCTGATTCCATTCCTCAGTTACTTATTTTGAGCATTTCATTTACTGATGGTGATGGCGATATAGGGCTGGCTTCAACAATGACAGAACCACCTTACGATTACAATCTTTTTATTGATATTTATAAAATGAAAAAAGGGCAATTGGAGAAGGAAGTTTTTGAAGATTCCACTGTTAATTTTAATGGACGCATCCCCATAGTTGCCGAAAACCCTGATAATAAGCCGATAGAGGGCGTAATAGAGTACAATTTTGATTATCTAATATTGAGAGAGGGTTTACTTAACGACACAGTAGCCTTTGATATTAGCATTAAAGACAGGGCATTACACCAAAGCAATATAGTTCGCACACCTCTCATAATTATTGATTAGAACCTTTTGCAAATTCAGTTGCCCTATTACAGCTAAATAAAGTAATTTTGCTAAAGAGCAAAGTTTTGGTATTTTATTTCTAAGTCATTCAATGCGAAAACCTTATACCGACAGGAAATATATAATTATTGGCTTTGTGATTGCTGTTGGAATTATCTTTATTCTGAAGCTTTTTCATATTCAGATAATTGACAAGAGTTACAAGCTTTCAGCCGATAATAATGTATTGAGATATATGACCCAATATCCTGCTCGTGGTCTTATATACGACCGCAACGGGAAATTGATGGTATATAATGAGGCTGCCTATGATCTTATGGTTGTGCCACGTTTGGTGAAAAATATTGATACAGTTGAATTCTGCAATATAATTGGTATTGACAGGGAAATCTTTATCAGCAATATAAATCGCGCAAAAAAATATTCTTTTTTCAAACCCTCAGTTTTCGAGGCACAGATATCACGCGAAACTTATGGTTTCCTTGAAGAAAAACTGTTTAAATATCCCGGTTTTTTTGTTCAAATCCGTACACTTCGTAAATATACCGAACCTATTGCAGCACATATACTTGGTTATATTGGCGAAGTAAGCAACAGAGTGATTGAAAGTAATCCCTATTATAAAATGGGCGACTATATAGGAATAAGTGGAATTGAAAAAACCTATGAGGAAATTTTGAGAGGGAAAAAAGGGGTTAAGATCATGATGGTTGACGTGCATAACAGAGAAGTAGGTAATTACATGGAAGGTAAATTTGACACTTTGTCCGAAATGGGTTCTGATATTTATTTGACAATAGATGCTGAGCTTCAGGCTTATGGCGAATATTTGATGAAAAATAAAAGAGGAAGCATTGTTGCCATTGAACCTGCAACCGGAGAAATACTTGCACTGGTAAGCAGTCCTACCTATGACCCTGGACTTATGGTAGGGCGGGCACGTACAAAAAATTATTTTTTGATGTCGAAAGACTCACTTAAGCCCTTGTTTAACAGAGCATTAATGGCTACCTATCCGCCCGGATCAACATTTAAGATGGCTAATGCACTGGTTGCACTGAAATATGAAACACTAACCCCTCAATCCAGATATGGCTGTTCAGGGAAACAATCCCAGCCAATACGTTGCACACACAGCCATGAAACACCACTGGCACTTCGGGGAGCTATAGAGCATTCATGTAATTCCTATTTCTGGGCAACATTTCGTGATTTAATTGGTAGTTCAAAGTTTAAGAACACTGCTGAGGCATTTCAGCAATGGACTGAAACCATGCATAGTTTTGGTCTGGGAAAACCTGTGGGAGGAGATCTCTTTGGTGAACAGTCTGGAAAAATACCTCAATCCGGAGAATATAACAGGATTTATGGAGTGAATCGTTGGCGTGCACTCACAATACGATCGTTATCAATAGGGCAGGGAGAAATATTGCTTACACCTGTTCAGCTTGCAAATATGGCTGCAATTTATGCAAACAGAGGGTCTTACTATCCTCCACATTTATTGAGATCCGTCACGCAGCGAAGCGACAGCATTGCTTTGCCTGAATTTAAAAAGAAATATACCAGCGTTGATCAAAATCATTTTCATGATATTGTTGACGGAATGCATCAGGTTTTTAGTGGATCACATGGAACTGCCCGCTGGTATAGAATTGATACTATTCCAATGTGTGGGAAAACAGGCACAGCCGAAAATCCTCATGGCAAGGATCACTCTTTATTTATTGCCTTTGCACCAATGGATAATCCCAAAATAGCTATAGCAGTTGTAGTTGAAAATTCAGGTTTTGGAGCAACCTGGGCTGTTCCGATAGCCACATTGATGATGGAGAAATATTTTAATGGTGAAATAGTACGCAAACATATTGAAGAGCGTATGGTAAATGCGATTCTTAATTGATATGAGAGAACATAAAAGCCTTTTTGACGGCATAGACAAAATAACCGTTCTGATTTACCTGGCTTTGGTACTTATTGGCTGGATAAGTATTTATGCTGCTGTGTACCAGGAAGATCACAGCAGTATTTTCGATATTTCACAGAACTATGGTAAACAATTGATATGGATTGCCATTGCCTTGTTTCTTGCAATGATTATTATACTTATTGACATAAAATTCTTTCCGGCTTTCTCATATCTGATATATGCTGTTGTAATTTTACTGCTTATTGCGGTGTTATTCAAAGGTGCAGTAGTAGCAGGAAGTAAATCCTGGTTTCAGATAGGTGGTTTTGCACTGCAACCTGCCGAACTTGCTAAATATGCTACTTGCCTTGCTTTGGCAAGGGCATTAAGCAGTGATTTTTTTGATATGAAAACCCTTAAAGGAAAAGCAATTGCATTTGCAATCATTGGATTACCGGCAATTCTGATATTATTACAGAACGATACCGGTTCAGCCCTGGTTTTCTCAGCTTTTTTAATAACTTTTTATCGTGAAGGACTTTCAGGTTATTTGTTTATTTCCGGATTTGCCGTGATCCTGCTTTCAGTGCTGACATTACTGTTAGGACCTGGCCTAATGATCATTTCTGTAGCTGTAATTGCTGCTGTTAGTATTCTGTTTATAAAACGTAACAGAACTAACATTGTAAAGGTGATTTCTATATTTCTTGTGGCTGCTGCATTTATATTTACTGTTGAGTACTCCTTTGAAAATATTTTGCAGGCTCATCAGAAATCCCGTATCAATGTGCTTCTTGGTAAGGAGATTGATCTGAAAGGTGCCGGATATAATCTGAATCAGTCGAAAATAGCTATTGGATCGGGAGGTTTGAAAGGAAAAGGTTTCTTACAGGGAACACAGACCAAATATAGTTTTGTTCCGAAGCAAAGTACCGATTTTATTTTTTGCACCATAGGAGAAGAATGGGGATTCATTGGCAGTGTAATTGTAATAGCCCTTTATATAATATTGATAATTAGGCTGATAAATATGGCTGAAAGGCAAAGGTCTGATTTTGCCCGGATTTACGGATATGGGGTAACCTCAGTAATTACATTTCATTTCATTATAAATATAGGCATGACTATTGGTTTGGTCCCTGTGATCGGAATCCCGCTTCCATTCATTAGTTACGGCGGTTCTTCACTTATGGCATTTACGCTTTTGCTGTTTACCTTTGTAAAGCAAGATGCCTACAGGCTGGATTTATTGTAATAATCCGGTTTATAAACAATCTCAGGCTGCAAACTACCATTATTTTACCAAATTGAAATAAATTTTAGACCGGGAATTTTGCAGATTCATTTATGTGTTGCACGTTAGCAGACAACATTTTTCAGATTGTTCTGACGTTTCCATCGCAGTTCGTGTCCGCGAGAACTAACCTACCATTGCATACCAGCCGAAGTTATCGGTTTGTGGCTTTCTTTTTTATATTTCGTCGAATACTATCTTTGTCTGATTTATAAGTGGTTTTATTCGTTTTTCTGCAAGGTCAATATATTCTTGGCATATATCATACCCTACAAATTTTCTGTCAGACTTTAATGCGGAAATGGCTGTCGTACCGCTACCCATGAATGGATCAAGAATAATGTCACCTTTAAATGAATAAAGTTGGATTAGTCTTGCAGGTAACTCTTCTGGGAATGGTGCGGGATGTCCAACTCGTTTTGCACTTTCTGCATTCATTGACCAAATAGACTTTGTCCATTCCATGAATTGTTCTTTTGTGATAGTATTATGTTTGTCTTTACTACCTCTATTGTAATTACCTTTTGAAAACACCAAAATATATTCATGTATGTCTCTAAGAATTGGGTTAGCTGCGCTCTGCCAGCTACCCCAAGCTGTCGAGGGACTAGCGCTTGCTGCTTTATTCCAAATGATTTCTCCACGCATATTAAATCCTATGTCAATCATCATTTGTGAAATGTAGTCGGATAACGGAATGTAAGGTTTTCGTCCAAGATTAGCAACATTAATACAAGCTCGCCCACCATTGACTAAGACACGATATGTTTCTTTAAATGAATTCTCGAGAAGTGTTAAATATTCCTTTAATGATAAATCCTTGTCATACTCTTTTGTAACATTATATGGAGGTGATGTTATCATTAAATGAATTGAATTGTCAGGAAGCTCTTTCATATTTTCAGCACTTCCGAGAATGAATTTGTTTAAATACTTTTCAGGTATTTTATTTTCAGACTTGTCTTCCACCTCTTTGTTTTCAAGACCAGAATACAATTTTGAATTATAGAATTTGGAAGAATCATGATTAATTCTGCCTATAGTGCCGAAGGCACTTGTACTTGTCCTGCTTTTTCTAGTTACTCTTGTTCCCATAATTCAATCCATCTTTTAAACGGTTTGAAATCTATAATTTCTTTTTTCCAATTAATGGGGATGCCTATGGTTTGATTATGTTGTACTAATTCTTGTAATGCTTGTCCGGTTAATTCAACACCTCGAGGATTAGTCCCAGCTTTTGGAAGTTTAATATAGGATTGTCGTCCTATCCTTTTTAAGACTTCTAATTGTACTTCCTTAGGAATTAAATAAAACCCACCACCATTTTTCCAATTTATTTGAATAAAAATCATGTCGCAAGACGGAGAATATGTCTCAGAAAATTCTCTTGCTTTAGTAGCATCAACAGTCCATATAAGTTTAACGCCTGTCAGTGTCTTTCCAGTAATTGTCTTGATAGAAATAGGATTCCCATAAACCTCAACATCAATTTCTGCTTCTGTTATTGGTATTTCCGTTTTTACATTTTCCTCACTGAATTTGTATACCAACAATGCTACAATAATATTTTCTCTTACGGAACCTACTTGCATACCTATTTTTCCTGCCCTTGAGCTTTCAAGTTCTGCAAGTTGAAATAACTTGGGAAGTTTATTCTGAATTTTGGATATTAATTCTCTGTCCGTAAAAATTTCTCTAATTTTTTTTCCCATTTGTTATATTTTTTTCAAAGATAGCATTTTTATTCTACGGTCAGAGGTCTTTTTTGCCATAACAGCTAACGAAAACGCATATGCGGCGGTGGCTGAAAGTTACTGTCAGCTATATGCAATTTTGAACTAAACCTTCGGTATCTTCCCCATTCTCAGCCTGAGCTCTTGCAAAGATAGACAATTTCCACTTACTTGCAAGGTCACTTTAAAAATAAAATAGTATGACCTTCAAGAAAAAAGATTATTACACCACTTTGGCACAGGCCAAAGATTTGGTACCCGGATTTCGGGCGGCGTTCTCTCAGTTTGAAGAGCGCGTTGTATTAGACAGGCTGAGCAAAAGCCTGATTTCAAACTACGGGCGCAACATTGCCCATCTGGCGCCGCCACAAATGCGATCGGTTTTCAGACTTGTCTTCAATTCGTTCTAAAACTGTCTTTTACGTGATTGCCGTTTCGGTGATTTGGATGCTTGTTGTATGAACCGTACTAAAAAAATTCTCTAATTACAAAAAAGGGAGAGCGAATCTATCCGGCGTAAAAAAGAGCCGGTTTTCCCGGAAAAATATCCCGCTGTAACAAGCCTGTAGCGCCCCAAACAGACAAAAAGGAGTCTGAAAACTCCTTCACTCACCTTGTTTCTTCAGATTGAATCCCCATAGTAAAAATCAGATACGCTACCAAAGCCTCAGTTCAACAGAGGCTTAAATCGCAATTCCGTAAACTACATTGCGTTTAAGCCCTTATTATTACCAGCTGGCGTTCTTGTCCACCATGTCTGTAAACCATTGTCATTATTGAGTTTCACTGTCATTGTCGTGTCGGCTTGTGTGTCGGGTGTTTTATTTTTTTTTGAAGCGTTGGAAAAAATATTTTGAAATTCTTTCTTGGGTCGGTGAGGTGGAAGCTCTTTTGCAATTTTTGGTCTGTGCATTGATTTGTGAGAATTGCAAATGTGCTTACACCTGTGCGATGGCTTGCTATGTCGTTATTTCGTTTGCTATCATTTCTGCTTGTTTTAAAACGGTCTCTGTTGCCAACATTTGCATGTCAGGCGGATAACCGAACTTTCTTAAAATTCTTTTAACTGCAACTTTCAATTTGGCTTTTACACTTTCTTTAATTGTCCAGTCAATAGATGCGTTTTGTCTGATTGTCTCTGTCAATACAACGGCAAGTTCTCTCAATTTGTCTTGTTGCATGAGTTCTCTTGCACTGTCGTTGTTGGCAACTGCTGTATAGAAAGCATATTCAAAGTCAGTTAAACCCATGTGCTTAGCTTCATTGTCCATTTCAACAATGTCCTTGCTTAGGTTTATAAGTTCTTCAATTACTTCGGCTGCTGTCAGAATTTTATTATGATATTTCTTAATTGAGTTTTCTAACATTTCTAAAAATGTTCTACTCTTTACAAGGTTCTTTTTAGCTCTCGATTTTATTTCATCATTCAAGAGTTTTTTCAAAACTTCTAAGGCAACATTTTTATGTTCCATTCCTTTCAGTTCCATTAAAAACTCTTCGGATAAAATGGAAATGTCTGGCTTCTTTATTCCTGCTGCATCAAAAACGTCAATTACTTGTTCCGATACCAAAGCTTTGTCAATGACCTGGCGAATTGTCGTTTCAATTTCTTCGTCTGTTTTTCCTGAGCCTGTTCCATCAAACTTTGCTAACCTTGCTTTTACTGCTTGAAAAAACGAAACTTCGTCTTTTGCATCCATTGCTTGGTCATGTGGAATAGCAATGGCAAAGGCTTTAGAAAGTGCTGTTACTTCATTGATGTATCTTTTCTTTCCATCTTCTAATCCAAGAATATGTTCTTCGGCTGAAAGAATCATTGATAGTTTTTTTGAAGTGTCGGCTTCAAAATAGGTTTCATATTCAAAACCATGATACATTTGAGAAACGACTTCCAATTTCTCCAACATCAATTGCACGGCTTGTTCTTGCAAAATTGTTGGGTCGCCCTTACCACCTGCATCAGAATAAAATGCTAATGCTTTTTTCAAGTCAGATGCAATACCTAAATAATCTACTATCAAACCACCTGGCTTGTCTTTGTATACACGGTTAACCCTTGCTATCGCTTGCATCAAATTATGTCCTTTCATTGGTTTGTCAATGTAAAGGGTGTGCATACTTGGTGCGTCAAAACCTGTGAGCCACATATCCCGAACGATGACCAATTGTAATTCGTCATCAGGATTTTTCATTCTCTCTGCAAGGGTTCTTCTTTGCTCTTTAGTGGTATGGTGCTTTGAAATTTTCGGACCGTCAGCAGATGCCGAAGTCATTACCACTTTAATTACGCCTTTATTTAAATCATCTGAATGCCATTCAGGTTTGAGGTCAATAATTGCTTCATATAAATCTGCTGCAATTCTGCGACTCATAGAAACAATCATGCCTTTACCTTCAAATACTTCCTGTCGTTGGCTAAAGTGAGCAACTATGTCTTTTGCAATATTCTTAATTCTGTTTTCACTACCAATCAATGCTTCCAACTGTGTCCATTTGGCTTTTGCCTTTTGTGTGTTGGTTAAATCTTCCTGTTCTAGTTCATCATCGAGGTCGTTAACTAACTGTTTACCTTCTTCGCTCAAATTCACTTTTGCCAAACGGCTTTCGTAAAATATGCGAACCGTTGCACCGTCTTCAACTGCTTGGGCAATATCGTAAATGTCCACATAGTTGCCGAAAACTGCTGGTGTGTTTACGTCTGTATTTTCAATGGGTGTTCCTGTAAATCCTAAATAGGTTGCGTTCGGCAAAGCATCCCGCATATACTTAGCGAAACCATATACGATTTTCTTACCAACTACATTTCCTCGTCCGTCCTTTGCATCAATGGTTTTTGCTTTAAAACCGTATTGCGTTCTGTGTGCTTCGTCTGCTATTACAACAATGTTCGTACGGTCAGAAAGAAGTTCGTAAACATTGCCTTCTTCGGGTTGAAATTTTTGCACGGTGGCAAATACTACACCGCCCGAAGCAACTTTTAATAATTCTCTTAATTGGTTTCTATCTTCTGCCTGAACTGGTTCCTGTCTTAGTAGTTGTTTTGATGCTGCAAACGTGTCAAAAAGTTGGTCGTCCAAATCATTACGGTCGGTAATAACAAGAATGGTTGGATTGTCTAAAGCCAAAACGATTTTACCTGTGTAGAAAACCATTGACAAGGACTTTCCGCTTCCTTGTGTATGCCAAACAACTCCACCTTTTTTATCTCCGATAGGTTGATTTTTTACTCCAGGCACTCCATAACTTTCTGGAGATTCCATGACCATGCTTAAAGGCGTTTCATGCTCAACTGTAAAGCCTGTTGCTCTTAATGTTGATTCAACTGCTCTATTTACAGCATAGTATTGATGATAAGCTGCTAATTTTTTTACGGTGGAAATGGTTGTAATGCCTGTTTCTGAATCTTCCTTTTTCGATTTCTCAAATACGATAAAATGTCTGATTAAGTCAATCAGGGTTTCTTTGTTCAACATGCCTTGAATCAAGGTTTCTAATTGACTTACCAAATGTGATGCTTCTGCTTTTCCGTCTGCTGATTTCCAAGACATAAAACGACTTAAACCCGCAGAAATAGAACCTGCTTTGGCTTCAAGTCCGTCAGAGATAACCACAAAGCCGTTGTAAGTAAATAGGCTTGGAATTATAGCTTTATAGGTTTCTACTTGTTTGAAGGCTGAATTTATAGTTGTGTTTTCATCTGCTGCATTTTTTAATTCAATAACGATTAAAGGAATACCATTGACGAAGAGAATTACATCAGGTCTTTTATTGCTTCCGTTTTCAATGATGGTAAATTGATTGGCTACCACAAACTCGTTGTTGTGTGGATTTTTAAAATCTATCAACCAAACTCTGTCGCCCCTGTCGTCTCCATCAACTCGTTTTGAAACGGGAATACCTTCTGTCAATAAACGATGAAAGGTTTCATTGTTGGTAAGCAATTCAGGCGAAGCAATACGCTGAATTTCCTTAATAGCTTCTGCCTGTGCATCTGCTGGAATACCGTGATTGATTCTCCTTACGGCATTTTGCAAGCGATTCAATAATAGAACTTGCTCAAAACTATCTCTTTCAGGGTTTTCTGAATCAGGTGCAATATCTGGTGCGTAGATATACTCATAACCAAGTTTATCTAATAACTCAATGGCAAATGATTCAATAATATTTTCGGTTATTCTTGTCATTCTTCGGTTGTTTCACTTGCCGAAAAGGCATTGTATTCATTAATGTATGCTTGTTTATCTACGTTGAACAAAATTTCGCTTGCTGAATAGGAATAATTACCCATTTGGAATTCACCGAATGAATCATCCCAAAAATCGTTGAATTCTTCTGCTTCCCAATAGTCTAGTGTTTCTTCTAAGGGTTCTGCTTTCTTTCTTGGATTTTCGTTTTCAAAATTTCGTATTAGGAAGCAGGTTAAGATTTCAACTGTGTCAATTAAAAATTCCTTTGTTAGTGAATCTAATGTTTCATTCCTAGAAGTAAGTTCTTCAATTGTCTTCCCGTGTGAAGTTGAACCTAGTGCAGTTCTTAGATTGCCAAGTTGCTGGGCAATAGCAGATAATGACCCACTAATTACATTCAGATGTTCACCAGGCAAATAGCCAATAGCCGAGAATGCTGTTTTTACCAACCTATTAAATGGTTCATCACTTGCAATTGCAATCCCTTTTTCTTTACAAATCTGTTTTGAAATTCCTTCTATGAGTGATTTTGAATTTTCAACACAAATACTAAAATCAGAGTCAACATGTGCTTCGATTCTATCGACATACATCGAATAGACAGACCAGCGTCCATATTGTTCTATGACTTTCTTTAGCTTTTTCATTTTATATCTACTGATACTTCGCCACTCATTAATTTGGGCAACAAAGAGTCTCTTAACTGTGTCAAAGTCTGAATTGATTTTTTATTGAAAAGCAGCTTGTTCAGCCAAGGAGTTGCAATGGCTGAAAATTCTTCAAGTCTACTTTCATCAGGAATTATTAACTCCATATTTGACGTTTCGATAGGGCTAAGATTTGACTGTGCCGTTCCTTTGCCCATCTCTTCAAGTAGCTGTTTAATCTGTGGAAGACGAAACAGAAAGTATGTGTAGGCTCTATCCCGTTCTTTCATTGGTTCTAGTTTTGCTACACGCTGATTTAAGAGCAAATCTTTTGTATCAACCAAACAACATCTACCAACATTGCCAGTAAGTGATAATAGAATATCACCAATTTCCAGTTTACAAAATTCAGGCAAGCGGTCAGGCAATTCTTCAATTCTGTCTGCATTGTTCAATTCTAAATAGCCGTCTTGAACACCTTTAATCGTAATCAAACGGTATTTTCCTGATTCAACAAAGGAGCTAGATTTAAAGGCGAAGCCTGATAGTATTTTTATTAAATCACTTACTTTTCCTGTAGCCCAATCTTCCTTTGCTTCTTCTATAAACCACTGCCTAAACAGCGTTTCTGCCATTTTTTCTAAGGTGGCGTTCTGGCGGTGCAGCAGGTCTATTTTGTTGTCTAGACTGCTGATAATATTTAATATTGAAGTTCTTTCCTTCTTTGGTGGAATAGGAATTAAGAGTGATTTAAGAACAGAAAGGTTGATAAGTGGAACACTTGAACCAGTGTTCCTTTGTAAAATCATATCAACCATAAATGGACTAGCAAACCAATAATATGCGTATAGAGGTTCTATTAGTTCGGTATTGACTCTTAGACGAAGTTGCTTGTTTGAAATAATGTATTTTGAATAAGTTTCCTTTCCTAATAGTATGCCGACCTGCCCTATAGTCCCAACAGCTGTGAAAATTAAATCATCCTTTTCAGCCCATGTGCCAAGTTCATTTGCTTTCTCATCTGTAATATAAACATATCCATCATCCTTAAATTTAATATGAATGTCAAGAGACAAATTGTTGCCCCGAATTACAGGAACTCCGCTATCAACAAAATACTTTGCACTAATACTTGAGCCAAATGGTCCTGAAATTATTGATTTTTTGGTTGGTGATTTAATATCATCAACCGTCATTAAACTCCAATGAACTGGTATTTGTCCAATATCTGTTTCTTTAAATTCAATCATTGGTTCTAACGTTTATCAAGTTTTCAAATAAAACACCCCCTGCATATGGCATATCAGAAGCATCTTTTATCATTTGTATCCTGATACCTATTCTTTCATCGGTTATTGCAGGTGTGCCATTAAAATTAAACTCAATCCTTCCTTTATATACTATTTCTTGACCGTTTTCAATGATTGTAAAAATTACAGAGCTGTTTTTGTCAATTTGATTTGCTTCTATAAACTGTATGATTTCGTCTCTATTCATTGATTTTAATATTTAGAAGGTTAGCAGAAATAATTTCGTTGAGTTGGGCTTCTTCTTTAAGCTGTGCTTCCAATTCTGCTTTTAAATTGGCAAATCGTTCAGCAAAATTGAAGTCGTCTTCTTCATCTGGTAAACCTACATATCTACCTGGAGTAAGCACATAGTCCAATTCTTTTACTTTGCTTATTGGAGCAGAAGCACAGAAACCAGCAATATCTTCATACTTACCGTCAAGGTTTCTCCAATTGTGGTAAGTGCTTGCTATTTTATTAATGTCTTCTTGTGAAAGTTCACGGGTTCTGCGGTTAATCAAATAACCCAAGTTTCGGGCATCAATAAATAATATTTCGTTGCTGCGGTCTCTATACTTTCCATTTTTGCGGTTACGGCTCATAAACCATAAAGCAGCAGGGATTTGTGTATTTAAAAACAGCTTAGAAGGAAGATTTACAATACAGTCAATCAATCCGTTTTCAACCAATGCTTTCCTTATATCACCTTCGCCCGATGTTTTTGAAGTCAAAGCACCTTTTGCCAATACCACACCTGCTTGTCCGCTTGGTGCTAAATGATAAATAAAATGTTGCATCCAAGCAAAGTTGGCGTTGCCAGTTGGTGGCACACCATATTGCCAACGTCCATCTGTTCGCATTAAATCACCGCCCCAATCACTCACGTTAAAAGGAGGATTGGCAATTATGTAATCGGCTTTCAGGTCTTTGTGTGCATCGTTCAAAAAAGAACCTTCGTTGTTCCATTTTACTTGTGAACTGTCAATGCCACGAATAGCCAAGTTCATTTTAGCCAGTCGCCAAGTGGTTTGGTTGCTTTCTTGACCGTAAATGGAAATGTCGTTTACTTTTCCTTGGTGTTCGGTTACAAATTTTTCGGAGTGAACAAACATTCCGCCTGAACCACAACATGGGTCAAACACCCGTCCTTTGTATGGCTCCAACATTTCAACCAATAATTCTACAACACTTCTTGGCGTATAGAACTGTCCACCTTTCTTGCCTTCAGCAAGTGCAACTCACCCAAGAAATATTCAAAAACGTGTCCGAGAATATCCGCACTTCTTGCTTTGGCGTCACCTAAGGCAATATTTCCAACCAAGTCAATTAATTCACCCAAACTGGTCGGGTCAAGATTTTGGCGGGCAAATACTTTAGGCAATACGCCTTTCAACGAAGCATTTTCTTTTTCAATAGCATCCATTGCATCGTCCACAAACTTTCCAATTTCAGGTTGCTTGGCTTTCGATTGCAAGTAACTCCAACGAGCATCTTGCGGAACGAAAAACACATTTTCTGCTTTGTATTCGTCTTTGTCTTCTGGGTCTGCTCCGTTTTCTTCGTCTGCTTTTAGTTTTGCATATAGTTCTTCAAAAGCATCAGAAATATATTTCAGGAAGATTAACCCCAAAACAATGTGCTTGTATTCCGCAGCATCAATGTTTTTGCGGAGTTTGTCCGCTGCTTTCCAGAGTTGCTTCTCTAAAGGTTCTTCCGTTGTTGCTTTTTGTTTAGCCATTATCTTCTCTTAAATTTTAATTCGTTTTTAGTCTGCTAATTTATGTTTTTAATGCCCATTATCGTCATTTGGTGCGTTGGCAAAATTGGCTCTTTTGGTTTTGCCAGTGTGTCGGCTTGTGGGGTTGGGGCAAAACCAAATGTGCCAATGTGCGTTGGGCAGAATTTCAAAATATTTTGTGCGGTGAGAAAAAAAATAAAACACGAAGGGTAGGGCAATGAGTGTCGGCTTACTCGCTGTCCGTTTGTTGTATTGTTTCTATGTCGTTGGTCACCTGTCAAAATGGTTTACTTTTCTGTTTATGTCGTTCGTTTTCTTGTTGTCTTGTCGTCTTTTACGCTTGCTGGTAACGGTTCGGCATATTGGCGAAGTGGCGGTTTCACTAACGTTCCTGCGGGGTAGTAACTTCCAATTTCGCAACGCACTTTCTGCGGGGTTACTGCCGCCATTTAGCCAATATGCTTGTTGAACTAAACCTTCGGTAGCTTAGTTGCCTTTATGAAGGTTTTGTAAAATTAGACAATTTCCACTTACTTGCAAGGTCACTTTAAAAATAAAATAGTATGACCTTCAAGAAAAAA
>Ga0302246_1001426_pt1 | contig 16955 bp, 14 predicted proteins | sample AAG_UR_Trp_MG_FD_193533 | JGI IMG/M metagenome (GOLD analysis project Ga0302246, IMG submission 193533) | Enriched activated sludge microbial communities from anaerobic digester in WTTP, New Holstein, Wisconsin, United States - AAG_UR_Trp | ecosystem: Engineered > Bioreactor > Anaerobic >...
GGCGGCCGTGGCGGCCAATCCGGTCAGGGTGGGCAGGGCGGTCGCCAGCAGAACCGCAACAACGACATGGGCAACCAGGCCTATGACGACGACCTCGGCCCGGCGTTCCCTTCGGAAGCCAGCGGCATGGACGACGTGCCGTTCTAGGGCGTCAGCACATGAGATGTGAAGAGGCGAAGCCGAAAGGCTTCGCCTCTTTTGCGTTGAGTCCGCCGCGCAATCACGATGGATGCCTCGGGGGCCTGTCGCCGATACCTTGTAGGGCGGGGGGGAGGCTTATCGCCCCGTCATGCTTCAAGACCCGCTTCCGGTGACGGAGGCGGGTCTTGCTCATGTTCACTTCCGGTTTGCGATGATCCTGTAGATGGCCTTGTCGGAGAGGTGATAGCGTTCAGAGAGACTCCTGACGCGTTCACCCTCAAGATAGTCTGCGACAATGGCGGCATCACGCCGCATCATCTCTTCCCGTGCGGGACTGTTCTCGCCCCATCGCCTGCGCTGTTCCTGTCTACGCGGGATATACAGGAACGCCCCATCGACGTGTTTCTGTATCTCTTCCAGAAGATGCTGCGGGAGTACCGCAGCTGCGTTCCGGTATGCCATCATGCTCCCTCCTCATTGGAATAAGGAACGAGCAAAGGCTCCGGCAGTCCTGTGCTAGATGTGCAGGAGCCTTTGCCGGAGGTGCGGCACAAGCTCCATCTGGAGGGAATTCTTCAAAAAAACTCCGAATGCTAGGGTGTTCTGGTGAGGTCGTCGCCGACCATGGCCGATAGACAGGAGCGACTATAGACTGACCACGTGAGGATGCCAAGCCCCCTCCCCGCGCGTTTTTCGGGGGCGCGGGCACAGATGTTCTACAGCATCACTACTAAGCGTCTACGAGGTAGTCGGGTGGGTACCGGTCGTGTACCTGTCACTCTACTTCGAATGCGGCAGTACTGTCTGCCGTGTTCTGCAACGGAACAGGTGGAAGCACGATGCTATCGGATTCGGGATATGACGAGTGGTTCACCGGACATGGAGAAAGGTGGCTTGCAGAAGGCCTGTCGCTGGCACGCATCGTGGCTGTGGACCGGGGGCGTTGCATGGCAACGGGAAACGCTGGAGAGATTGCGGCAGAAGTGTCAGGGCGCTTCATCCATGAGCACGACGACCCGGCAGACTATCCCTGCGTCGGGGATTGGGTCGCGCTGGATATTCATGGAGGGCTTCCCGCTGGTGTCATCCATCATGTGCTGCCCCGCCGGACATGGCTGAGGCGAAGGACCGCAGGGCAAACAGGGCGCCACCAGATGATCGCAGCCAATGTCGATGTGGCGTTCATCGTGCAGTCGTGCCACTACGATTTCTGTCCCAACAGGCTTGAGCGCTATCTCTTCATGGTGCGCGAGGGTGGGGTGAAGCCCGTTGTAGTGCTCACCAAGACGGACATGGTCTCGGCAGAAGCCCTCGAGGGGCTGGTCGCAGTCGTGCACAGCGTGGCGGATGTCGATGTGATTGCAACCAGCGCGTACAGCGGAGATGGCGTGGATGCCGTGAAGGCTGCGGTGGAGGCGGGAAAGACCTGTTGCCTGCTAGGGTCGTCGGGGGTCGGCAAGACGACGCTGACCAATCTGCTGCTGGGGCGTGAGCTTTTCGCGACACAGCATGTGAGCGCCACGGGGGAAGGCAGGCATCAGACGACGCGCCGTCAGATGGTCATACTCTCCGGTGGCGGGCTGCTGGTCGATACTCCCGGCATGCGGGAATTCGGCGTCATCGGCCCGGAATCGGAAGAGGGTTTCGTGGGTGAGGCCGTTGAACGGCTTGCCGGGTCATGCCGGTTTCACGATTGCCGGCACGAGCGTGAACCGGGCTGCGCGGTGCGGGCAGCCCTAGAGGCGGGCACTCTCTCGCAGGAGCGCTACGACAACTACATCAGGCTGCGGAAAGAGGCGGCGTTCGGTGCCCTGTCGTTGCATGAGAGAAGACATAGGGACAAGAACTTCAGCAAGCTCGTCAAATCATTGAAGAAACAGCGATGATTGCCCGGTGGCGGGTGTGGCAGTGCATCAGAAAGAAACCAAGGACAGACATGCACCTACAGGGAGAGCACATGGTGGCTTCCATGATTGTACGGGATGAAGTGCCGGAGGACATCGGCAGCATATTCGAGGTGACCGCCAAGGCGTTTGCGACGCTGGACATCAGTGACAAGCGGGAACCATATGTCATCGAAGCCTTGCGTCACGCCGGGGCTCTTTCGTTGTCGCTGGTTGCCGTGTTTGATGGCCGCGTCATCGGCCATGTGGCCTTTTCGCCAGTGGCGGTGTCTGACGGTACGGAGGGCTGGTTTGGCCTTGGCCCCTTGTCGGTGCACCCTGCGTATCCGCGCCGAGGTGTGGGGACGGCACTGGTGCGCGAAGGGCTTGCCCGCCTGCAGTCGCTTGGTGCCGCAGGATGTTGCCTCGTGGGGCACCCCACCTACTACGTCCGTTTCGGGTTCATGAATGCGCCGGGGTTGAATGTCGAAGGCGTCCCGCCGGAGTATTTCTTCGCCATGCCGTTCAAAGGTGAAGTGCCCAAGGGCGTCGTGACCTTTCACGAAGCGTTTGAGGTGTAGATGCTCGCAGGAATGCGCGCTGTGGCGTGTGCTGGCGGATACAAGTGCGACAAGCTTCACTGGACTCTGGTTCGTGTGTGAAACCGGAGTGCGTCAACGGAGTGCGTCAACGGGGTGCGTCAACGGGGTGCGTTGCCGGGGTGCGTTACCGGGGTGCGTGGCACTGCCTTGCGCCAAGGGGGGACAGGTGCATGGATGTGACCCACTGATGGGGAAGCTGGCTTCCGGCATACAGTCAGCCCTGGTGCGGTTCATGCCGAAGGGGCGCGTGGGGGATGTGTGCAACAGTTCATGAGCCGGTCAGCGTTGGAACGACTCCCGGTCGGGGCTTCCGCGAGGGATTGCCCGTCTGGGTCGCGGTAGGACCACACGGGGCGCGAAGCGCGCGGAGTGAGCAGATAGCCTCGCTGGAAGACTTCCGGGTATCGTGAATCGGCCAGCGGGGCTTTTCTTGCTGCGTGAGACGCTTGGCAGGGTGTGGAATGGCGGAAAACGTCTGCACGAACGCGGACGCCCGTCGGGGGCGCCTGCGTCATGCGTTGTACGCGAGGTGATGCGACCTAGCGACGGTTGCCGGAACGGGCGGGGCGGGGGCCACCGGAAGGGGTGGTCGTACGGCGTGCGATGCGGCCCTTGGTCAGGTCGTAAGGGGAGATATGCACAGTGACCTTGTCACCGGGAAGGACGCGGATGCGGAACTTGCGCATTTTGCCGCACAGGTGCGCGAGAACTTCGTGACCGTTTTCCAGCACGACACGGAAGAGCGTACCGGGCAGGGCCTCTTCAACAACGCCTTCCATTTCAATATGATCGTCAGCTGCCATCAAGTGCCTCCTAGGCAAGAAAGTGCAAAGAGGCCCCGTTCCTGAGGAAGGGGCCTCTTGTGGATGTCTTAAGGCTACGCTACCAAGCGCGCTTCGGACGGGGGGCACGCTCCTGCGCTTCGTTCACGCGGAGAGCACGGCCCATGAAATCGGCACCGTCGAGAGCTTCGATGGCAGCGCCAGCGTCGCCGTCGTTCATTTCCACGAAGCCGAAGCCACGGGGACGACCGGTTTCACGGTCCATGATGAGCTTAACGGAAACAACTTCACCGTAGTTGGTGAAAAGGCTGCGAACGTCGTCTTCAGAAGCGCTGAAGGGCAGGTTGCCCACATAGAGAGTCTTGGCCATGAAAAAAGGCTCCGTAAGAAAAGTTCGGCTTGATGCTTTATCGGTACGGAGCTTTGCCCATGCGAAGTCCAAGACGAAAAAGTCAACGCCGTGAATGAATGGGTCCGTGATACATATTTTCGAATTGGCCGTCAACTTTTTTTTGGTTGCGATCGCATGTTCTTTTGCAACGGCATGTCGTTACGTTCGTCATGAGGCACCTGAAGAGATATGGAAGCACCTCTGCGGTGCCCATGGTCGACCCGCCGTCGATGCCTGCCCCCTGCGCACATGGAAAGTGGCCGCGTGGACTGTTTCAGTCCCGCATTGTCCGGCACGTAAGCCATGAGCGTGCGCCGCCTCTATGTCGGCGACCGGGGGTGTTTTCTTGCGGACTGATGGCTGGCGCGGGATGGTGGCGGTGGTCACCACGTCTTGCGTCCGCCGGAGTAGGGTCTTGCCAGCCCTTCGCCGATGAGGTGTGTGCCGAGGTCGCCAACTGGTGTCTCCACGTCGGCGAGAAGTCTGAAGTACTTGTCACGTTTCAGGTTGTGAAGGCGCACGGTGCAACCCGGCGGGGCCATCTCGCGGGTACGGAAGGTGGCGCGCCGGGCGAGGGTGCGCATCTCCTGCCGGGGGTCGTTGCTTTCCGGAGTGTCGCAACCTGCCACCCGTACGGCGATTCGATGGCCGATGATGGGTGGATAGCCGGGGATGTCCACGATGATGGTATCGCCATCGGCGATGCGCAGGACGATGGCTTCAACAGGCGTTTCCGGAATTCCATTGGGGTATGCGCTGTCCGGCGCGATTGCCGGATGCCGACGCTTGCGGTCTGTCGTGGCAGGTTTCGCCTCGGCATATGAGGCGGAGGCTGATGGCGTGTCGGGGGTACCTGCGTGCAGGTCAGTCGGGGGACTGGCAGCCCTCGTCTGGACGTTCGCCGAGGCCTCCTGTGCCGGAGTCTGTATGTTACTCCAAGCCTTGTGTGGCAAGGCATGTGCGAGAAGAAACGATACGGTCAGGGTCACGAATACACAGACGTGTGCAAGGGCGCAGGGGCGGCGATAGCCGTTGTGCTGACCTTTGTCAGCCGTGCCACGACTGGCGACTGGTGCGTCGTGCATCTGCGTCTCTCTCTGCCCGTGACCGTCTGGCGTCGTCATCCCACACGCGAAGGCGGTGAGACGGCGCGTTGGTGAGCAATGTGTAGAGTCAGCGAATCCTGTTCATGCCGCATGCGATGCCACGCCCCCTGCATCGGGGGGCCCCTGTCCGACTTCGTTGGACAGGGGGCCAAGGTGGCTTCAGCATGGATCATACACGGACGCATACCTTTATATCAACAATTCTATACTTGAAAATAATATGTGCAGGGTGGTGTGGTATTTGCAAGAAAAGCCCCATGCTGGCAGTACCGGCATGGGGCTTTTTATGCTTCGACGTGTTAGGAGTGTCGATACGAGGGGAGTCAGGCCGTGCATTCCTGCTTGATGACGGCTTCGGCCTTTATCCTGTCGAGAAGTTCAGCGAAAACGGCTTTGACGTTTTCGCGGATGTCGCCAGCGACGACGAGAAAGAGAAGATCGTCACCGGGCCGACACTCGCCCTCGACGGCTTCTGCGAGTATGCAGAATATGCCGGGTCGCGCTTCAAGTTCGCGGCAGATGGCGTCCATGCGTGCCCTGTCGGGGGTGACGCGAACAGAGGTGACGGGGGCGTGGTCTTTGCGCGACCAGCCTCGCACGACACCGTTATGTACCAGAACCATGCCCACGTTATCGGCGAACCCGGGTTTCTTTTTGAGTTCCGCGAGAGTGAGAGTGATATCCAAGTTGACCTCCAGCGTTGCAAGTGAGTTGCCATGCCACAATTAGCCGACCTGACACGTCGCCTTCCCCAGCTCAAGGAAATCCGTATGAGCTCGTCGGGGATCGCCCTGTGGCTATGCTGGCAGGGCGACCTCAATCCGGCAGTGCCGCAGACATTGCAGGATTATGGCGGCATGACCGTGGTCGCGGAGCGCGACCAGGCATTGTGGTACTTCTTCTCGTCTGATGTCTTTCTGGCCCTGGCCCGTCTGCACATCTGGGCGAAGTTCAACAATCTTCCCGTTGCGGTACAGGTGTTGCCAGCCAAGCTGCTGCTGGGAATGCGGCGCGAGGTCGGCCTTTCGCTCGATAGCGCCCTGACAGCACAAGAGGTGCTCGTCCCGCAGTCGTTCACGGTCTGGGTTCATGGGCGAGCGCGAGAGTCGGCCATCGGCATACCGGGCATCTCCATGGAACGCACGGCCTCGTTGCAGGGCATGGCCAATGCCGAATGGAGCGGTTTTGGTGCAGACCCGCGCATGCCTTACCAGTCCACGCTGGGATGGTATGCCGTATTGCACCCTCTCGGCAATCCTCTGGACAAGAAGTTCCAGGCCGGCTGGCGCGATTTCTTCGCCGAAATCGAGGGAGTGTTGCAGCGGCACAGGCTCAAGTTCATCCTGCACGAGCAGTTTCTCATCTTCTCACTGGACAACCTGCGCCAGTTCAGACTCTGGGTGCGCGACCTGCTGCACCTTGTCCGCGAGATAAAGGAGCAGCGTCCCACCCGTTACTGGCCTTGTGTGAGCGTCATCGTCGACCGCAAGGGGTTCAACTTCAACAATGAACTGCCTCGGAAGATACGGGTCGACTGGGAACAGCTCATGCCCGACTTCCCGCACATGAGCTACCGCAACGCCTACCTGCTGGGTGAGGGGTTCACCATCCACGATGTGCGCTTCTCGGTGGAACACACCAGCATGGACGACTGGAGCAATGTCGGGCTGGACGAGGAGGGCGGCAACGGCGGCATGCTGCCGCTGCTGGTTTCGGGGCGTCTGCTGGCAGGAACGGGGCACGGTTGCTTCTATTGCGGAATGCGCAATCATGAGACCACGTCATGCCCCACCCGTAATATGAAGGGGAACGACCGGGACGCCCTGTCGGCGTTGCAGATGATGGACTTCGACACCATCAACGCCGGTTTCAAGGGCATCGAGGATGCACTCACCGCAGGTGTTGAAGAGGGGTTCTCACAGCTTGCAGGGGCCTCGGGGGCCGAGGGCGTGCTCATGCGCGCCATCTTCGCCCTGAATTCGGCCGTACAGCTTCGTTTCATCCCCGGCATGTGGCTGGCGCGGGGCAAGGACTACCCGCGCGGGCTTGAAGAACAGGCCCCTCATGACGACAATCCGGTATGGGACCTCTATCACCGCTTTGCGGGTGCCGACCTCATCCCTCTCGAAAAGGAACTGGGGCCAGTCATCGCCCGCAACCCTCGCGACTATCGGTCTCGAACCCTTCAGGGGTTCATCGCCCTTGAACGGGGAGACCCCACCCGGGCGCTGGCACTGTGGAAAGAGGCCGCAACGCTGTGCAACACCCCGTTGCAGCAGGCATGGCACGATTTCTTGCAAGGGCGGCTGCATGAGATGCAGGGGCGCTATCCGCAGGCCAATGAATGCTACAGGCAGGCCGTCCGTCTCTGTCCCCTGTGGATTGACGCGGAATACAGGCAGACGGTGTGTCAGGTGAAGATGGGTTTCGCCGACCAGGCACTGGGGCATGTGTTCAATCTCATCCAGCGTGACCCTGCCATCTTCAATCGTCTGCTGGTCGACCCCGAACTCGAACGGGGGCACCTGCAACTCTTTTCAGCCCTGACCATTCCGTGGGGCGAGGCGGAAAAGCGCGCAGCGGAAGACAGGCAAGGGCTGGACAGGCTGCTTGGGGAGGTGGGGGCGTGGTTCCCCGATGAGCATCCGTTCACGCTGCATGCCACCGAACGCATCGGTGTGTTGCGCCAGATTGCCGATTCCAGGAGTTTTGTGGCGTTCCAGATGCTGATCAATGGCTGTGCCAGCATCGAACGTGAGCTTCAGGCGCGTGTCGCCCGTGAGGGAAGGGAGTTGAAGGAGCGGTTCAAGGGCTACATGGAACGCCTCACCCGCGTTCGGGACGAGGCCGCATGGTTTCCCTTTCCCAGTCTGCTCATCGAATTCAACCGCGATTACAACAAGTGCGCAGCCAACCTCAACTGGGCCATCCGCACCCATTTCCAGACGGCAGAATCGTTCAAGAAGGCGCAGGCGACCGTCGAGACGGAGATGGACCGCATCAAGAAGCTCGAATCGCGTCTCAAGTTCCTGCGTATCGTCCGTGATGCCACGCTGTTCACGCTGTTCATGGGACGTACGTTCATGTGGATGGAGATAGGCATTCTGCTGTGCATACTCGTTGTGCTTCCCCTGTCCATCTACTACGGCGACAAGGCGGGAGCCTCGTGGGCGTTGGGGCTTGCCAGCGCGGAAAAGTGGCAGGTGCAGAAGCTGCTTATCATGTTCTTCAGCCTCTTTGCCCTCGGCCTTGCGGCATTGCGCACGGCACTGTCCTTCGAAAAGCGCAAGGACAGGCTGTTCCGTGAGGCGCAGGAAAAGGCCAACAAGCGATAGTGCTGGCGCGAGTGGCCTGAGACCTCCGTCAGGCAGGCGTTTGTGATGTGTGCGGAGGACGGTGTTGCAATAGAGAAGGTCGCCCGGGGGCGACCTTCTTTGCTTCATCCGTGCGGGTATCAGGGGCTACACGCCGAGGTACAGGGTCAGGGCTGGCGCATCTCATCCAGATGGCGGCGTGCGAAGTCGAGGCCGGGGTCTATCTCCAGTGCGGCGGAGAGAAGCTCTTCGGCCTTCTCGGTGTCACCCATGAACTTGTGGCACAGGCCGAGATTGGCGAGGTCGACCACGGCACCCTTGTCGATATGCAGTACCTGCGCGAAGTTCTGTGCGGCCTGTGCGTAGTCGCCAAGCTTGAAATGGCACACCCCGCGCAGGTTGAAGTACTCTTTCATCTCGGGGCATTCGGTCACGGCACGGTCCAGCCCGGGAAGGGCCCCTTGCCAGTCTGTGAGCAGGGTGCGCACATAGGCACCGTAGAAGGCCGCCAGACCGCGAGAGTCCGCTTCAGGCTGCAGCGGTTCGGCCTGTTCGAAGAAGCTGATGGCCTCGTGGTGCGACTCGGCCCTGAGTGCCAGCATCCCCTTGAAGAAGGGCAGGAAATGCGCACCGGGGTAGAGCTCCTCCAGAACCGAGAGCCCCGCCAGCGCCGTGCCGGCGTCTGCCTCTTCACTCAGGATGCGCCCGATGAACAGCCCCAGTGAGGCGTTACGGTCGCGTTCACGGAAGTGGAACCCGGGCACGATGTTGTAATGAGTGTTGACGCCGACATCGGGGTTCATGGTGGACACGCTGTAGAGCGTGTGCCCCGTCGCGGCAAGCCCGTCGCAGAGCGCGGTAAGTTCGTCGCGGATGTCGTCGGTCTCCACCGAAGGCAGGGTGTCAAGGGCGACAACGGGTCCGGCGACAAGCCACGCGATGTCGTCGAGGCTTTCGTATTTGGAAAGCCCCGAGGCCTCGTAGCAGGCCCCGGTGCAGAAGTCGCCCGCAAGCTGTGCGACCTCTGTCACGGCGCGTATGGCTGCCTTCACCGGAGAGGATGACGTGCCTGCCGTGTAGACGATTTCGGAGCGTTCGGGGAAGGTGGCAGGGTCCCATGCGATGGCCCCGACCGTAGGCACGGGCATCCCCATGGAGAAGTCCTTGAGCACCAGCCGGATGCCGTTGCGCTCGAAGGCTGCCGCAAGTTCGACCAGCACAGGGTCGTCGAGGGACGCCGGGTCGATGGTGGGCAACTCGGGCTGTGTGCGGTCGATGAGGCAGCACACGTGGCGTTCCACAAGTTCGCAACTGCCTTGAAGGATGGACTCCTCTTCGGTGTTGCCTGCCGATGAGCCGTTGAACTCACCAAGCTTCTTGAACCAGTCGAGGGGCAGCCATACCTCGCGCCCGTGGGTGATGTCCGTGGCGGGGAAGAACTTCCAGCGCCACAGGTCGAGGGCGCGGACGGCGTCGTCGGGGGAAAGGGTGTCATGCACGGAGTGCAGAATCTCATCGACGGGTATCAGCGCGTCGCCGAAACGGTTTCGGGCTTCGGACCATGTGGCCTCCACCATGCCGGGCATGTCTCGCCAGAAGGTGAAGAAGCTGTAACGCTCCATCAACTCCATGAGCGCAGATGCCTGCGCCTGTTCCAGCGAGGCACCCTTGCCCATCTGCTTGCGCGTGGGCATCACGGCACGGGCATCGGCACCGCACACGCTGAGAAAGACGGGGATGCCGAGGCGTCCCACATCCACCCGGCGCGTCTCGGCGAGTATGCTGATGTCGAGCGAGGCGAGGCGTTCGCGCACCCGGCGTACGGTCTCTGCCGGGGTGGTCGCCTTGTCCTGGTCGCGTGTGTAGCTCTTGGGGCAGGGGCGAAGCTGTATCATGGGTGTTTGTGGTGCAGACGGTGGATGGTGAAGACGCGGCGTTCCTCTTCGCCGTCGTCACCCGTGGTGCGGATGCCCACGAGTTGTTCCTCGATGCGGAAGTCGCGTTCGGCCTGCTTGAAGAAGCGCCCCATCTTGCGACGGGTGTCGGTGCAGAGCATGGCTACGGCATCTTCCCGTCGCGCGAGATGGCGCAGCAGGAACTTGATGAGCGGACGGTGCAACTCTTCGAGGTACAGCACCTCCGATGCGGCGATGACGTCGAACTTCTCGTCGAGACGGGTGGAAGCCACGTCGACGCGGCGCACTGAAACCCGGTCTTCGAGCCCGTTCTTGAGCACGTTGGCGCGGGCGAAGAGAAGGGCGTCCTCGTTGATGTCAGACACGGTGACATGGGCGAAGCCGTAGCGCGAGGCGATGAGGCCTGTCACGCCGCAACCCGCGCCTACTTCAAGGAGCGTGCGCCCTTCGGGTGACGCCTTGCGCAGGAAGCGGCCCAGCACGAACGACGCGGGCCAGATTTTCGCCCACAGGGGCAGGTCGTGCAGCGGGTCGCGGACACTGCGGTTGGCGACGAGCGCGTCGATGTGCTGGCGCATGTTGCGAATCTGGAGCACGTCGAGGGGGGTCTCGTCCACGGTGAGCGGTTCGAAAACGACATCGTAACGCTGGCGCGCCGCTTCAAGCAGCGACTCCAGCGAAGGGGTATCGGTGTGCATGTGCCTTCCTTGCTGTTGCTGCGGGTGGTTGCCCGTCGGGAGTTCATGCCTCAAGGTACGGCGTTGCGCAAGATGTGAAGGGCAGAGGCTGGCGGGCGTGGAGTATGCTGCCCGGGGCGGTACGGCAGGGGGCCTTTCCCCCGCAGGGACGGTGCTCGATGCTGCCCTCGGGTGTGGAGGCCGCGGGTGGCGGATATGTCACCGGCAGTTGGCCCAAGGCAAAAGAAAAGGCCGGTCTTGCGACCGGCCGTGCCTTCTCTGGAGCGGGAGACGGGATTTGAACCCGCGACTTCAACCTTGGCAAGGTTGCACTCTACCACTGAGTTACTCCCGCACGTTCAGACCCACAATGTGGGAAAGGAAGCGGCTCTGATGCGGACATCGGGGCTGTTCCCTCGTGCGGGTCGTGTGCTAACGCAAACCTTCGTCGCCTGTCAACACTTCTTTGCATGGTCAGTCACATTTTTCTGCAAAGCCTGAACCGGGGTGTCTGGCAAGGGCCACGGCGGGCTGGCGGACGGCGGGCATCGCCATGATGGAGGGGCACCTCTGTCGGTGAGGCTGTTACAACGTCTGCCGGGGCGGGCACTCGGGGCGTTCCGGTGGTGTGTTGCGGCGGTGCTGGCGAGATTGGCTTGACAGTTTTTTTGCTGTACAATAGTTTTTTTGCACAAAGACTATTTTTTCACAGCAACTACCCGAAGGATACGACGTGGCAGACAAGACGACCTCATGCACCATCGAGCGGTATGTGCCGCTTGTGGATTTTCTGGGCGCGTTTCTGGGTGAGGACTGTGAAGTGGTGCTGCACGATGTCAGAAACCCTGACAATTCGGTGCTGGCCATTGCCAACAATCATATCAGCGGACGCCGCAAGGGGGCACCGCTCACCGACCTCGCCTTGCGGCTTCTCAAGGAGGGGGCATGGAAGGAACGGCCCTTCGTCATGGATTACAAGACGCAGAGTCGTGACGGACGCCCCCTGCATTCGGCGACCTATTTCATTCTCAGCGATGACGGTGAACTGGCGGGGATGCTGTGCCTGAACATGGACACCTCGTCCCTCGTGGAGGCGCACGGCCTTCTTGAGAGATTCATCGAACGCGGGCGGCTCATGCCCAGACGTCCCGAACCCGATGTGCCGCATACGCTCGAGACCTTCGCCGAGTCCATCGAAGACCTCACCGACAGCATCATCCGGCAGGTGGTCAACGGTGCGGCCATCGCACCCGAACGCATGACGCCGGACGAGAAGATGGCCATCGTGCGCACCCTCAACGAGAAGGGCGTGTTCCTGCTGAAGGGGACAGTGGCAGTGGTGGCAAGGCATCTTGCCGCCTCAGAGGCAACCATCTACCGCTATCTGCAACGGGTGAATGGCTGACCATCGCCCGTGTGGCGGCATCTCGCTGTGCATTCGCATCTCAGGGGCGGCGCTTCCGGAAGGGCGTCGCCCCTGCTGCATGTGGCATCTGCCACCCCTCTGCCGTCGAGTGAGATGGGCCGACATCGGTGCCCCTTGCGGGAAGCCAGCAACGCGTTGCGACGATGACCACCCGCAGGGACAACGGCCCCCTCAACCTCTCTGAGTGTCGGGTGTTCGTCCTGACGGGCTGCATATGCGAAGGCGGCGCATCAGTGACGATGCGCCGCCTTTTGGTGCGTGGGGCTGCTGCCCGTGACGTTTCGCTACTTGCCGTAGACAGGCAGCATGTCGAACATGGTCAGCACATGGCAGATGGCCACTGTGATGCCATAGGCGATGGTCACATAGAGCATCACGTTGCCGCCGGGGGCGCGGTAGGTGGTGTTGCCGAACTTCCTGCGTGTGGCCAGTGCCATCATGGCGGGTACGATGACAGCGAACACGGTGGCTGCAAGCCCGGCAAAGCCGATGGCCATGATGAATCCGTCGGGGTAGAACAGGCCGCCAATGGCCGGGGGCACGAAGGTGACGATGGCGGTCTTGGTACGTCCGAGACGCGAGTCGTCGAAGCCGAGCGTATCGGCGATGCAGTCGAACAGGCCAAGCGTCACGCCGAGGAACGAGGTCGCCACGGCAAGATGCGAGAAGACCTGGAGCAGGTAGTCGAGGTTGGTGCTGCCTGTGACCTTGGACAGCGCCCCCACGAGGATGCCCATGTTGCCGCCCTTGGCGACGATGTCGAGGAATTCCTCGCGCGGGATGTTGCCCAGTACGCTGAGTTGCCAGCACACGTAGAGAATGAGGCCGAGGAAGCTGCCGTAGATGATGGTCTTGGCGACGGCCTTCGGGTCCTTGTTGTAGTACTTCACGAGTCCGGGGACGTTGCCGTGGTACCCGAACGAGGTGAGAAAGTAGGGAAGCGTGGCGAGGATGAAGGGCGAGTATGGCGCACTGGTGTCGCCGGTGTCGAAGAGCACAGCGGGCTGCACGTTGAACATGAGGCCGCTCACCGACGAGAAGAAGGTGAGTATCATGCCGCCGAGCATGATGGTGGAGATGCGGTCGACGGCGCGGGTGCTCAGCCATACGACGAACGCGAGCACAAGCGCGAAGAGGAAGCCGCCCAGCTTCATGGGAACGTCGATGCCCACAGCCGCCCTCACCGTATGCGCGACGATGGACCCGCCGCCGCTGATATAGGCGTAGGTGAGAATGTAGAGCACGAAGGCCACCGAGAGGCTGTTCAGCAGCCGCACGGGTCTGGCAAGGCAGTCCTTGGCGATGTTGTCGAAGGATGTCCCGGCGGGATAGTTGAGGTTGGCCTCGAGGATCATCAGGCCGGAATGGCACATGCAAAGCCACGTGCCGAACAGGACGAAGAGGGAATAGAAGAACCACATGCCGGCAGAGACGCTCGGCAGCGAGAACATGCCCGCGCCGATGGTCGTCCCGGCTATGATCATGGCGCCGCCAAGAACCGAGGGATTCTTCACCCCGGCTTGCGTGGCGGTCTGCCCGTTGGCTGTCATGCACTGTGACATGGTCACTCCTCTCGATGTGTCTCGTGCTCTGCGGGAGGGTGCGGTGCGAATGTCGAAGGCATCGGCCTCCGGCCTTGTCCATAGCCGCAGTGGACAGGCGGTGCTTCCGTCATGCTCCCGGTGTTGATGTAAAAAAGGGGGGAACGCCCGAAGGCGTTCCCCCCGTCCTGTCAGGCGATGGGGCGCAGACGCGCGGTGAAGTGACGCAGCACCGGCGGTTCGTAGGTGAACTCAAGGCCCTTGATGGACGACGCGCGGTCGAGCACGGCGATGACCGTGTCGGCGATGTAGTCCATGTGGTCGTTGGTGTAGACGCGGCGCGGGATGGCGAGGCGCAGCAGTTCCAGCGGCGATTCCTTCTGCAGGCCGGTGGCGGGGTCGCGCCCGAGCAGCAGCGAACCTATCTCGACGCCGCGCACGCCGCCTTCGATGTAGACCTCATTGGCGAGGGCGTGTGCCGGGAACTGGTTGCCCGGAATGTGGGGCAGCATCAGCTTGGCGTCGATGAACACGGCGTGACCGCCGGTGGGGTACTGGATGGGAACCCCGCCCTGACGCAGACGTTCACCGAGGTATTCGACCTGCTTGATGCGGTAGGTGAGGAAGTGTTCGTCAGTACCTTCATAGAGACCGATGGCCAGCGCTTCCATGTCGCGTCCGGCAAGGCCGCCGTAGGTGACGAAGCCTTCCATGGGCACGCAGCGGACCTGCACGGCACGGAAGAGGTCGACGTCCTCCTTGATGCAGCAGAGGCCGCCGATGTTGACGATGGGGTCCTTCTTGGCGGAGCAGGTGAGCACGTCGCCGTAGGAGTACATCTCGCGGATGATCTCACGGATGGACTTGTCGGCGTATCCGGCCTCGCGTTGCTTGATGAACCATGCGTTCTCGCAGAAACGGGCGGAGTCGATGATGACGGTGATGCCATGGCGCTTGGCGATGGCTGCTGCCTCGCGGATGTTCGCCATGGAGACGGGCTGGCCGCCTGCGCTGTTGCAGGTGATGGTGACGATGATGCCAGCCACGTTCTGCGCGCCATGCTGCCTGATGGTGGCTTCGAGCTTCTCAAGGTCGAAGTCGCCCTTCCAGTCGTAGTAGGTGCCGGTGTCGAACGCCTTCTCGGTGACCACGTTGATGGCCTTGGCGCCCGTCATCTCGACGTGGGCGGCGGTGGTGTCGAAATGGTAGTTGGAGATGAAGACGGGCTTGTCGCCCTTCATGCGGGCCACAAGGCAGGGGAAGAGAATCTGTTCGGCGCCGCGCCCCTGGTGGGTGGGGACGGTGTGCTCGTAGCCGAACACGTCCTTCACGGCCTTTTCGAGATTCAGGAAGTTGCGGCTACCAGCGTAAGCCTCGTCGCCCATCATGAGGCCCGCCCACTGACGGTCGCTCATGGCACCGGTGCCGGAGTCGGTCAGCAGGTCGATGTACACATCCTCGCTCTTGAGAAGGAAGGGGTTGTACCCCGCCTCTTCGAGTGCCCTGGTGCGGTCTTCGAGGGTGGTCATGCGAATGGGTTCGATCATCTTGATGCGGAACGGTTCGGGAATGCGCTTCATGGCAGCTTCTCCATGTGGTTGATGTTGTGCCGAACTGAGGGCCTGGCGGCCTCGTCCCCTATGGAGTTTGTGGGACGGGCCCTTCTCCTCTGCCTCGTTGTCGCCGTCGCTACTTGACGGCGATGGCTTCTATCTCCACACGTGCGCCAAGGGGCAGGGCCGCCACCTGAAAGCACGAACGGGCCGGGAAGGGGGTTGCGAAGTACTTCGCGTACACTTCGTTGACGGCGGCGAAATCGGCGAGGTCGGCAAGGAAGACGCTGGTCTTGACCACCTTGTCGAGTCCGCTGCCGGCGGCTTCGAGAACGGCCTTGAGATTCTCCAGCGACTGTGCGGCCTGTTCACGGATGTCGGCAGGCATGGTCTTGGTCTCGGGGTGCAGCGGCAACTGACCGGAGGCGAAGACAAGAGAACCGGTATCTATACCCTGAGAGTAGGGGCCGACAGCGCCGGGAGCCTTGGGGGTGGCGATGGGGTTGATCATGCGAGTGTTCCTTTCGGCGGTTGGTTGTCATTCCTGCATTCTTGCCGGAACGGTTCAATGCGTTACCGCATGACTTCGCAGTAATCGCATTTTTATTGTTGTGTCAATAAACTTTTATCACGATGATTTTTTAGCTTGCAACCATGCGAATGTGCAGGGCATCAGGCCCGGTGTGCGTGTCTCCAGGCGGCAAGGCCCTGTCCTGCTTTCTCGCGTCACTAGCCTAGTGTGCCTTTCGCTCCGGGTAGAATATCTTGCATCATGCCGATATCGCGTACTATCATGGGCTTGTGCCTCCCCGTCACGGGCAGGAAAGGAGCACCTATGCCGAAATCCTCCGGGTGGTCACGCGTTGTCGTGCTGTTCTGTTTCATGTTCGCCCTGACAGCGCCCTGTCTGGTTGTCGTGTCGGGTACAGCCGCCGCCATGGTCGCAGCCCAGGAGGATGACCCGGCGACGTTGCCGGAAGACCGCATCCAGGACCTCATCCTCCCTGCGGAGAAGGCCTTCTCGGGTGATGTGAAGGAGATAAGGCAACGTGGAGTGCTTCGTGTTCTCGTCACCTACCGCAAGGGAGATTTCTTCATCGCTGACGGCGAACTGCGCGGCGTGGAAGTCGAACTCGCCCGTGCATTCGCCGCATGGCTTGGCAAGAAGGGTGGCAAGAAGGCCCTGCCTGTCCGCGCCATCTTCATTCCGGTCGCGTTCGATGAACTGTTGACGGCGCTTGAGCAGGGCAAGGGGGACATTGCCGCTGCCGGGTTCACCGTCACGGAGGCACGTAGCGCACGCGTCCCGTTCGCCACGCCGTACCTGCGCGGCATCGACGAGGTCTTTGCCATCCGCAAGGGTGCACCCGTGCCAACGAGCCTGGATGAACTCGCGGGCAGGACGGTGCATGTCGTCCGGGGCTCAAGCCACGAGCAGCATCTGGGCGAACTCAACGTCCGTCTTGCCGCACAGGGCCTTGCGCCCTTGAACATCGTGACGCCATCGGCCGACCTGCAACCGGAGGACCTCTTCGACCTTCTCGGGACAGGTGCCATAGACCTGATGGTCGCCGACAGTCATCGTGCCCGGCTGTGGCGACGCGCCATGCCCGATGTGCAGGT
>Ga0302246_1001432_pt1 | contig 16902 bp, 15 predicted proteins | sample AAG_UR_Trp_MG_FD_193533 | JGI IMG/M metagenome (GOLD analysis project Ga0302246, IMG submission 193533) | Enriched activated sludge microbial communities from anaerobic digester in WTTP, New Holstein, Wisconsin, United States - AAG_UR_Trp | ecosystem: Engineered > Bioreactor > Anaerobic >...
CGCTTCATCCTCCCGTTCAAAGACCCCGTAAACCGTTGGCCCGCTTCCCGACATCAATGCTCCCAGGGCACCCACCCCGATCAGGTTGTCTTTGAGTTCTTTCAGCGCAGGGTAGAGGGTGAGGGAGACCTTTTCCAAATCATTATGCAGACCTTCTACTACATCGGTTATCGTACAAAATCGGGGGATGCTATAATTTATTATTTGGTTTGTCAATCTTAAATTAAGGCCTTCGTAGACTCGCCTGGTAGAGAGCTCGAAGCGGGGATTGACCAGAACGAACCACAACGGGGGCAGGTTTTCGGCCGGCTCCAGACGGTCGCCAATACCGAAAGCCCAGGCACGGTCACCGTAGATAAAAAAAGGGACATCGGCGCCGAGACGGGCACCGATTTTCATGAGGTCTTGCCGGGACAGGGGCAAATCGAGCATGTCATTCAAGGTCACAAGCGCCGTCGCGGCATTGGAACTACCGCCACCCAATCCGGCGCCCATGGGGATCACTTTACGAAGAATGACTTCAACACCGCCCCGGAAGCCGGTCTCAAAAAAAAGGGCCTTTGCGGCCCGGTGTACGATGTTGTCCTCGTTCTCCAACTGGGGAAAACCGGGACATTTGATGACGATTTCCTCCTCCTTGAGAGTAAATTCCATGGTGTCCCGCAGGTTGATTTTCTGCATCAGCGTCGCGATGTCGTGATAGCCGTCCGGTCTTTTGCGAATCACCCGGAGATGGAGGTTGACCTTGGCCGGCGAAGTGACTTCAATCATGGCGTGCCCTTTTCTTTCACGAAGCGCATCTTCAGTTCATAGAGGGCCTCTTCCAGAAGTTGTTTTTCCTGATCGTCGAGATTCCCCTGGGTCTTTTCCCGCAGAAGATTCAAAATATCGATAGTCTGCTTCGCTGCTGCCAGGTTTTTCTCACTTTTCTGGGTGTAGGGATCGGGGATATCTCCAAAATGATACATAGCTGTCGTACTCAGGGACAGGATGAAACCGATGAAATCGACTTTCGGGTAAGCTGCCTCCTGGCGGTTGCTTGAGCGTTCCGCCGCCCCGGCTGCCGGCTCTTCCTTGACGTGTTCACCGGTGGACTCTTTCACCGGACTCTCGGAGGGTTCTTCCGATCGAATGTTTCCCGATTCGTCAAAATGCCTTTTGTCCCGGATCACAAAACCCTTTTCTTTTTTCTCCTCTTCCATGGTCACCTCCGTCCTTGGTTTGCATACGATCAGCCGCCCGGTGGAAAACCGGGCGGCTGTTGATTTCAGGATCAGATTACCTCCGCCGTAAAACGGGAGGCGGGGTGGTTTCTTCTTTTAACTTCCCGGCACCATCTTTCTCAGACGGGCCACCCTATCCTCAACGGGAGGATGGGTGCTGAAGAGGTTCATCAGGGAACGCCCCGTCAGGGGATTGACAATGAACATGTGGGCCGTCGACGGATTGGCGTCCAGGGGAATCTGGTGCGCCGCCCGGGAAATCTTCTCCAGGGCGCTGGCCAGTCCGTAGGGTTTCCCAGACACTTTCGCGCCGCCCGCATCGGCCATGTATTCTCTTGACCTGGAAATGGCCATTTGGATAATGGTTGCCGCAATGGGAGCAAGGATCGCCATCACGATCAGGCCGATCATCCCGCCTCCACCGCCTTCCCCTTCGTCATCCCGGCCACCGAGGCCTCCGAAAATGGCGGCCCACTGGGCCATGTTCGCCAGCATGACAATGGCACCGGCAATGGTCGCGGCGATGGACCCAATGAGCATATCCTTATTTTTAATATGGGTCAGTTCATGGGCAAGCACCCCTTCCAGTTCATCCCGGTTGAGAATCCGGAGAATCCCCTCCGTCGCCGCAACCACGGCGTGGCTTTCGTTTCTGCCCGTCGCGAAGGCATTCGGCGTATCCGTCGGAATGATGTAAACCCGGGGCATGGGCATGGAGGCCTTCATAGCCAGGTCCTTCACCATCCGGTAAAGCTCCGGAGCCTGGCTCTCCGAAACTTCCTGCGCCTTGTACATCCGCAGGACGATCTTATCGGAAAACCAGTAGCTGCCTAAATTCATGATCATCGCAAAGATGAAAGCGATGACTACCCCCGTCTGACCGCCGAAGTACCCGCCGATCAGCATCAGAAGCCCCGTCAGGGCTCCGAGTAAAAATACGGTCTTCAGTGTATTCATTGAACGATCACGCTCCTTCGTTTATTTCTTCTTAAAAACGATTTCCCCCTGCTTGGACAGATCGATCAGGATCTCGTCCCCTTCCCTAAAGGTCCCGTCCAGAATCTTCAGGGCCAGGTGATCCAGGATGAATTTCTGGAGGGCCCGTTTCAGGGGTCTTGCTCCGTACACGGGGCTGTAACCCTCCCGGGCTATATAATGTTTCGCCTTTTCTGTCAATTCAATGACCAGTTTTCGCTCGTCGAGCCGTTTCTGGATCAGAGCCAGTTGAATCAGGATGATCCGGTCGATATCCTCGATACTCAGCGGCCGGAAGGTGATAATATCGTCGATCCGGTTCAGGAATTCCGGTTTGAACGTCGCCTTCAGGGTATCCGTGGTCCGCCGTCGCTTTTCCTCGTCGCTCAATTTATCATCCTGGAGCCACTGTCCGCCCACATTGGATGTCATAATGACGATCGTGTTCTTGAAATCGACCGTCCGGCCATGGCCGTCGGTCAGACGTCCGTCATCAAGGATCTGGAGCAGGATGTTGAAGACATCGGGATGGGCCTTTTCGATCTCGTCGAACAAAAGAACCGCATAGGGCCGCCTTCTTACGGCTTCCGTGAGATGTCCTCCTTCGTCATAGCCGACGTAACCCGGAGGGGCACCGATCAGCCGGGCCACGGAATGCTTTTCCATATACTCCGACATGTCGATCCGGATCATGGCCTGTTCGTTATCGAACATGAACTCCGCCAGGGCCCGGGCCAGCTCGGTCTTCCCCACTCCCGTGGGTCCGAGAAAGATAAAGGAACCGATCGGCCGGTTGGGATCCTGCAACCCCGAACGGGCCCTCCGGAGGGCGCTCGAGACGGCGGCGATCCCTTCATCCTGGCCAATCACCCGCAACTTCAGCCGCTCTTCCATGTGGATCAGTTTGTCGACATCGCTTTCCATCATTCGGGTGACGGGAATCCCGGTCCAGTTGCCCACGACCTCTGCCACGTCCTCTGCATCGACCTCCTCCTTGAGCATGGCGCTTTCTTTCTGCAGTTCGCCGAGCTTCTCCTGCTCCGCCTCCAGCGCCCGGTTCAACTCCACCATCTTGCCGTAGCGGATTTCCGCAGCCCGCGCCAGGTTACCGTCACGCTGGGCATTCAATTCCTCCGTCTTGAAGGTCTCGATCTGCCCCTTGATATTTTGGATTTTCTTAATAATTTCTTTTTCCGAGGACCAGCGGACCTTCATCCTGTCCATCGTCTCCCGGAGTTCGGCCAGTTCCTCTTCGATCTTGCTTCGCCGTTCCACGGATGTCGGATCCGTTTCATTTTTTAACGACTGGCGCTCGATTTCCAGTTGAATGACCTTACGATCGATGACATCGATTTCAGCAGGCATGCTGTCCAGTTCGATTCTCAGACGGGAGGCCGCTTCGTCGATCAGATCCACGGCCTTGTCCGGAAGAAAACGGTCGCTGATGTAGCGGTTGGACAGGGTCGCCGCTGCGATAATCGCCGCGTCCTTGATGCGGACCCCGTGATGCACCTCGTAGCGTTCCTTGAGCCCCCGGAGAATGGCGATCGTATCTTCAACTGTCGGTTCCTTGACCAGGATCGGCTGGAACCGGCGTTCCAGGGCCGGGTCTTTCTCGATATACTTCCGGTACTCGTTCAAGGTCGTCGCCCCGACACAGCGGAGCTCTCCCCGGGCAAGGGCGGGTTTCAGCATGTTGGATGCGTCGACGGACCCCTCGGCCGCACCGGCCCCAACCACGGTATGGATTTCATCGATGAAGAGGATAATCTCCCCCTCGGCGCTCGTTACTTCCTTGAGAACAGCCTTCAGGCGCTCCTCGAACTCGCCGCGATACTTGGCCCCGGCGATAAGCGCGCCAATATCCAGTCCGATAACCCTCTTGTTTTTAAGATTTTCCGGGACATCCCCGTTGACGATCCGCTGGGCCAGGCCTTCCACGATCGCGGTCTTGCCGACGCCGGGCTCCCCGATCAGAACAGGGTTGTTCTTGGTTCGCCGGGAAAGGACCTGCATGATTCGCCTGACTTCCTCATCCCGGCCGATCACCGGATCGAAGGCCCCCTTCCTCGCCAGTTCATTGAAATCCCGGGCATATCGCTTCAGGGCCTGGTACTTTTCCTCCGGATTCGGATCGGTGATGCGCTGGTTTCCCCGGATGTCAAGGAGGACCTTGAAGATATTGTCTTTCGTGACGCCGTTGGTTCGCAGAACCTCGACCCCTTCTTTATCGTCCGCCATGGCGATCAGGACATGCTCGGCACTGACGTATTCGTCCTTCATCCTCGCCGCTTCGGCAATGGCCTGATCCAGCATCCGGTTGAGGCGGGGACCGAGATAGACCTGCCCCCTCCCAGCGCCGGAAATCTTCGGCATCTTGTCCAGAGACCGCTTCAATCCTTCCTCGATCCTAGCCGTGTCGACGCCCATTTTCCTCAGAATCTCTCCAACGATGCCTTCTTCCTGTTGCAGCAGGACCAGCAACAGATGTTCCGCCTCAACAGCCTGCTGGCCGTACTGACCGGCTATGTTCTGGGCCTCCTGGAGGCCCTCCTGTACTTTCAGGGTAAACTTGTCAAATCGCATATTTCCTCCCTACGCAGTGGGTTTCTCGATCCGCACAAAAACATTCCCATTCTTAAAAACACTGACCGTTCCCGTCGATTCGGAAATGACAATGGCCACGGCATCGGTAATGCTCGTAATTCCCGCCGCCGCGATATGACGGCTCCCCAGCCCCTGCGGAAAATCCTTACTCTCCAGGGCTGCGCTCAGATGCCGTCCCGCGGTGACGATCACACCGTTGCTTTGAATGATAAACGCCCCGTCAATGGCGGATAATTCCTTGATCGTTTCCTTCAGGTCCGCGTTCAGAATATTTCGCTCTTCCTCCCGGTATCCCATAAAGGGATTGATAATCATCTGCCGGGACAACTGCATGACCTTTTCGTGGTCCCCCAGCACAAAAATCGTCCCAACCTTTCGGCCCTCCCGTCCCTGGGCCGCCAATTCCAGAGCAATGGACAACAGGGTGCCGAATACTTCCGGATACCCAATCTCGGTGATGTCGGAAATGTCTTCCGACGTCAGAATTTCGAATTCCTTTCCCACATCCAGGACAAAGAGGCTGTCCAGATATTCGAATTTCGGAACGCCGCTCAGACAGACAATGCGATCGCCTTTCCTGAACAGTCCCATGATGATCCCCTTGGTAATGGCGATCTTCACCTGGCCGATACGGGTCAGGTTGATATCGGGGACATTTAGGATGGTGGCACATTCGAGGTAATGTTCGGGTAATTCCTCTTCGCCCTTGGTCACGAGGATGATCTGGAAGCCTTCCATGGCCTTGATCAGGTGCTGATCGGGGACCATGTCGGCATAAAGCAGCACCGCCTTCGCTTCGATATTTTTCGCCAGCTGATATGCAAACTCCAACATCATCTTATTGATCGCTTTCACGTTGTCCCTCGTTTCCTGAATTTTGATTAAAAATAAGCATTACCGTCGGGGGTGTCAATATTTGGTCATCCCGGTGGGAACCCAAAAAAACTTGACTAATCTCCAGAATCCGCTATCAAAAGAAGATAGAAATAACCATTAATGACGGAGGATCGTCTTGAAGTTACCGGCCGTAACCGGCACGCTTGAAATGTATATCGCTGAGATCAACCGTATTCCGCTCCTTTCGGCGGAGGAGGAATTCAGCCTCGCTGTTAAGCTCAAAAAGTACAAGGGCATCAAGGAAGCGGAAAAACTGGTGGTATCCAACCTGCGATTCGTCGTCAAGATTGCCTATGAATACAAGAACTACAACGTGAAGCTCTCCGACCTGATCCAGGAGGGCAACATCGGCCTCATGCACGCCGTGAAGAAATTCGATCCCTACAAAGGCTATCGGCTCATCTCCTATGCCGTCTGGTGGATTCGCGCCTATATCCAGAATTACATCATCCGTTCCTGGAGCATGGTCAAGATCGGGACAACCCAGGCCCAGAGGAAGCTGTTTTTCAAGTTAAACCGGGCTAAAAAGGAACTGGAAGCCATGTCAGAGCGAAATCCCGAATTCAAGGAGATCGCGGAATCCTTGAACGTCAAGGAAATCGACGTGGAAGAGATGGGACTGCGCCTGAGCAACCGGGATGTATCCCTGAATGCCTACCTGAATGACGAGGAGGATGCAACCTACCTGGATTTTCTGACCTATCAGGGTGAGGACCAGGAAACGGAACTGATCCGGAAAGAGGAGATGGAGCTCGTCCAGAAGAACATCTCGGGCGCCATGGAAAAGCTGAATGAAAGGGAATCCTTCATCGTCAGAAACCGGATCATGGCGGACGAACCCATGACCCTGCAAGAGGTCGGCGACCACTACAACATCACGCGGGAACGGGCAAGACAGATCGAAAAACAGGCTCTGAAGAAACTGCAGTTGGCATTACCCTATGTCCAGGAGGAGAGGCTGCTACTCAGCTGAGTACGCATCCGGCCGGGCGAGATTTTCAAAACAGGTATATTTTTCCAGAAAGGCCAGCTTGACCTTCCCCGTCGGGCCGTTTCGCTGCTTCCCGACGATAATTTCCGCAATGCCCTTCTCGGGGTTATCCTCCGATTTGTTGTACACCTCATCCCGGTAGATGAAGGCAATCACGTCCGCGTCCTGCTCGATGGCCCCCGATTCCCGGAGATCCGCCATCTGGGGCCGCCGGTCCGTCCGGTCCTCCACCTTGCGGTTCAACTGGGACAGGGCAATGACGGGCACGTTCAGTTCCTTGGCCAGGCCCTTCAAAGACCGGCTGATTTCCGATATTTCCTGTTCCCGGGATTCCTTGTACGCGCCACCTTTCATGAGCTGGAGGTAATCCAGGATGATCAGCCCCAATCCCGCGTCCGCCTTGAGGCGTCTCGCCTTGGCCTTCATTTCCAGAACCGTGATGCCCGGAGAATCGTCGATAAAAATCTGCGCTTCCGACAGTTCACTTGACGCTTTGACCAGCTTCGGCCAATCCATCTCCCCCAGGAAACCCTTTCTCAGGCGCTGAGAGTCGACCCGGGCCTCGGAGGCAAGCATACGGAAAACCAGTTGCTCCTTCGCCATTTCCAGGGAAAAGACGGCCACGGTGATTCCCGATTTAAGGGCCGCGTTCTGGGCGATGTTCAGGGCAAAGGCGGTCTTCCCCATGCTCGGGCGTCCGGCGATGATAATCAGGTCCGAGTTCTGCAGACCCGAGGTGATCTCGTCGAGCTTGTCGAAACCCGTCGGCACCCCTGTGATCAGATCCCTTCTCTCGGCCAGCTTTTCGATCTTCCGGAAACTATCCTTGACGATGTCCCTCATCGTGTAGAAGGATGGGCGGATCTTGTTCTCCGAGATTTCAAAAATCGCGTGTTCCGCCTCGTCGAGGATCGTGTCGAGATCCGCCCCGGCAGTCGTGTAAGTTTTCTGCAGGATTTCCGTCGCCGCGGCAATCAAGCTCCGGAGAACGGCCTTTTCCTTGACGATCCGGCAATAGTAGGCGATGTTGGCCGCCGAGGGAACACTGTCAACGAGGGACGCAAGGTAAGCCATACCTCCGACCTGATCCAGTTGCCCCCTGTCCTTCAGCAAACTGCTCAGGGTGATGAGATCGCTGGGCTCGCCCCGATCGGAGAGGTCCGTGATGGCGTCGAAAATCTTCCGGTGCCCTCCGCTGTAAAAATCGGCACCGGTCAGAATTTCCAGGACTGCGTTAATAGATTGATTCTCAAGTAGAACCCCCCCCAGAACCGACTGCTCGGCTTCCATGCTCTGGGGAGGCACTTTGTAGATGGATGCATCGATATCCGTTTTTACGGGCATATGCGCAGAGACCTGACAATAAAAGTGATTCGGCCTGCCGTCAACTCGGGTGACGTTGCGGGGGGAGTCGCAAAACAAACCATCACGTCCGTCCCGATCAAACCGGCGTCACCAAACAGATTAGTCTTCCCCAACAACAACAACTTTAATCTCGGCGCTCACTCCAGCGTTCAGTTTGACTTTCACGGGGAACTCACCCAGGGCCTTGATCGGCTCGTCCAGAATGATGTTTCTCCGGTCGATCTCGATCCCCTGCTGCGACAAATTCTCTTCGATGTCTTTGGCGTTCACGGAACCGAACAGCTTATCCTGTTCCCCTACTTTCCGGGCGATGGTGCAAACGACCGCCGCCAACTGGGAGGCAAAACCTTCCGCCTTCTTCTTTTCCTTCTCCATTTTTTGCAGGATCTGCTTTTTCTCCTGCTCGATTATACGGATATTCCGGCTGGTGACCTCGGCGGCAAGACCCTGGGGGATGAGAAAATTACGTCCGTAGCCATCGGCTACCTTGACGATGTCTCCCGCTTTGCCAAGAGCATTGACATCTTCTTTTAAAATGACCTGCATCTGAATCCTCCTGTACTTTCTGACAACTCCTCAGACCGACAACCCGTAACCATTCCGGCTTCACTCGGGAGGCGATGAGGGGCGTACTCTACAAAAAGTGAAAGCTGCCCACGTTATGTTCAGGTGAGGGGGATAGAACCCGCTACCGTGGAGATAAACGCCACCCGGTTAGGATAACCCGGCCGACAAACCTCCTGCACAGCAAAAAAACAGGATCCCCCGTCCCGGTTTACTTTCCGTCCGCCACGACAAAGGGCAGCAGAGCGATCGACCTGGCCCTTTTGATCGCAAGGGTGATTTCTCTCTGATGTTTCGAGCAACTTCCCGTAATTCTCCGGGGCATGATCTTGCCGCGCTCGGTCAGAAAATCATGCAGCGACATGGGATCCTTGTACTCGATTTTCAAATTGGAATCGGAACAGAACCGACAGAATTTCCTTCGGTGGAAAAACTTCTTCTGAGGCCGGGATGCACCCTGGGGCCGGGACTGATAATTTCCTGGTGTCATTTTTCTTCCTCCTTCGTGTCGGAACTTGCCTCGGTTGCTTCCGGTACCGCGGTCTTATCCGCTGCTTCGGTCGCTGCGGCCTTATCCGCCCCTTCCGGGATGATCACCTTGGGCTCGACGATCTCTCCCGTTTCGGACTGACCCGCTTTGGCTGCCGCCGCGATGATTTCATCCACTTCCACTGCGGTAATCTCATCGGCAGTCTTGACGGTGAGGAACTTCAGGATCTTATCGTCGATTTTGAGATTGCGCTCCAACTCATCGACAATATGACTGTCTCCGGCAAAATCGAAGAGAACATAGAATCCCATGTTCTGCTTCCGGATATCATACGCCAGCTTTCTTTTGCCCCATTTTTCAATCTTGATGATCAACCCTTTGCGCACCGTCACCATGTCCTGGTAACGTTCGATCATCTCGCTGATCTCGGTGTCAGGGAGATTCGATAAAGCAATAAAAACAACATCGTACCTTCTCAATGACTTACCTCCTCTCGGCTCTGAAGCCCGATCACCATGATCGGGCAAGGAGTCCTAAAAATTTAGGATGTTACAAAGTAAACCGGCCTTTTATTATAGAAGACCGGAGAAATCAAGACTTTTTATACCGCCCGGTCCGGCCTGGCTGTCAGCCTTCTTCAGGCGGAACCGGGGTTAGATATACCGAAACCAGTAATCCTCGATGAAACGAAAATTCTGTTGTACCGCCTCTTTCCCGGCAAGGATTTCCCCGTGACCGCTCAGAAGAAATTCGACATCGAGATTCTTCATCCGCCGGATGCTCTCCTTCAGACGGGGACCGCTCCCCTCGGGCAGATCCGTTCGGCCGATCCCCTGGTTGAAGATCACATCTCCCGAAAACAGCACTTTTTTCTCCGGCCAGTACAGGCAGACCGATCCCGGGGAATGACCGGGCGTGTCAAAAACTTCGAGAGTCACATCCTCTATCTTAAGCGGCCCTTCGGACAGGTACAGATCAGGTTCCGGGATGTCATAATGGGGACCGGCCCACTCCCTGATAAACCGGTACTCCTCCCGGCTCATGGCGAGAAGAGACGGATGCTGCAGGCGGAAGCCGGCCTCCAGGTGATCCGGATGGCCGTGGGTAATCAGAACGTAATCGATCGCGGAAACGCTTACCCCCAGTTCTTTCAAACCCTGTTCCACATGCCCGAACAGATGGTCGTGCCCCGGATCGATGAGAATTTTTTTATCCCGATCGATGAAATAGGTATTGCAGTTGTTTTCACGATAATCCTGCCAGATGAATGCGTAGAGCCCGTCGGATATTTTCATAAAATGTCACCTCCCCGATATTTTTCACCGTTCTAAAATTCTATCCCCAGATTCAACTGGGGGCTGAAAAATTCTCCCAGGGCCTCCATGTCACCCTGCTGGAAAGATCCGTGTAATATCAGGGGCAACAGGGTTTCAAGGGACATCCGCTCCTTTTCGGCGAAGGGTTCCTTCCGGTCCTTTTCCTGCGCCGAAACAAGGCGGGAAAGAGACAACGTCAAACCTAACAGGCGAATTTCATTCCACCTGTCCTGACCGCCTGTCTCCCATACCGTCAGATTGTCACCCAGGAACGAAACGCTTTTTTCGTTCAGTTTCAGCAGGTCATCCGTTTTCTTCTCCGCCTCCGATCCCAGGACATCCGCCCGGAAGGCCGGGTTGACGGAGAAAAAACTTTCCCCGGGCGCACGCGGCTTTGTCTCCGAAAATGCATCGGAGGCCAACATAACCAGGATAACTGCAGTAATAAGAGTGATTCTTATCCATTTCATGACTGCCGTACCTTATTTTACTGCATGTCCCGGACGCCAAGGATCAAAACCCGGTCTCGATGGAGAGGATCGCCCGGTTTCATCCGGTTCAGTTTCAGAAGCGCTGCCAGGGGAACACCCTGTTTCGTGGCAATATCCCGAAGCGTATCCCCTCTTTTAACCCGGTAAGTCTTGTAAGCAGGGCGGTTCTTTTCCGCTGTCTTTCCGCGAGTTTTTCCCGACTCAGGGGCGATCTCGGGAGACTTCTCTTCCCCTTCAATTTTAAGGCGTCTCCCCACGTACAAGGGAGCATCCATTTCCAGTTGGTTGAATTCCAGAAGGCTGCTCAAACTCACCCCGAAGCGATCCGCAATCCGGCTCAGGCTGTCTCCCTTGGCGACAGTGTAAAAGAAGAACGGATGGGACGTCTTCTTCGCGCTCCCCGTTCCAACCGGTTCACGTATATCCTTGCGGCCGGAGGTCTTTCCGTTATTTCCTTTTTTCAGTGAAGCCGTGCCCGTACCTTTGTCTTCCCCTTCAATTTTGAGGCGCCTTCCAACGTACAAAGGGGCTCCCATTTCCAATTGATTGAGTTCCAGAAGGCTGCTCAACCTCACCCCGAAACGAGCGGCAATCTTGGTCAGGGAGTCACCCTTCTCAACGGTATAGAAGAAAAACGGCGGGGTAATCTTTTTTAAGGCTCCGCCCTGGTTTGCCTCTCGCGATTCCTTGCGCCCGGCCTCTTTTTCATCGTTTGCTTCTTTCCGCGAGACCATTTCCGTGTCTTTTCGCTCTCCGGCAACTTTCAGGTGTTTCCCCACGTACAGGGGATCCTCGATTTTCAACCGGTTCATTTCCATGAGATTGGCGACCGTCACCCCGAAACGGCCGGCGATTTTGGTCAGGGTATCCCCCTTCTCGACGGTATAGAGGAAAAACGGACGGGGAACCGGTTTATCCGCCGGCAATCCCTCTTTCCCGCCGGTTTCTTTCGGGGGCTCCCCCTGGACAAGCACTCCTGGAGGCGTACCGGGAGATTCTTTCAGGAAAAACTGGACGACAGACCGGGAAATCGTATCCGATACCTTCTTCTGAAAGGGTGCGCTGCAGAGCAGTTTTTCCTCTTCCGGATTGGAGATGTAGGCCGTTTCGATCAGAACAGCGGGAATCTCCGGCATTTTCAGGACACGGAATGGGGCCTCCTGGACCCGTTCGAATTTCAACTCTCCGATATGATCCAGTTCCCAGAGGACACTCAAGCCGAAGGCCTTCGACACGTTGATCGTGTTCGTCTGACACATGTTGATCAGGATGGGATTGGTTTCTTCCTTCATATCTGCATCCCTGGCTCCGCCGACAATGTCCGCGAGGTTCTCGTTCTGGGCAAGGATCTTCGCGGCCACGCTGCTGGCTTCACCCAAAGACAGGCAGTAGACGGAACTGCCGCGGACATCCCGGTTTCTGGCCGCATCGGCATGAATGCTGATGAACAAATCCGCGCCGTACTCACGGGCAATCTTCAATCGTTTATTGAAGGGAACGTAATAATCTCCGTTCCGTGTCAGGTAGGCCTGGAAGAAACCGTGCCGGTCCAGGTTCTTCTTGAGTCGCCGGCCGATGGCCAGGACAACACTCTTTTCATAAGCCCCGTTCTTCCCGACAGCACCGGGATCATCTCCGCCGTGACCGGGGTCGATAACAATAATCCTCTTCTTTTTCGAAACCTTGATCTGTTCCCGCATCCGGCTTTCCTGCCGGCTTACTTCCGGGAGTTCGATATCGACAACCAGGCGGTCCGGTTTATCCAGGAACTGCTTCAGGGGAAAAACATTCGCCTCTGAACCTTTTCCCAACTCCATCCGGACCAGCACATCCCCTTCAGCCAACGCCATGATCGCCAGTCTTCCGATCCCCGATTTGTCGATCCTCGTTTCCCGGGGAACCGATTCGGCGCAGGTTGCTCCCCGGAAGGTGACGGTCAGATTCCCATCCTGACGGAAGGTTTCGAAGACGGGCGGTGCGGTCAGGTCAAAAACGATTCGCGTGTGGTCCGGCGCAGTCCAGTAGCGCATATTGGTCACGATGCCCCCGGCCTGAACATCGCCTGCAGAGAAAAAGCACCCTGCCAGAAACAGCAGCAAGATAATAAACTTGAATATTTTACGACTCATGGTTTTATCTTTAGCAAATCGCACTTGATCACGCAAGACAGAGGATGCAATCTCCCGGGGAAGAAGAAACAGAAAGAGACCGAAGGTCCGGGTAGAACCTGTTTGTGCCGAATCCTGGCGTTATTATGGATTTTTAATGGAAGGTTTTTCCTCCCCGCCTAGAAAAAACATTGAATATTTTCCCAAGCCATAGTATTAATCCGCGCTGCTGTTGAATCCCATCCTTGAAGAAAGGATGTCTCAATATCGGGCGATTAGCTCAGCTGGATAGAGCGTTGGTCTCCGGAACCAAAGGCCCTGAGTTCGAATCTCAGATCGCTCACCAATAAATCAAGGACTTAGGAAATTCCTACAGTCCTTTTTTTATGGTCTTCAGCAGTTTTTGTAATCGATTTCTTACGGAATAACATCAAAGCCGTTTTAATGGACAACGACTGACCATAGCAGAGATCTCACCGCACCCACGAAAAAAGGGCGACCGGAGCCGCCATGACCATACCCATATGACCATTCCTTTAGACCCTTTTTATACCACCCTTACCGACCCAATCTTTCCATTTCACGAATTCCAAAACGCCACAGCTATCACGGAAAACGACCTGAAAGCTAATCGGCATCTGCGATAATCGCCCAAATTGATTGGCCGGCCCCGAAATGATCATATTTTAGTGCTTGATACGAAACTCCCTGTTTAACCGCTGCGCTTCCGTAACCTGGTCAGGGGTCATTTCTTTTCCCACAACATCCCGGAGTTCTTTCGCTTTTTCACTGCCCTGCGCCGCAACCAGATCCAACCATTTATATGCCTGGACATTATCCTTCGGAACGCCGTAACCCTTCGCATAGATCAGCCCCAGATTGTATTGGGCGCCGGCAAGACCCTGTTCGGCAGCTTTGGAGAGCCACTTGACGGCTTCTCTGTCATCTTTGGTGACGCCTTCACCATTGAAGTACATCACGCCGAGATTGAATTGGGCGCCTGCCAAACCCTGCTCAGCCGCCTGGGTGTACCACCGCACGGCCTCTTTGTCATCCTTTGGAACACCTTCACCTTTGAAGTACATCCTGCCCAGACAGAATTGGGCTTCGGCATGACCCTGCTCCGCCGCCTTGGTGTACCACTTCGCGGCCTCTTTGAAATCCTTTGGGACACCTTCGCCCTTGGAGTACATCACCCCCAGATAGAATTGGGCTTTGGCAAGCCCCTGCTCTGCCGCCTTGTTGTACCACCGCACGGCTTCTTTATAGTCCTGCGGAACGCCCACGCCGTTGAAATACAGCCTGCCCAGATCCTGCTGGGCTACGGCATCACCCGCCACGGCTTTTGAGTAGGTTTCTTTAAATAATGAAGTGTGGTCTTCGGCCAATAGACACGTTGGTAGAATGAGGACCAGAAACAACACCACCGCATAGATCGATTTTCTTTTCATCATGACATCCCCCAGAAAAAATGATCATTTTTTATCTCAACTTTGATGGATGATAGCAAGTGAAAATCTGTCTGCAAGGGTAATCTATGGCCCTCTTTGGAATAGAAACGGAGCGGTCCGGTTTTTCTATTCAAGAAGCGTCTTCAGTCGGAGGGCGTTGTGCGGGGCGTAAGCCATGAAGTCGTTATCGAAATAAACGTAGGTTTCCCGGTTCCAGGCCCTGATCTTTTCCGCCCAGGCGGCGAGCTCTTCTTCCGTATAATCGGAGGCGTACAGGGACCGTGAACCGTGGAGCCGGATATAGACGAAATCGGCGGTGATGGCCTCCAGGTAAGGATAGCGCCCCGCCGTATCGGAGATGCACCAGGCGATGCGATGCCGCTGCAGGCAGGAAAGGGCTTCGTCCGTGCACCACGCCGTGTGCCGCGCTTCAATGGTAAACTTCAACCCGGCAGGAAGAAGTTCGCAGAAGGATTCAAATTCCGGCCTTTGGAAACCCAGACTGGGGGGAAGCTGGAACAGGACTGGGCCTTGTTTCTCCGCCAGGGGCGCGAGGGAGGCGAAAAATTTCTCCAGGGACGCGCCGGTTTCTTTCAACCGCCGGATATGCGTGATGAACCGGTTCGCCTTGACAGACCAGACGAACCCCGGCGGGGTTCTCTCATGCCATTTGGCAAACGTGCTCTCCCGCACGGAACGATAAAACGAGGCATTCAACTCGACCGTGTCAAAGCGTTCCGCATAATAGGCAAGCCACCGGGCCTTTGGAAGCTCGGAGGGATAGAAATTCCACCGCCAGTGATCGTATGTCCAGCCGGATGTGCCGATATGTGCTTTCATGGTTCAAAATCAACTCTTGTTAACCAACTGCCTTTCTTCCTTGTTTTATTATCACATTCCTATTCAGAAGTTCCCATTATAATTCTTACATTTGTCTCCTTGGGTCGTGTAAAAAAGTTTGCACTTTAAGATATTGTATAGGCCATCAATTATTCCGACGCCATGGGAAAGCAACTGGCGGCGTTTTTGGACACAGAGACACCGGTACCCGGTGTTACGGCCGGGCATATACAAAACGAACTGAAAGGTATCGCCGTCTTCCCTCACTGGACGACAACTACCACGACGTAATCCGGTCCACCTATGATTGGCAAAGCCCGTGAGGGCAGAGGATATGAAAACCGGTTTATAATTAACGGCTGACCTTTCGGACCCTTATTTTTCAGTAAATGGGCATTTATGTCCGGACTTGGGCACATTGAATGGACAAGTCCATAAAGTAGGCTTTTATGGACATATACTTGAAACGTGTCGATATAAACGTAATTTGTCGACACGTTTTTTGTTCATGTCGATGTCATCGACACGTTATTTCGAGAGCAACGCGTATAATTTCACGTTCAGGTAAAGGGTTTCTTTCCCGATCCTGTGGGCCTTCAAGATGCCGCACTTCTCCAGTTCACGGAGGTATTCAGCCGCCGTCTGGCGTTTTGCGATTTTCGCATCAACCAGGAATTGGCTTTTCGTATAGGGCTGACGGAAGATCGTTTCGATCAGTTCCTTGGAGTATACCCGCTCGGGCAGCTTCTCTCTGGCTGCCTCCATGATTTCTTCCATCAGGGCGCGTATTTCCAGGATGCGATCCCGGGTGAAACAAGCGGTTTCCTCGACTGCTTCCAGCATATAGAGGACCCAGGGTTCCCATAAATCCTCTTCCGTCACCTGGCGCAGAAGGCGATAATAGTCGTTTTTCCGCTCGATGACCGCTTTGCTCAGATACAGAACCGGTAAATCCAACAGGCCCTGTTGGATAAGATAAAGGATATTGATGATCCGGCCCGTCCTGCCGTTGCCGTCTGAAAAGGGGTGAATCGCCTCGAACTGGTAATGGATCGCGGCAAGCTTGACCAAGGGGTCCACGGAGTCTTTGGTATGAATATAGTCTTCCAGGTTTTTTAACTTATCCCGAATGACAGCTTCGCCTTTCGGCGGTGTGTAAAGGACTTCACCGGTTGCCGCGTTTGCAATGGTAGTCCCGGGAACCTGGCGAATACCCCCTGAATGCCCTTTTATGGTCCGTACCAGATCAATGAAAAGATTGGTCGAAAGAAGTGGTCTTTCCTTTAATTCATTAAATCCCTTCCATAAAGCTTCCCGATAGTGAAGAACCTCCTTGACGGCCGGATCGATCTGCTTGGTTTTTGCCGTAAAAGCCTGAAAGAGGGCGTCACTGGTCGTGATGATGTTTTCAATCTCGGAGCTGGCGCGTGCCTCCTGAAGAATTTATGAATTTACTTAAGTGAATTACCCCGCCCACAGGGCGGGGCATCATAGGCTTTAAAACAATTCTAACTGCTGGGGTTTAGTTTCTTGTTCACGGTGATACGCAATATATTTCCGGATTACTTCAGCCGTTACGGTATC
>Ga0302246_1001439_pt1 | contig 16849 bp, 11 predicted proteins | sample AAG_UR_Trp_MG_FD_193533 | JGI IMG/M metagenome (GOLD analysis project Ga0302246, IMG submission 193533) | Enriched activated sludge microbial communities from anaerobic digester in WTTP, New Holstein, Wisconsin, United States - AAG_UR_Trp | ecosystem: Engineered > Bioreactor > Anaerobic >...
TTGAGGTTGTGCTGTTCAGGCGCACATCTTTTTTATAGTTATCAATTTTCACTTGGTCGCCCGCAAGTACGGCGGCCCCATACGCATAACGCCCGCCGCTTATCGGACTGGAAACGAGGATGCCTTTTTCCTTAAGCCCTCTCGCAAGATTGGCGGACTTCGTTCCCTCCAGGTCTGGTATGCCCTCAAAGACATAGCTGAGGTTCTGCTCGGTTGCTTTGAACAGATCAATCGTACCGCCCAGACGCTGGTCAATCGCCTGCATAATAAGGATGGCTTTCAGCACAGCTTTCTCATCCTCACGCAAATTCTGCTGCTGCGGAAAGGTGTCCAGTATCAGGCGAATGTCTGATGTGAGGTTATCCCTGCCTTTCTCGTAGAAAAAATTCCACAGCATATCCACCGTGAGGAGCGGGTGATCGTCAAAAGGACCTGTATTTTCAATGAACCATTGGAATGCCTTCACCTCGTCTGTGTTTGAGGACTTGATGAAATCAAACATACTTCTCTGGTTAGACTTGAAAGCGGAGGCTATATTTTTGAGGAGCAATGCTGCCATCGGATGAAGCGGCATTATGTCCTTCATCACTTGTGGATCATCAATCTTCGCCACAGCCATAACTTTAGAACGGGAGTTTTTTACTCGGTCGTTCAGGTCGTCAGCAAGTAAGTCCCATTGCGGCTTGGCGGCAGATTTTACATTGAAAGCGTGACTGATGAGGTCAAACGCGATGTTATCGGGGAGGACAATAGGTATTGATATAAAACGGTCGCTTACCTTAGATTGAGTCCCCTTGTCATTGTCCGCCACATATATTTGCTGAGGCTCATGTGTTACTACAATGAAGTAAAAAGGCTTGTTCTGTACGAGAGCAGCAACCCTTTGAAACTCCGAAAGGCTGTCGGGGTTATTCTTGAAGTAATCGGAGAATTCGTCCCAAATAAAGACAATTCTTACATTGTTACGGTCAATAATGTCCGTTAGCCAGGCAATAAGCCTGTCTGAATCAATAGTCAACGCAGTTATACCCTCTTTATCTGCAAGACGGAAGATATTATTCACTAAAGACTTTACTTCGCCATTCTTACGAAGCATATTTAGCACTTCATCAGCAGTTGACTGGGAGAATAACGCCCTCCATTCCTTGTCAGGATTTTGCAACAGACTATTGAACATCAGCTTGTGGTCCGTGTCTTCAAGCCAAACAATAATACTCTCCTTAAGCGTATCCTCGCCAAGATAGGATACGTTCTGTCGTAAAAGAGCGGATTTCACACTTTCTTGTATGGCAAAGAAAAGGTCACGTGCCGACATGATACCACCAGAGGCATATCGATGAACGACCACGATTCCTTTTTTCTTATGGCCAATCAATTTTTCAAGCATGTCAGTTTTCTTTTTCAGCGGGTCGTACCTGTCCCAGTAGGCACGGAGTTCCGCCTCCGGCACTTCGAGAATCTTTCGCAGGGCATAGGCACACTGCGACTTTCCCGTACCATATGCACCCTCAATCCAAAGTGTCTTACCGTTATTTTGCCGTGCCAAAGCACGCTCCATCTCGGTGAGCATATCGATGAACGTGCTATGCGGATAGGTGTTATCCCAAGGAGCGCCGGCATTGATTGCCGCGTCGTCGATGCAAGGGAAATACCTATCGTCAATGTCAAAATACTCGCGGTATTTGTTGTTAGGCATTTGCTGCATCCTCCTTAAACAAATCCAGTACATTTTGGGACGACTTGTCTTCCGCAAGCGTTATCTTCTCCAGATCATGCGTGAACGACGCTGTGATGAACTCAGGGTATTTTGCTGACAGCCCTAGAAGTATGGGCGTCATATCGTCGCGGTCAAGCCCGAAGATACGTGTAGGGCTTATGCCGTCTCGGTCGATGTTGTCGTTCAGGAGTGTAGCGAGCGTGAACTCTTTGTAGTCGTTGCACTTCTCCGCAAATTTGAATAAGCCGTACAGCACCACACGCGGATCGCTCACCGAGCATTTCGTGCGGACGAGGTCGCGATCTTTGGTGACGAATCCCCAGTGTAGGCTCGTACCAAGCGGCGTTTCGACCAGACGTATGTAGGATTTGGCGATTGACTTAGCATCTTTCGGCTTGACATTAACGGCTGTCAGCATGTCTTCGACGGCCTGACGTGCATAGGCTCTTCCAATATCTAAGTTATTGATATACCACTCCACCTGTGGGTTTTCGGCGACAAGGTTGATTAGAATCAAACCTTGTGCAGTGGCTGTTTCCCAACCAATTTGGGAAATTAAATCTGCAAACGGCGTAAAGTGGTTCTTCTCATTTAAAGAAGCATCCTTGAGGAAACGCCTAAACATATCAAACATCATTGGTCCCAGAGTATGTTCCAAAAAGAACGCATCCTTCAATTCAAAAAATGATCGCAACCACTCCGGCTTTGGAGCATGATCGGCGAATGAGTTTAGGCTTTTCATTGAATTCCCTCCTCCTTGTGGATGACGTAACGAATGAAACAATAGACAGCCGCTGTCGATTGCATGACATCCGTAACACCGAATACAGTTGTTTATTCTAACTTTACCGTTAACAAAACTTATACATCCTTTTCGGCAGTTTGTTTCACAAACTCGACAACCTTTGCAATACGAGGCTTTTCGGAATACTTGCCGGAATATCTTCCCGAATGCAGGTCTTTCTTTCAGTATAGTCTCGGGTATCGTTACAATATATCCGTTCTTTGTTGCCTTAACGGAGAAACGTATGCGTTCGCCATCAAATTGGACGTAGTAATCACTTTTTTCACCGTGTAAGTCTCCAAGTGTTTTTATCCATTCCAGCCAGTCGGAATCAGGGAATGCAATGGTTATTGTTAGAATCCCGTTTGTAGCCTTTTCAATACATCGGAGCGTATGATTAGATAACTCACGACCATTCTTTCTCGAATTCCAACCGCCGCTTAAGATATAGGATTCGGTGTTGCTTTTCTTCCGCTTGTCCCCGTCATAGGTGCTTTTAATTAAATTGATATAATTGTCGATCTCAGCTGGATAGCTTGCTCGCCGCAAGTAGTCGCTTGCGCCACCCGACATTGGGCAAAGCAAGCATCCGGCACGACCGTTGCCCTTTTTATAGGTCTCATTAATCAGCACATCGTTTGCATATGTATATAGCCATATCTCCGCGGATGTCCACTCAAGTATTGAGTTATGGCTAAACTGACCCTTTTGTTTTGCGCCGTAGTTTTCGTACTTGTATGTACTTCGAGCAAAGCTCTCCTGAGCCCGAACCCCAACAAAATCAAGACCAATAAAATCGTTTTTGCCAGTCACTTCTCTCAGCTTCAACGTTTGTGGGGCGCTTTTATGCACCGAACAACACCAACGTAATGTGCGCGATGGGGGACCGAACAGCTCCCACGACTCTTTCGGGTTAAGGTGGGATTTGGCGACGTAAAACGGTATTTCGTCCTTAAAACACTGCTGTTTTGTTTTTCTGATGACCTCGTATGTGTCTGGAAACTCCATACCTGTGTCTCCGAATACCACTAAATAGCTGCCTTTGGGCAAGGCTTTCTTTACAAGGTCGAGTAGGACACAACTATCCTTGCCGCCCGAAAACGCAACGTGGAAACAGTCGAGTTTGTTCTTATACTTGGTGTAGATAGCCAAGATCTTTTTGACCGTGGTCTGCTCGATGATTTCAAGCATTTCACGGTTTGCCGCGACCATTGCCTCTATGTCAACGGGGCGAAGTGACATGGCTTCCGGCTCCGGCGTTACTGGGTTACCGTCCTCGCCGTTCGGAATGATAATCTCAGGGGCAGTGTAGATGTTGCCGCCTTTCAGCTTTGCGACGAGCATCCCTCGATAGTAGTAGTTATTCGCCTCCGCCCACATATATGGACGGTCTGTCTGCTTGTCGTACTTCCAATACTTCTCAAAGCCCAGTACGTCCAATTCGGGTGCGTAAACCGGACGGGGTTCTTTTGAGAACCCGGTCGGCGAGGAATTAAGAAGTATCCCACCCGTTTTCTTGTCGTAGGTATACGAATACATCTTCAATCCCTCCTTTCTCGTATGGTCTTCGCCTTATCTATGATTTCGCCAACTTTAGCGGTTGTGCTTCTGCCCGTAAACCCACTCTCGTAAAGAAACTTTCCTATGATGGTCTTCTTTAATGGGATGTCGGCATTCGCCACAGCGTCGGTCATGATCTCCGTGTAGTTCAATCCGCAGCTTTTGCGGATGACCGCTCCGGTGTTCCGCGAATTGACAAATGAGGCATCAAAGCGGAACTTCCGGCTGAAGCGCCGACAGTAGCTTTCGAGAAGGAACAAGTTCCACACCTGCCCGCAGTCGGGGAATGCCCCAAATGTCGTGAATGATTTAAGGGGAAGATAGTCTCCCTTAACAAACAACTCGATGGCTTTATCAACCATATCGGCGTTAAAATGAACGTACCTGTCTGTAACATAGATCTCTCTATCGATACGAACCAGAATGGTGTTGCCCGCCTCTACAGCTACCCGACGGCGAACCTCACCTGTCAGTTCCTTCTGGATGTTCAGCAAGTCGTCGAGTGAACATTTATCGATGGTTCGACAGTATTTTTTCATAATTGTCAGCGCGTTAAAGACATCGCCTCTGCGCGTGACGATTTTTCCTTTCTTGTCGAACTTATCCGACAAACAGATGCGGTAAACAGCGTTATGAACCGCCGTAATGGAAAGTTCGTAGTTGCGCTCCTTGATTTCCCCAAAAGGCAAATCCGTGATTGAAACATAGCCGTAAGCGTTGCACTTTCGCACGGCGGCTTCACGGATTGCTCCCCGCTCCTCTTCGGTGATGTCGATTCGGCTAACGTGCGAGAAGGTCTCTACGCCACTCCAGATGAAGTTGCCGTTCTGACCAAGGGTGTTTTTTATCCGGTCAAGAGGTACGTACTTTAACCGTTCGGCGAGTTGCTTATAGGTCAATAATACATCCTCGCCCCACACGCGAAGTATTTCGCTCTCAAGAACAGCAAAAACTGAAACGTCCATGTAGCCAAAAAATATCTGTTTGAACGATAACTCTGGAAACAACCCCCGGAGAATTTCAATTAGCATATCCTTAGAAACTATGTTTTCGCCGAACAGCCAATTTTCATTCTTGGCATAAAACTCGGCAAAGAAGATAACCCGTGCACCATCAGCGAAGTACTCTTCCGCCAGTTTCTTGATTCGCTCTTTAGCCTGAGCCGACACTGCATAAACCTTGCCGTTAAATGCTGTTCCACAAGCTGCGATGTGCCTTTCCAGTTCTTTGTCAGGCAGCAAGATTTCTTTACCTAAATCCTCTACGGTGAAAGACCTAAAACGCACTAACTCAATCGGGGAGTTCAGTCTGTAACCGTTGGCGAAGTGTGCCGAAAGCACGTCTGTCAGTTGTTCAACGACCGCAGGGTCAAGCGCAGGATTAGGCGGAACTATAGGTTCGGTTCGGGTAGGCTGTGCTTTTTGTGACTTTTCCGGCTCGGCCTCTTTGATTTCAACAGGAACAATGACATCTTCGACTTTACGAGTAAACGGTTTCTCTTTCAGAAACTCCAAATATAACGGCCCTGCAACGATAAAAACCCTATATGTCTTTTTGTCAGAAACACGCAGCGTTTTCGCCTTCGAGAGTTTCTTGTAAATGGGCTTGAACGTACTGAACTGTGTGTATTCCCAAAGGCTGACGGTACTGATTTCCTTGTGGAGGGCATATTCCGAAATCCTGTCTATGCAGGATAAAAGAACTTCCGCCGAATACTTCTTCCTTGCCGTACTCTTGGCAAGCCATTTTTGAAATTCTTTTCTCATTGAAAGCGATACCAAGGAAGCCTGTGCATCTGTAGGCTTTTCAGCATTTGAGGAGTCTATAACGGCCATTCCTCGGATCCCTTTGATAAATTTTATTGCTGTGTTATATAAATAACGATTTCCCGTCTTCCATGCCGAGGTCTCGATCGCGGACTTCCAGAGTACAATCGCCTACGTGGTCCGGCCTGGATCCCACTCCTGGTCTAACTTCGAGAACCATCGCTCGCTTCACGTTCTTCCTGAATTGAAAGCACCTTCCACTCCGCCATTTATCCCCCATGGAATCCCCATACTGTGAATCCCCCTCCATCCCCCCCATTACCGGTAAATATTTTGGTCTCCCATACACCTGCATGCAAGGAAAGGTTCCCTATTCCGAACTCCGCGGCAGGATGGACCGCTTCATTGTCCTGATGGATAAAGAGAACCCGGGGTGGGAACTTTTAGTCATCTTTGGCAATATCAACCTCTACTACTTCACGGGCACGATGCAGGACGGCATGCTCCTGGTTCCACGGGATGGTGAGGCCGAGTTCTGGGTCAGGCGCAGCTTCGAGCGGGCCAGGGAGGAGTCGCTCTTTCCGGAGATACGGCCGATGGGCAGTTTCCGCGAGGCGGCAAAGGAGAGGAGGACGTTTCCGGAGGCGGTCTACCTGGAGACCGAGATTGTGCCGGTTGCCCTTTTCCGGAGGTTCCGGAAATACTTCCCCTGCCGTGATGCCCATCCGCTGGATGCGCAGGTGGCAAAGGTCAGGGCGGTGAAGAGTGCGTATGAGCTCTCGCTCCTGGAGAGGGCCGGGGAGATCCACCGGTACGTGCTGGAGGACTGGGTGCCGGGGATCCTGCAGGAGGGGATGAGCGAGGCCGGGTTCGGGAGTGCCGTCTTCTCGGCCATGGTGCGGGAGGGCCACCACGGGATTGTCCGGTTCGGCAGGTTCAACTGCGAGATCGTCGTCGGGCAGATCGGGTTCGGGGAGAGCTCGATCTATCCGACGTGTTTTGACGGGCCGGGAGGGTGCTATGGCATGTGCCCGGCAGCCCCGGTCCTCGGGAGCAGGGACCGGAAGCTGAAGAGCGGGGACCTCGTCTTCATCGACAATGCCTGCGGGGTCGACGGGTACCAGACGGACAAGACCATGACCTACATGTTCGGGCGGTCCCTCCCCCGGGAGGCGATCGCCATCCACGAATGCTGCCTCCGTATCCAGGACGAGATGGCGGCTCTCCTGAAGCCCGGGAATATTCCGTCCGGGATATACGCCTCGGTCATGGAGTCGGTCGAGCCCGCATTCCTGGAAAATTTCATGGGGTTCGGGTCCCGCCGGGCCCAGTTCCTTGGCCACGGGGTGGGGCTGCAGGTCGACGAAATGCCGGTCATTGCACCCGGTTTTGATGAACCCCTGCAGGAGGGCATGGTGCTTGCCCTTGAACCGAAGAAGGGTATCCCGGAGATCGGGATGGTGGGGATAGAAAATACCTATATCGTGACCCGGTCCGGGGGCAGGTCCATCACGGGGAACAGCCCTGGTCTCATACCGGTATATTGATCTCCCTGGTATTTCTCACGGTTCGGGATGCCAGGGTCCTCCCCGTTATGATATTTCCATGCAATCCATGAGGCCAGGGGTTCAGGACAGAGATGAACCGTCCTGTTTCCTGGCGATGAAGAAGGAATAGCCGTATTCCCGTGAATGGGTGCGGAACATCGTTATTTCCTCGTCGAACGATGCCAGGAGGTCCTGCACCTCCTGGTCGCCGGGATACTGCTTTTTCAGGACTCCCACTCGCCGGGACAGGGGAATGTAATAATCATTCCACCACGCAGCATCGGGAAGCCGGAGGGTATCAAGGACCAAATACCCGGTATCCCCGATCATCTTCCGGGCGTCCTCCTCGTGCAGCATGGGAGGGTACTTCTCTGCAAAGTACTGCCGGCATTCTTCCGTTGGGGTCCGGGTAAACCAGACAAGCTCCGAGAGGGATAAAAAAGCCTTCGGTTTCAGGAACCGCCTCCAGTACGAGAGGGCCTCCCGAAACCCCATGACAAAGGCCGAACCCTCGGCCCAGATGAGATCAAAGGACTCTGCCGGGAACGGGAGGTCATCCATGGAGGCACGCACGGTCATGATCCGTCCATCCAATCCGGCCGATCGAGCGCGTTCTTTCACATCATCCAGGAATGGCTGGTGAATATCGGACGCGGTGATTTCTGCTCCAGGGCAGAGCCGGGCCAGCATAAGGGTCTGCATGCCTGACCCGCAACCGATATCAAGGATTTGGGCATTGTTCGGGAGGCCGGGGATACAGTGGAATGCCAGGGCAGTATATTCGTCAAGCCCGGGGCCCTGCCGGGGCAGTCCTTCGAATACCGAGAAAAAAAATCCTTCATCCATGTCAGGAAATGGGAGACGGATATCGAAGAAGTTATGGTCAGGATTATTTTCCTCACTCAGTTATTCCCCCCAATATTCTGGAAACCTCATCATACGGCAAACAACCTTCATGTTCACGGTTGAGGCGGAATCAGCTGCCTTTAAATGATACCAAACGTTGAATGAATTTGAGAAGCTCCACACATGAACAAAATCCTGTTCACTATTGGGTTGTTCATCGCATTGGGGGCGGCTGCCCTCCTTTTTTTGCATATCATTGAATCGGGAGTCGCCGCGGTGATCGGTATCCTGGGTATCGGTGTGATTGCGGTATCCGGTCAATTGAAAGGGAACGGATAGTCATTCTTCAATCGAGCCAGGTGCTCTCGTATCCGGACGGAACGGGGCGTGTTCGTCCTCGGGATATCGGCACGGACATTGAGGATGCAGAGGTTTAAATATCCTTGAACCATGGTGCAGAAGTGATATGGATCGATCAGTTGCACCCGGTGATGATTTCTATCAGTATGTGAACGGTGACTGGATATTGGGTCACCCCGTGCCACCCGACAAAACTGCCTACGACGTATTCGCCGACCTCAATGACATCACCGAGGAACATCTCCGCTCGCTCATCGAAGAAGTCGCCGGAAATTCTGGTGCAGAACAGGGATCACTCACCCGGAAGATTGCTGACCTCTATCACACAGGAATGGATATCGAAAACATTGAACGCCTGGGTCTCACCCCCATACACGGCGTTCTGGATCGGATAGAAACTATTCATCAGGTATCCGATATCCAGCCGGTCATCGCCCATCTCGTGACGAGTGGTGTTGCTCCCTGTTTCGAGCTGTTCGCCGAGATCGATGCAAAAAACAGTACCATGATGATCGCCGGCCTTGCCCAGGGCGGGCTGGGCCTTCGGAATAAAGAGTACTACCTGAAAGAAGACCCTGAATCAGAAAACATCAGAATTCGGTATAAAGACCACATCGCGAAGATGTACGAATTCCTCGCTATCTCCACAGATTCCGCCCGCGCTGCCGCGGAGACGATCATGGATATGGAGACACGCCTGGCGAAGGCGTCCTTTTCCCCCGAGGAAAACCGGGATCCTGACGCAACCTACCACAAAGTCGGCATTGACGGCCTGCAGGAGATTTCCCCTGAAATAGACTGGACCGCCTTTTTTTCCATCACCGGCTACCCTGGAATCGGGGAAATAAATATTCATCAGCCGCGTTTCTTCACGGAGCTCGGCCAAATGGCAGCAACCCTCGGGATTGAAGAGTGGAAAGCATTTCTCCGCTGGAAAGTAATCACCTCCCTTGCCCCGTTCCTGGATTCACGTTTTGAGGAGGAGAACTTTGCCTTCTACGGGAGGATCCTGAACGGCCAGCCCCGGATGAAACCCCGCTGGAAGCGGGTTCTGGCCACGATGAACTTCGCACTGGGGGAGGCGATCGGGAGGTTGTACGTCGACCGATACTTCCCTCCGGAAGCAAAGAGGAGAATGCTTGACCTGGTGGAGAACCTGAGAGAGACATTCCGATCCCGGATTGAGCATCTCTCCTGGATGGGTCCGGGTACCAGGCAGGAAGCCCTGGAAAAACTCTCCCGGATGCATCTCAAAATCGGGTATCCTGACACGTGGCAGGAGTACCGGGAGCTTGAGATCGATGCTGATTCCTACGTGATGAACATTCTCCGGGCGATGCAGTACGATTTCAGGAAAGGCCCCCAGGGCCTGGACAGGGCAGGAAAACCTGCTGACCGGACGACCTGGTACATGCACCCCCAGACCATCAATGCCTACTATGATGCCGGCATGAACGAGATCGTCTTTCCCGCCGCCATACTGCAGCCGCCGTTCTTCGACATGGATGCCGATGATGCGGCAAATTACGGGGCTATCGGTGCGATCATCGGCCATGAGATGACCCATGGATTCGATGATACGGGCAGGAAGTACGACCGTGATGGGAATCTCCGCGACTGGTGGACGGCGGAGGATGAGATGAAATTTACCCAAAAAGCCCAGGTCATCGTCGATCAATACCGTGCGCAGGAGGTGCTTCCCGGACTCGCCGCAAATGGCCGCCTCACCCTCGGGGAAGACATCGCGGATTTTGGCGGGCTCACCATCGCATATCACGCGTATGCAAAGGTCCGGGGCGGGAAGGGGGAAGACCGGGATCCTGGAGGATTCACCGATTTCCAGCAGTTTTTCATCAGTTACGCCACCATCTGGCGTGAGAGTATCCGTCCGGAAGCACTCCGGAACCAGATACTGTCGGATGTCCATGCCCCGACTAACCTGCGGGTGAACTGCGTGGTATTCAATATGCCGGAATTTTATTCCGCATTTCCGGATATTACACCCGAAAACAGGCTCTACCGGCCACCGGATCAACGACCGGAGATCTGGTGAGGGCCGGAGAAAGTACCACGTCTGCCCTGCCCTCCAGACCCCGGAGATCGGATACCTGAAGCCGCCGGTGCACGCGAGCAGACACCCGAAAGAGGAATTCCTCCACCAGACCTTTGACAAGCATCATTATAACGGGTGAAAGGGTGAATGGAAATAACGAGTATTTTGCTGAGCAATATGGGCATGAGTGAAAAAATGGGGGATTTATGGATTCGTGGCGCCCCACTGGATATACTCTTCACACCCCTTGTGCCACACACTGCCCGCCTTCGTGAGGTTCTCCACCATGAAAAGACGTTGAAGCTACGATACGCCGAGGTCGAAGCGGTCAAGGTTCATCACTCTGGTCCAGGCCGCTACGAAGTCCTGCACAAACTTCTCTTTCGCGTCCGCGCTTGCGTAGACCTCGGCCAGGGCCCGGAGCTGGGCGTTCGAACCGAAGATGAGGTCGACACGCGTGGCGGTCCACCTGATTTCGCCAGTTCTGCGGTCGCGCCCCTCGAACAGGTCCCCGGCGTCCGGTATGGCCTTCCACTCCGTGCCCATGTCGAGCAGGTTTGAGAAGAAGTCGTTGGTGAGCATTCCCGACCTCCTGGTGAAGACACCGTGCCGGGTATGCCCGACGTTGGTGTCCAGCACCCGCATGCCGCCAACGAGCACCGTCATCTCGGGTGCGGTCAGGGTTAGCAATTGCGCCTTGTCGACCAGCAGCTCCTCGGCTGATACCGCATACCGGCTCTTCTGGTAGTTGCGGAAACCGTCCGCCTTCGGCTCGAGCACGGCGAAGGAGGCCGCATCGGTCTGCTCCTGCGAGGCGTCCATGCGTCCCGGCGTGAAGGGGACCGTCACGTCGTGACCGGCCTTCTTCGCAGCCTGCTCGATGCCGGCACAACCGGCCAGGACGATCAGGTCGGCAAGCGAGACCTTCCTGCCGCCGGAAGCGGTGCGGTTGAACTCGCCCTGGATACCTTCGAGAACCTTCAGCACCTTCGCCAGCTCGGCCGGCTGGTTGACTTCCCAGTCCTTCTGCGGCGCGAGGCGGATTCGTGCGCCGTTCGCACCGCCGCGCTTGTCGGAGCCCCGGAAGGTGGACGCCGATGCCCAGGCGGTCGAGACCAGGTAGGATACGGACAGCCCTGAAGCTAGGATCGTAGCCTTGAGGGAGGCAATATCCTGGTCATCAACCAGTTTGTGATTGGCGGCAGGGATGGGGTCCTGCCAGATGAGCTCTTCTTTGGGGACCTCCGGGCCGAGATAGCGTGCCCGCGGGCCCATGTCGCGGTGCGTCAGCTTGAACCATGCACGGGCAAATGCGTCCGCGAACTGGTCGGGGTTCTCCATGAACCGCCGTGAAATCTTCTCGTAGACAGGGTCGAACCGCAGGGAGAGGTCGGTGGTCAGCATGGATGGCGCATGGCGCTTCGATTTGTCGTGGGCATCCGGGATCATGCCGGCGCCTGCGCCGCCCTTTGGTCGCCACTGGTGCGCACCGGCCGGGCTCTTTGTCAGTTCCCAGTCGTACGCGAACAGGATCCGGAAGAAGTTGCTGCTCCACGTCGTTGGCGTGCTGGTCCAGGTGACCTCCAGGCCGCTGGTGATCGTGTCACCTCCTTTCCCGGTGCCGAAGCTGCTCTTCCAGCCGAGGCCCTGCTCCTCGATGGGGGCTGCCTCCGGCTCGGGCCCCACGTGGGACGCAGGGCCGGCGCCGTGGGTTTTGCCGAAGCTGTGCCCGCCGGCAATGAGCGCAACCGTCTCTTCGTCGTTCATGGCCATGCGGGCGAACGTCTCGCGGATATCCCTGGCCGCCGCGATCGGGTCCGGGTTGCCGCCCGGCCCTTCCGGGTTGACATAGATCAGCCCCATCTGCACGGCAGCGAGCGGGTTTTCGAGGTCCCGGTCACCGGAGTAGCGCCTGTCATCAAGCCACGTGTTCTCAGAACCCCAGTAGACGTCTTCTTCCGGCTCCCAGGCATCCTCGCGGCCGCCCGCGAAACCGAAGGTCTTGAACCCCATCGACTCCAGGGCGACGTTGCCCGCCAGGACCATGAGGTCGGCCCATGAGATCTTCCTGCCGTACTTCTGCTTGATCGGCCAGAGCAGCCGGCGTGCCTTGTCGAGGTTCGCGTTGTCGGGCCAGCTGCTGAGGGGCGGGAAACGCTGCTGGCCGGCGCCGGCGCCGCCGCGGCCGTCACCGGTGCGGTACGTGCCGGCGGAATGCCACGCCATGCGAATGAACAGGGGCCCGTAGTGGCCGAAGTCCGCCGGCCACCAGTCCTGCGAATCGGTCATCAGCGCCCGCAGGTCCCATTTGACGGCCGCCAGGTCAAGGCTCCTGAACTCTTCGGCGTAATTGAAATCCTTGTCCATCGGATTGGACAGGGGACAGTTCCTGTGAAGGACCTTCAGGTTCAACTGGTCCGGCCACCAGTCCCGGATGGACCTGCCCCGGCCGGCACCCTGTTTATTTCCTTCACCCATTCCCGGACTCTTGCTGTCGCCAGTCATAGCGTCATCTCCTGTCGGTGTTACGTTTGTATCACTGTGGTGCTTTGAATGTTCCCTTGCCGGCAGAGCGAATGATTGCCAGGATTGCAACGTTCATTGGTGAAAAAACGAGGAACAGTTGGATGGATTCAACCTTCCGACCTTTGATCCAGCTATTTATCATTGGGACGAAATTATTGAAAAGTATCTCACTCCTTTGCCTGTACAGGAGATGGCACCCGATTATTCTTTTTTGTTCCTTTTTGATGATGCCGTCCTTCCTACTGCTGCGATTGTGGGTTTCTCATTGCATGCCGCCGGTAATTTTCATGATATACGCCCTGGTATCGAATTTCCGTTCAAGGCCCCGGGCGCCCATGTATCTCACCTTTCCAAAGACGGGCCTCTCCCCCCATGGCCGGTCATGCTTGCCAAAGCACCATGCAACCCCGGCGTACCCGTTCGGGTCACGTCCATCCAGCTCGTAACGGTTGTTGAGGGTAAGGGCAGTACCGAACGCCTCCTCCGGAGTCTCCGACCATTCGAGGATCTTCTTGCCCCAATACATCCGCATATACCCGTGCATCTTTCCTGTCCGTTTCATCGCCTCCTGGGCCGCGTTCCAGACAGGATCATGCGTCCTCCCTTCCTCGAACTCGCTGAAGGAATAGATGAATTCTCTCCCGTCCCGCAAGTGGGCCTCCAGGGTCCTTTTTGCCCATGATGGAAGGGATTCGAGAGAATCGTAGTTCTGGTTATAAAAGACAAAGTTCATGGAGAGCTCCCTGCGGATGATGAGCTCCTCCAGGTAGCTATCCGTTGAGTGAGAGCCAGAGGACTTCACAGCGAGTGCGATTTCCAGGGGTGATATCTGTCCGAAATGGAGGAAAGGGCTCATGCCCGAGAGTGCATTTTTGTTCGGGTCATTTCGCTCCTGATTAAATCGCTCAAGACCGGTGGCAATGAACTCACGGAGCTGTTTTTGGGCCTCCATGGTCCCGCCACGAAAACCTTCCACGGGCGGCACCGATCGGTCAGGATCAAGGCCTGAAAGGATACGCCGGGGATTATCCCAGGGTATGGTTCCCCACCCCGGATCCGGACTGGGATCGTGCAGCCGCTTCTCCGCCAGGGGAACGAGAAATTCAGGCAGGAGATGATGTATCTTCGGCCGGATGGTTGCAGCGGTATATTCCTCTTTACCTGATACCGCTTCCACCGGGACCACCACATCCGACTCCAGCTGTATCATCGGACAGTCGATGGATTCTGCCACCCGCGTCCGCCATTCCCTCTGGTGCCGGAGATAACCGCGGTCGGTCACTACAAGACAGGCATCGCCGGCGAGGTCTATGACCACACCCGCCGGGTCTCCGCCACGGACAATGAGTGGTATCCCCCGCCTGCGAAGGGCTCTGCCCGCATCCGCCAGCCCGTCCAGGAGAAAAGAGTGGTGGCGCTCGTTCGCCCCGGGATAGGCAGGGGTCAGGACAAAGAGAGCAATCAGGGGTTTCTGGAGCTCATTCGCCTGTTCAATGGCATACTCGAGGGCATGGTTGCAGGAGGCTCGGACAGAGGCCTGAAGCCAGAGGATTACATCCGGGCCATTTTGAACCCTGTTGGTATTCAGGGACTTGATTCTTGATGGATGGATACCATGCAATCCTTTTCCATGTACGCTCATTTTCGCTGAATTTCAACCCCCACCTCGTTTCTCCTTAGAAACCCTGGAGTAAATGGCGAATTGTACCGCATCAGGAACGGTGTTCCTGCAATGGGCACCTTTGCCTCCTCAAGGGTCCTAAGGAGCCGTTCCCGAACTTCGGCAACATCACCTTCCGAGGCCCTCCCCCTGAACCGGATGACGGCAAGTTCCCGGGGGGGAATCTCCTGAATGCTGATTCGGCTGTCAAGTGGTTCGGGCACTTCCTCCTTTTTGTAGGCCGCTGGCATGATAAATGACATGGCATGTGCATCTGAAATTACGGGTGCCGTCATGGCTATCTTCTCAGGGGTGATCACCGGGGCGGTCATAGGAATCTTCTTTCCAGGACGGTTATTTCCGGAGATGTACCGGAAGAGAATCATGAAATTCTCATTTTCCTCCGCTCCTGAAACGGTGGCAAGGAGAATAGATGGATATGTCCGGAACTCTACGTCACCCATGCGCCCGGTTTCTTCATACGCAATGGTCTCGGTCATGGTCTCTCCAATCCATGGCATGGGTCCCTTAGAGTATATCAGTTTATGGCAAAGGAAAAACAGGAGATCCGCCCAGGATTCTCCAGGAGATGAAATATCTCCACGTCCGGGGTAATTTCGTTGTTCATGTGGGTGGGGGGAGAACGGAATCAACGATCTAGCTCGGCGCAATTGCAGAATATTCCATGCATGACGCTATAAAGGAAATAATTGGTAAATGGTAGAGAGACTCTTCCTTGCAATTTCCGTTGCATGAAGCACCCCCTGCCAGGGCATCACGTCGGCATCAGATTCTTACCGGCGCTCCATGCATCCCCGGCATGCTTCCCGAGCGTCCAGTAGCGGTTGTCGGGCATGGTGAGGAAGAGCGGGTCGATCGTCCGGAAATCGGGCCTGCCGTCCCGGATGACCCTGCCATCTGCGAACGCTCCCACAATCTCGCCGATGTATACGCTGTTGGTGGGCAGCGGGACGACCTGCACCAGCCTGCACTCGAGCGAGACCGGGCATTCCCGGATCATCGGTGCGGTCTTTGTCGCCCCGTAGAAGACGTCGAAGACCTTCGCCTTGTCCGTCTTCTCTCCCGAGACGATGCCGCAGTAATCAGTCTTCTCCATCAGATCTGCCGAGGGGATATTGACAGAGAACGTCTTGGTCTCCGCAATCCCTTTCGGGGTGTAATGGTGGTTGCCAATCCCGCAGGCGATCATGGGTGGGTTGGCGTTCGCCCGGGTACACCAGCCCACGGTCATGAAGTTTGCCTTCCCTTTCACGAGCGCCCCGACCAGCACGACCGGCATCGGGATAAAGAAGTTGTTATGTATCTGCTGTTTCTCCATGCTGCATCCTTTCTTCGTTCGGTTTCTTAATATTGCGTATCACGCTCGCCCCGCTTACGCTTATGCAGCAAACCCCTGCTCCCTCCCACTCCGAACCCCATGCTTTGCATCGTTCTCGTCGCCCGCGTTTTTCACGCATGCCAGCGCCGAGGGACTCTGCAACCGCACGGCGATCCTCGGATCCGTGCCGCGATCTGCGCTCGCTCTGGCCCGCTGTGGCTGGAACGTCTTCATGAGTTTCAAAGGATTTTCGTTTTCAATCTCATAAAAAAATAGAAGAGAGCTAGCTGTTGGATTCTAAGATTTGATCCCGTAACTATTCACCCGTTTTTCAGGGCGACAATATCCTTTACACCCACGAGTCTCCATACCATCGATCGTTCTTCATGGGCCAGGTTCTCGATCGGTTCGCCGGGTGAATGTCCGAGTGCGCTCAGCACCCGCGGTGAGAGGACTTTCTTCCGTATCAGGTCTACGAAGAGGCTCCGCACCTCCTTCTTCTTGGCGGATTCCTGGACCTCTTCCAGATGACCCTGAAGACTCACAAACGTGAATGCGGAAAGGTCAGGTGCATATTCCTCGATCTCGACCGAGACTTTCGGGTTGATTTTAAAGTACTCTATCTTCCTGCCATATTTCGTGGAAAGGAAATAGAGGTATTTTCCATCAAATACATACATGAAGGGTGCAA
>Ga0302246_1001464_pt1 | contig 16620 bp, 11 predicted proteins | sample AAG_UR_Trp_MG_FD_193533 | JGI IMG/M metagenome (GOLD analysis project Ga0302246, IMG submission 193533) | Enriched activated sludge microbial communities from anaerobic digester in WTTP, New Holstein, Wisconsin, United States - AAG_UR_Trp | ecosystem: Engineered > Bioreactor > Anaerobic >...
ATCAGCGAAGCGCCTTTTTTAGTTGTCATTTACCGGCGAAGATTAGACGAAAGAAAGGTCCGAATTCTTTGCAATAAAAGTTAAAAATCCGGCTATTATTACATCGGCAAGTAAATATCAAAAACGTCATGCCGGACTTGATCCGGCATCCAGTCAAATTCATTATGGATTCCGTCTTTCAACGGAATGACGGGAATTAAGCAATTAAATTGCCGAAGTAATAAAAACCGGCACAATGTTTAGTTGAAGAGTATGTCTTAATGGCGTTTACGAACGCTTTCTGCATCAATACCGCTTTGTAACCTCCTTTTAACGTCCATAAACCTGTAATTTCGGGCTGGCTCGGCCTGAATGATCACAAACGAGCCAAAGGCCCCGTTTACGCTGAACCAAGACAACAACATCCCCGAGAGACGCTAAAAAGTGTTTATCTCAATTTCGACCGTAAACTTTGTTTACAACTTTTCCATGCCATTAAGTATCGCGGTTGAAACCAGGAAACGGATGTTGAGAATGAAGAAGTCATCCCTTCGTAGTTTATATTTATTAAATAAAACAATGACATCAACCTCGATCGAAGTAAGAGGATTCTATCCGTATGGATGATACGAATTTAATAAGACATCGTTTTTCTGAAAAATCATTCAATGAATCCATGTCGGCAATTTTTACAATAAAAAAGATACCGGGTTCAGGATTTTTTAATATATTTAGTTATTACAGATAGTTACTATTATGGCATGTACCTTGCCTTATTTTACGACAGGCGCGGTCCTTTAAAATTGGGGGAATAAGAAATAAGGAATCGTTCATTCAAGATCGGAAAGATCAGAAAAGGGGGATAGAAAATGAAAAAAATAATTTTTAGTCTGGTGGTTGTGATGGCCGTATTGTTGCTGAATATTCAAATGGCATCCGCAATAGGTGTAAAAATCGTGACGAATGATATGTACGCCGATGGAACCCTGTATTCATTTTCTCCGCTGGGTACCGTGGTGGCGGCGCCTGATGGTACGGAAGATTCCTGGGCGGTAGCAAGAATCTCGGAAATAAAGCTGGATTTAGACGGTGACGATGTCTATGAAACGTTTTATTTTGACAAGGATACGGCCACTTATGAGCTGACGGTCTATGCCTATGGCTTTGACGATGCCCTTGTCACCAATACCCAGGCGGGTCCTGCGGTTATACAAAGCATTCAGACCATAGGCGGTAACCTGGCGATTTACCAGGATTTCTCAAAGGATTTTGATCCTGCAGCAATAGGCGTTGCAGGCGCTGGGGCAGTTGGTGCTGACCTTTCCGGTTACGGAGTAACGGATGGCTCTCTGTGGCTCTCGCTCACGGGGCACGCTGTTGGCGGTTATACCCTGACAGAGTATCTCAACAATCAAAGTACCGGGTACACAGGCGCTATGTTTATGGATGTCCTTGGCGGTACGATGGCGGATCAGTTTAATAACAATATGCAACCTTACGGCAGCGATGTGGAGTATTCGTTCTCGGCCATTGTTATGGCAAATGCGGATGGCAGGGTCGGCGGCAACTGGGATGCGTTTGATGACGGCACGGCGATCACCGAAATGGTACCCGAACCGACGGCCATGCTGCTTCTGGGACTCGGTCTGGTAGGGTTGGCCGGGTTGAGGAGAAAAGTTAAAGCCTAGACAAAATCAATCTCTTCAAATCGGAAGGCAGGGTCAAATTGATCCTGCCTTTTCATTTTCGGTCAATGATCACAGATTGCAATCTCCTGTGAGCTGACCCCAAAAATCGAATCCCAAACAGCGTCGGTTCTCAGCCATAATCATGAGGATAATCAGGGAGAGCACGATTAACAGAAAGGGATACACCGAAGAGAATATGATCATGACACTTCGTCCGGAGGATCTTAAGACTTCTCCGGGGAGCTGGGGGATACGGATTTGCCGCGATCGGGGGATATCAGAGCAGACATGTTCGCGATGGAGGAAGGAAAATCAAGGGGGGCAAGTCAGCCGGGCCGTTTCATCTTTGTTGATTACAATGCGAAGCTGTAAAACGGCGTCATCACGGGTGGTGAGCTCCATGCCGTCACGTGCATGCCCCGGGTGGTCATTCTCTTTTCATGAATGCATCAGCAACAGGCTCAAAGCCACCACCAGCATGCCGGCCACCAGTCCGTACAGACTGTCATGACCTTTGCCGTAAGCCCTGCTCGTTGGCAGTAATTCGTCCAGGCTGATGTACACCATGATGCCCGCCACACCCCCGTAAAGGACACCCATGATCCACGCTGGAATCATTCCGGTACTGCCTCCAAAGAAGAACAGGATCGCAAGGTATCCCACACCTGCCCCAATCGGTTCCGCCAGGCCGCTGAATACAGAATATAGAAAGGCTTTCCTACGGCTCGCTGAAGCGTAGAAGATAGGGACGGAGACACTGATCCCTTCGGGGATGTTGTGAAGCGCAATCGCCACGGCGATAGCCACACCCAGGCTCGGGTCCTCCAAGGCGGCCAGGAAAGTGGCCATTCCTTCCGGGAAGTTGTGAATTCCTACTGCCAGAGCGGTGAACAACCCCATCCGCATAAGCTTAAAGTGATCATGACGGTGATCGTGAAAGCCTTCGCCCTTCCCGGGCAAGGTTCCTGCGGAATCGAAGTCCGGAATCGGTGCGGTCGGGTCGTGGAGCGGCCGTGTCTCCGTTTCCGAGTGGATTTCGTGGGGGTTCTCTGCGGACGGGATCAGGTTGTCGATGAGTCCGATCAGCAGCATTCCGCCAAAAAAGGAGGCCGCATTGATCCAATTCCCCGCGTAAACACCGTAATGGTCGGAGAGGGATTCGGCACCCTTGGAAAGGATCTCCACAAAAGAAACGTAGAGCATCACGCCGGCCGAGAATCCTGTTGCGACCGAGAGAAACCGGTAGTTTGTTCTCCTGGCGGTGAACGCGATGATACTGCCGATCCCGGTTGCCATTCCTGCAAACACGGTCAGACCAAATGCAAACCATACTTCATTCATAAAAAACCCTTATCTACGGGAAAACAATTATTACATCGGTAAGTAAATATCAAAAACGTCATGCCGGACCCCGGAGGCTGGTCATAATTCGCAAGATACTGTGCCGTGTCATTCTGAACGAAGCGAAGAATCTCATCATCCCGGCATCTTACTGTCAAGAAATTCTTCGGCTGACGCCTTGGAATGACATTGCGACACAGTCTCCCCGATCCGGCATCCAGTAAATTCATTATGATTGAATTCATGCCACTGGGTATTTCCCGGCAACAAAGACCAAGACCCAAGTTGGTATATCATAGGAAATTTGGCAAATTGGGAAAAACGGTAGAAGAAATGGCGTCCGCGAAATACTTTGCTTTTTGATCAACGGGTTTCGAATTTGAACCGTTAAATATATATCAACGTACTTTCCGCCCGATCGAACGGCCTCTCCCATTCCCTTAAGGCGACATTTTTTGTCCTGCTGGAGTTGGCCCTTTTGACTCCAACACGGTTCTACCTTCACATGGTTTTGTCTATCCTTTTTCAAAGTGCATCATTTTTAAGCTCTTATATGCATGATTCCCAATGCAAGGGGTAGTGCCGGAATTCTTTACAATTCGGATGTGGAGACGCAAGTAGACAATTTAGTTAGTATAATTAAACATGGCCCTGCAGTTGTATGCAACCAAATGTCGAGATATTTTACAATGTATTACAGAAGAGAGCGTTGCCTGGTTGGACATTTTCAATAACGTGAATGTATTCATATAGATGCAATGATGGCTTATTTCTTGCGTTGTCGTTGTATAACAATGGCCAACGAGAAAACGGCTGAATCTTTAAGAAAGGAGTTCTGCCTATGAAAAAGGTGCGGACATTGATAACTGTATGTCTTGCGGCAACTGTTGTGTTCGGCTTGGTGTCAAGCGCAAATGCGCTCTCCTTTGATGTGAATTACGATGCCGGCACCGGATTGATGACCGTTACGGGTGACTATGTAGACATGTGGTCCGGTAAAATTAACGGCAACCCGGAAACAGACCCTGCCAGCCTGGTCTACCAAATATTGAATGCTGCGGGAGTTGACCTCTACTATAAGGCCACGAGAGCAGGTGATGTAGAGAACGGCAGTTTAGCAGCATCCTACGATGCCGTATATGGCTCTGCCTACGATGTGACCATCACTTACGAAGGTGGAGGCGTGGCGTACATCAATCCGCCACCCGTGTATATTTTCATTAAAGACGGCAATTCCGAGCCCTATAATTGGTATCTCTTCGAGACGATGTGGAATGGCCTGGACCCTCTCGTCTTTACGGATTTCTGGAAGGATTGGGATGATGCTGGAAATGCCTATAAGCAGGGCGGCTTCTCCCACGTATCGCTATACGGAACCGGCACGGCGGTTCCTGAGCCCAGCATTTTGCTGCTCCTTGGTCTGGGTTTGCTGGGTCTTGCCCGTGCCGGATGGAAGTTTAAGAAATAAAGAAAAACTGTAACTGTACAGGTCTATGAAGGAGAAGGCAGAGTCCGATGGCTCTGCCTTTTTTTATGTGGCCGACTGTACAACGCGAAAATAAAGTAATGCATTGCCTGGTAAGGGATACTTTTCTTTGTCTTGACAACAGGGAGTTCCTTCCTTTAATCTGCAAGCCAGAATCTTGAAAATTCTATTGCATTAATTGTTGATCCAGTTCCCGGAGGAATCAGAGCAAAAGCGGTTTTATTCCGGATGAGCACACAATCTCATGGTCAGTCGGCGCAGCAGATAATACTATCTCATGAGTCTCTCCCCCGCCACCAGTGCTGAGCTTGATCATGGTTCGACTTTTTCTAAGCTAGTCATCAGGCACAGAACATGTTCGAGAATCTGATCATCGGGTATCAGAGACGTTACTTGGAGAAATACCTGCAGAAGTCGGCAGCCTGTCACAAAATGGATCAGGAAAAGTCCCTGCTGAAGGTTTTTCACCGCTGTGCTGCGTCTGTTCCCGCCTACAAAAAATTGCTCCGGGAAAAGGGCGTTGATCCGGAAAGCATCCAGTCCATAGATGCCTTCAAGCGTTTTGTCCCCGTCATCGATAAGTACGACACCTTTATCAAATATGAGAACCGGATATCGCATTTCTGTGTGGATGGGAAATTGGAAGGCATTGTCGCGATCCTGTCCAGTTCCGGTTATTCCGGAAGATTTTCCTATGGACTGATCTCCAAAGAAGAGGATAAAGCGGGCCGGCAGATGGTCGATTTCTATCTGGACCGGCATTTTCATATTGAAAAACGACGGACGCTTCTGATCAATTGTCTGCCCATGGGTGTAAAGGTGCCCAGCGAACGGACGGTGGTTGCAGACGTGAGCGTTCGTGCGGATACGGCAATAGCCCTGGTGCGCGGATTTGGGGAGGATTTTGACCAGATCATCCTGGTCGGCGAAAACACCTTCATGAAATACCTGTTGGAACTCGGGCAGGAAAAGGGGCTCGACTGGTCGGATTATAATGTTCGCCTCATTGTCGGCGAAGAGTGTTTCCCGGAAGGTTACCGCACCTACATGGCCTCGCTTTTAGGCCGCGACATCGACCAGTCCAATGAGGTGATCATCGGATCTTCGATGGGGATTTCCGAGATCGGCCTCAGCGTCTTCCAGGAATCGCCCGGGACGATCGGAGTGAGGAGAAAACTCGATGCGGAGCCCAGTCTGCGGAAGAAATACTTTGGGGATGTGCGTTTTACACCCATGATCTTCAATTACATTCCCCTGGTCGTCTTTGTCGAGGAGGAGAAAAAAGAGGGTGCCGACCACCCCGAACTTGTCTTTACGCCCCTGAGTCAAAAGCGGAAAATGCCGCTCATCCGCTATAACAGTCACGACCAGGGCATGCACTTTGTACCGGGGGAAGACCTGGGAAGGGATGCCGGAACATCCAATCTCCCCATGGTCGCGATATTTGGCAGGGGGGACCACATCAACGTGTCGGGGAACAGGATCTACATCGAGGAGCTAAAGGCTGACCTCTATCGTGACCGATCCCTTGCCGCCAGAATGACCGGCAATTTCCTCCTGCCCGAGGGGACGCATGCGCAAAAGCCGGTCGTGTTGCGCATACAGATGAAGCCAGGCATCGCAGTGCAGCCGGAACTCAGAAAGAAGGCGGAAGAATTGATCGGAGAAAGCTACGGAGACCTGATCAGGACGGAACTGGTGAAATTCGAAGGGATGCCGCTCGATTTTGAAAGAAAACTGCCGTACCTGAGTAAAACATAGGATGAACAAGGGAACAGGGTCAATTATGACGGGGCAGGGGACTTGCCCGATGGAATTCAAGTAAAGGAGGGGCTACTATGGCTGGGCGATGCAAAAGGGGCTTGATCGGCGTCATGGCTTCGTTTATGGCGATGCTAAGTCTGGGGGGGGCTGCTTATGCAGGCGGATTTGGCGATAAGGACTTTTCCCTGCGGTTCCCGGCCGCACTCAGCCGCTTCTCCTCGTACGCAGACGTCGCCGCCGTGGGCGGGGCTTCCGCCGGGAGCAAGTGGCAGACCTCCATCAATCCGGCGTCTGTCGCCTGGCAAAGCATAACGAGCCGTTATCGTGTATCGTTGAATCCCCAGTATTCGGCCATTCTCTTTCAGGAGGACACGGTCCTGCATGTCGTCACGGAATCCGTCACCAGGGATTTTGGAAAATACGGGACGTTTCAGATAGCGCTGGCGCAGGTCCGGAGCAATGAGGAAACGACACGTGACGGCTTCAAGTTTGGCTATGATATGGATTACGTGCAGGCTCAATGGGGCAAGCGGTTTACGGATGATTTTGCACTCGGGGGGAATTTCAATTATGCGTCGTCGGACCTGACCTACAAGCTCGGTCAGGCAAAACTGGCAGATTCTTCCAGCGACACCTATGGTTTCCGGATCGGAACCCTTTATCGCCTGACAAAAAATCTGCTGGGAGGCCTGGTTGTCGATTATGCCTCGACGCCGGCGACGACGAAATATTACGATATATTTGGGACAGGAATGGGCGATGTGCGTGATCATGACAGGACGAAACAGTTCATTCTGCGCGCGGGACCTTCCTATGAATACCGGAAGGACTCCACAATCAATCTGGATTATCAATACAGTGAATTTAGAAATGACGCGGGCTCCCTGGACATTCACCGGGTGTTTGCGGGGATAGACCATCGGATCGCGGATGCCCTGTTTATCCGCGGCGGCCTCGCCATGGATCAACATGGCAACACATCCTGGACCTGTGGCCTGGGCATATACCCGCTTAAAGAACTGGGGATTGACGTGGGCTACCAGTACGACATGTTTCCCGAAATCGAGTCTGAATTCGGCCGGTCCCACCTGCTGACCGTTTCCCTCAGCATGACCCTGTGATAGAGGGCGATTCTAGGAGGGGGACAATGCTCTCCGGAAATAAATAAGGCAGAGCTGTTTCCGGCTCTGCCTTATTTATTGAAGGTTAGTTTGTTCATTTAACTCCTGAATTTTCTGCTTGCCCCTGCCAGACCAACCAAGCCTAAGCCAAGCAGCAGCAAGATGGCGGGTTCGGGGACTTGCTGCGGCGCAAACCTGCCGGTAAGATAGATTTCCTCGAAACCGTCATTAAGACCGGGCATACCATAAAAATCACCCATCCTGAATTGTACGACAAACTGCAGTCGCCGGTCAAAATTCGCTAGGTTCATCGTCGGCGCATAGGCGATATAATCAAGGTTGCCGCCGCCGCCGGAAAAATAGATGGCCGTTGCAGGCGCGTCTTGATTGTAGACGCCTTCTGCACTGAATCCGGGTTTATCAACATCATTCAGCAGAGGATCCGCACTATACATACGATTGGGATCCACGGGATCCGCGGGCTGGGGATTTTCGTCAAAAGCCCACTCTTCCACGATCGTCCCTGCCGTCCCCGTCACAGCCCCTGTTGCATCCACCAGAATGACTCTACCGACAAATCCCATATTGCGTTGAGAGCCGGTCTGGTTCAGGTCCAACATAAAAACAGGGATATTGTTCTGGGGATCCAACGCGTTCAGGTAATCCAAAACTTGTCCCACAAGAACGGGCCCATTTACTGCCGCCGTTCCATCACCCCACGAACCCTCGAAATTCGTTGCGCTTCCATTTTTATTCTGGGTTGGATCCTGAAAATCAAATGCACCACCCGGGCCTACATCCAGATTATCTTGCCCATCAGCCCCTGTATAGAGCAACACATCCAGAGTTCCGGTTCCCACCCCGCCAAAGGCAGTACTGTAATCGCCATATGTCGCAATGGGAAGGTCTCCGTTGGCCTGGGCCTCCTCGAGCAATGCTGCCGAATAGGACCAGAAGTCATCATGCGCCCATGCCAGATACCTGTCATAAAGTACTTTATCACCTGTTGTATATTTCATCGTTGGATCGGGCAACACGATGTCAGCTGCACTACCCGATGCCACCGCCAACAGGCTAAATAAGGAAACAAAAACTACTGCCATCAATACTTTTTTCATGATCTTCATCCCTCCTTTCTTTTTCGATTATGAAGCTCTTTGTATTGATCAAAGCAAGAACGAGACCACACACGTTTCGTAAACAGCGTCCGCTATAATCTCGGGTGATATCATGCGGTTATTTATCCGTACGTCCTTTCTGTATCGGCGATGCAATGACAAATGTAAAATATTCCGGCGCAGTTTAGGCGCACTGTTTCATGACTAAAAAATGATTAAGGGTTGAAGTAAAAGGTGATCATGAATAAGTTCCTTAATATTCTCATGATTTTTAAACGGGTGATCGGTTGGAATCGAAAGAAGGGCTGAAAAGAACCGATTACGGCCCTTTCGTTGTGTAAGAGATTCCGACAGCAAAGCGTCATGACCTCTTAAGAACTCAATATTCCTATCTTTATTTTATCTCAACCGCCAGGAAACCGGGCCATCCTGCCTTCCAGGTCATGCCAGGCATAGCGAGAAATCAGGCTTACTCATGCAATGGCCACTCGCAGATTTACTGCATTCATTCGCTATGAACCTCTCTCATCCCGTTACAGAGCGTCTCCGTGGTTTCTCGGCGCCTGCCTGGCCGTCTTGCAGATACGTTAACGTCACAGGACATTTTTAGATGAATAAATGGCACAGCATGTGCTTCTCATAAAAGGTCACGGTCCTTCACACGTAAGAGAAAGGACTCAGATATGTTAAGATCCGCAGAATTATTTTCGGTGCGTCATGCCAGGCATGACGGATCTGACCAGGATCTCCTCGACTCTTTTCGTCTGCGCTATGAACTATACTGCCTTGAAGAGCGTTTTCTTCCCGTGGAGGATTACCCCGACGGTTATGAGCGTGATGCCTACGATGCATTGTCCGAACACACCGTTGTCCGTGAAAAAAGCTCCGGCAGGATTGCCGGATGCGCCAGATTGATACAATATTCAGGCAGATTGGGATTTCCGACGGCTCACCATTTCCCGGAATTGTACGGCAAATTATCAGGCGTTCCGTTGGCAGAAACGTATGAAGCCTCACGTTTATGCATATCGCAGGCTTTCAGGCACAGAATGGCACCGAAGGACGGACTCTATGGCATAGAAAGCTATCTGGAGGAGGATAATGCCTACCGTGCAAAAGTACAGTCAGAGCGGAGAGCGAATCCCATCGTTTTAATATTGATGATAAGAGCAATGTATCGCTTGACGCTGTCCCTGAGGGGCCGTTTCTGGATAGCGTCCATGGAGCCCGGGTTAATACGTTATCTGGACAAATGTGGCTGGGAATGCACCCGTCTGGCGGATCATCCCGTGGATTTCTACGGCAATGTGATTCCGTGCCTGTTTGACCTCGAAAAAGCAATCATCCGGCTTTCCGAGAAAAGACCGGATATTCATGAGTTCTTTGTTTCGGCGACCATGGATGAGGCATGATCGTCGTTTTCCGCTGCCGCGATAAATTTACACCAGACTCCTCGTGACGTGATCACTCCGGCGGATCTGCAATGAGCCGGTTGCCAGAATTTTGCCTTTTTGTTTTCCTTGTGCAAATTCAAGACATACCCTTATTCCCTCTCCCGATTATGACTTAAGGTCGCTCGGTCCCATTTTTTTCATTTCAATGCCCCGAGGGTCGCCCGGGCTTCATTGGCGCCATCAAAGTCCGGTTGGATCCTGAGGGCTTCGCTGAGTTCCTTTTTCGCCTGGTCCCTGTTGCCGTTCTTGTGGTAGGCCATGCCCAGATGGTATCGCACCAACGCCTGGCGGGGAAGCTTTTCCGCTGCTTCCTTCAGGTACGCCACGGCCCTGCCGGGGACATTCTTCTTGTAATAGATCCAGCCGAGGGTGTCCGCGATGCTGGGATCATCCGGCGCCTGCTCTTTCGCTTTCTGTGCCAGATTCAGGGCCACATCGATGTTTCCGCCCCGATCCGCATAGAGATATGCAAGGTTGTTCGCCGCCGGCGGATAGTTGGGTTCGCTCTTTAAGGCCGTTTCATAATATGCCTTTGCCTTGTCGTAGTTTCTTTCTCTTTCATAAATCATTCCGAGGGCCATGAGGGCGGAAAGGCTGTTCGGTTTCTTCGCGAGGACCGCCTCATACTGACGTTTTGCCTTGTCCACATTCTTTTGCTGCATATAGAAATTTCCGAGAGAAAGATGCAGAGACGGCATGTTGGGTGCCAGTTCAATCGCCTTCTTCAGGTTGGCCTCCGCGTTGGCGGTGTCCCTGTTGATTGCCTGAAGGGTCCCCAGCATTTGGTAAAGCACGGGATGGTTCGGAATAAGCCTGATCTGCTGCGCGACCCGTTCAATGGCCTTTTGGGGCTCTTTCCGGTTCAGATGGACCAGGACGATTATCTGGAGGGGGTCCACGTAGCCGGGCTGCAGGGATAGCGCCTTTTCGAGTTCGGCCAAGCCTTCCTTCTCTTTCTTCTGCAGCAGAAGTATCTGACCCATCTGGGTATGGCCCGCAGGGAAGTTCGGGGCGATCTGGAGCAGTTTCTCGCACGCCTGGGCCGCATTCGGCACGTTCCGTTGCCGCAGATAGCTGTCGCCGAGGAGGAATAAAGCCTTGGTATTTTTGGGATGGTCTTTCAGCAAGGCGTTGAGTTCCTCGACGGCCTGGCCCGTGTTGCCCTCCTGCAGGTATATTTCTGCAAGCAGAAGACGTGGCTGTAATGCCTTTGGACTCAACTTAACGGCCTCCGTCAGCGAAGCCTTTGCCATTTGCAGGTTCCGGTTTCCCAGGTGAGCCGTGGCGATCAGGTGATGGGCCATGGCATTCTTGGGATTATCCTTGGCATAGGCCTGAAAGAGATTCAGTGCCTGGTCGAATTCGTTGCGGCTCAAGAAAACCCTTCCCTTGAGCAGCATGGCCTCCTGGCTCTTGGGATTGATTTTCAAAACCGCTTCCGCCCATTTTAACCCCTCTTCATACTTTCTTTCCTGGATGCAAAAGTCGGCTAATCTCACAAGGGCCGGGACGTTCTTCGGGTCCGTCTTCACGGCTTCTCTGAAAGATGCCTCGGCTTTTGCTTTCATGTTCCAGGCCAGATAGAAGTTCCCCAGATGGACCCTCAGGGAAGCATTTTCCGGAGACAGTGCGATACCCTGAAGGTAATTTTTTTCCGCCTCTTTCGGCCTTTTAGTGACGGCATAAAAATTTCCCATCATCATCGCCGCCCGTGCATCCTTTGGTGCCACTCGCGTCGCCTCGGAATACTCCCGCTCGGCCAAGTCGGCCCTGCCCGTGCGCAGATAGAATTCCGCCAGTGCGAATCTGGCTCTCAGTCCTTTTTCATCAGCCCTGACAGCGGCCTTGTACATCTGTTCTGCCTGGGGAAGATCCTTCTTCAGCTGGAAAAGATAGGCGAGCTGAAGATAGGCTTCCAGCTTCAGGTCTCCGCTCACGGCTTTTTGGCCTTCCGCGATGGCCTGATCCAGATTTCTTTCCAGCAGATAAAGATTGCTGAGCAACAGGTGGGCTTGAGAATTCGCGGCATCTTTTGCGAGAATAACATCGGCCTGCTCCCGTGCCTTTTTCCGGTCGCCGACCATGAGATACACAAGCCCCAACTGGTTCCGTGCATTGAGCATCCCCGGATTCAGTTCAACGGTTTTGGAAAATTCAGCATAGGCTTCCCTGATCATCCGCATCTGCAGGTAGCTTAGCCCCAGCTTGAAGTGTGCCTTGTCGTTTTTTGGATCCAACTGGACCACGTTGCGGTATTCCAGAACCGCTTCCCGCAGCTTGCCTTCGGAATAGTACTGCTCGCCTTTTTTCCAGTGGCGCTCGATTTTCGCCTCTTTGGTGCAGCCGGCAACGGAGAAGCCATAGACACAGACCAAAAAGATAAGGAATAAATGCCATACGTTCCTTCTATGAAGGGATTTGATTTGAAACATATCGCTCCTTTCTGATCAGCATTGATCGTCAGATTCCGGGGACCGGCAATCAATTGCTCCGCGGTCGTTTCTGCGGTCGGTCGGGGTCCTGACCCGTTATTTTGAAACCTTCAATGGATCTTTTTTACTCTGAAAAGCGCGGAAAAACAACCCGGGAATCAATCCCCCCATTCTCAAATACAAACGACAGGCGACAATTAAACTAAACATTTTGTAATACATATGATATAACCTTGCCGTACCCATCAGAGAAAGGATGGGGCGGTACAATATCCTTACGGAGGATGTTTCCATGCAAAGAAAGTCAATGATCGCTGGCGTATTCCTTTTGGCCTGCCTGGCGGTGGCTTTTCCTGTCGTAACCGCCCCGGCATCCCCGAACCAGTCACCCCTGAAAAGTGCGCCGGTTGAGGCCGCAGCAGAGCAGGATCAATACGTAATCGGAGAGGAAGACGTCCTTTTCATCCACGTTTGGAAGGAAGAGGCGCTCTCCAAAGCCGTGCCTGTCCGCATGGATGGGAAAATCTCCCTCCCCCTCGTGGACGATATTCAAGCCGCGGGGCTTACGCCCCTGCAGTTGAAAGGAGCCCTGACCGAGAAGCTCAAGGCATACGTCGACAACCCGACGGTCACGGTCACGGTGATGGAGGCCAACAGCTTCAAGGTCTACGTCACCGGAAAGGTCCAGAATCCGGGCGTAATGCGCCTGCGCAGTGAAACGACCCTGGTGAAACTGATCACCCTGGCAGGTGGGTTTACGCCTTTCGCCAACGAGAAGAAAATCCTCATCATCAGACGGGAAAACGGTACCGAAAAGAGGATCATGGTCAATTACCGCCGCATTATCGACGGAGATGAGCCTGATGTGGTCATCCGCCGCGGCGACACCGTCATCATCAGATAGAAGCACCCCAAACGAGATCACCCCGTCCTGGGAAGCGACGCGGGATCACCTTCAAGGATTGATTGGAACAGCAAACCAGCTTTTAGGAGCAGATGAGCTATGATCAACCCGAAAAAATCGTACACTATTTTCGAATACCTCGAAATAATGCGCCGCCGGATTTGGTACATCGTCATCCCATTTCTGGTGATAACGGTCTTTGTCCTGGGTTATGTCCTCTTTGCCCCCCGTCTCTACAAGGCCACCACCCTGATTCTGGTCAGCCCCCAGAGGGTCCCCGAGGCCTACGTCCAGGCAACCGTCACCTCCAAGGTGGAAGAGCGGCTGCAGTCGATCGCCCAGGAGGTCATGAGCCGCACACGCCTGGAGAGCGTCATCAATGAACTGCATCTCTTCGTGCAGGAAAAAAAGCGGCTCTCCGGCGAGGAGATTGTGGAGCTGATGCGCAAGAATATCACGGTTGAACTGCCGGGGAAAAAAGAGGAAAAGGGTGCCTTCACCATCAGCTACGCCAGTCGTGATCCCGAAGAGGCCACAACGGTGACAAATCGGCTGGCCTCTCTGTTCATCGAGGAAAACCTCAGAATCCGGGAGCAGCAGGCCACGGGGACCACCGAGTTTCTGGCCACCGAGCTGGAGATGGCGAAGGGGCAGTTGGACCGGATGGAGGCTGCTGTGGCACAGTACAAGCAGCGTTTCATGGGCCAGCTACCCGAGCAGCTCGAGGCGAACCTCAAGATGCTCGAGCAACTTCAGAACCAGTATCAGCGTGTGGGAGAGAACCTGCGGGCCGCCCAGGACCGCAAACTTTACATTCAAAAGCAGTTGGCTGATTTCGGGATGGCTGCCGGCGCAACGGCGGGGATGCCCTACAAAACGCCGGGCTTGGGTCCCGATAGTGCCGTATCGGCGCCTGATGGGATGGGGGCCTACGATGCACAGGAAGAGGCGCTGCGGCGATACGTGGATGATCTGCGGTCGAGGTACTCGGAGACCCATCCGGATGTTGTGGCCGCCAAGAAGAGATTGGCTGACATGGAAAAGAAGAAAAATGCCGACGGATCCTCGCAGGAAAGCGCCGCCTACAAACGTGATCCCCGGTACATCGAATTGAAGAATCAGTTAACGATGACCGATCTGGAAATCCGGCGTTTTCGGAACGAGGAAGCGAACATCGCCGGCCAGCTTGCCGGGTACCGGAGCCGCATCGAGCAGGCACCGGCCCGGGAGCAGGACATGGCCGCCTTAATGCGCCAATACGCGAGCACCAAGGAGGCCTACGAAAAGCTGCTGCAGAAGAGCCAGGAAGCGCAACAGGCGGAGAACCTGGAGAAGCGCCAGAAAGGTGAGCAGTTTCGGGTGATTGACCCGGCCCGCACACCGGAGAACCCCTTTTCCCCCAATATTCCCAAAGTCCTTCAAATCGGACTTTTCGCCGCTGTCTGCTGCAGTTTTGGAATGGCCTATCTGCGGGAACAGATGGATCGATCGTTTCACGATGTCGACGATGCGGAGCTTGCTCTGGGGCTCAAGGTCCTGGCCACGCTGCCGCCGATCGAAAAGCAGTTGACTTAGCCATGTATCGGATATTTTACGGGTTTAAGGCAAGACCCTTTGAAATCACTCCGGATCCGCATTTCGTCTATCTAAGCGAGAAGCACTTGGAGGGCCTGTCCCACCTGAAATATGCCGTCCAGGAGGGGAAAGGCTTTACCGTCATTACCGGTCTGGCCGGTACGGGAAAGACAACCCTCGTCCACGTTCTGCTTGGCCAGTTGGACGGGCGTGTGCGGACGTCGTTCATCTTTAACCCGCTTCTGGACCAGGCGGATTTTCTCAACTACGTCTGCGATGACCTGGACATCGGCGCCGATGGCCTTAAATCGAGGGGCCAAAGCCTGACGGCCCTGCACCATTTCCTGCTCGATTGCTTTCAGAAAGGGGAAAAGGTTTTTCTCATCATCGACGAGGCCCAGTGCTTAAAGCCGGAACTGCTCCAGGAAGTGCGTCTTCTGACGAATCTCGAGACGTCAAGGCAAAAGCTCCTCCACGTGATCCTTCTCGGGCAGCCGGAACTGACGGCGACACTCGATAGCCCGGCCTTCCAGCCTCTCAAGCAGAGGATCACGGTCCGCTACCATCTGCCCCCATTAGACCGGTCGGAAACGTGGGAATATATCACCCATCGGCTCAAGCGGGCGGGCTCCCGCGACCTTGCCATCTTCGATAAGGGGGCCATGGAAAAAATCTATCGGTACTCCCGGGGGATTCCCCGCGTGATCAATATTCTTTGCGACAATGCCCTCCTCACCGGTTTTTCACGGCAGCAGAGGCGCATAGGGGCCAAAATCATCCGCGACGTTATCCGCGATTTCGAAAAAAGCGGAAGAAAGGGATGGGGGTGGCCCGGGCGTGTGCTAGGGGTGGCGACAATCTTGGCTATCATTGCCGGATTGATCGTGTTCTGGGAGAAAATATTCGGATTATTTGAGAGGATCATCGCGCATGGGTAAAATGTTTGATGCCTTGAAACGAGCGGAACAGGAAAAAGAACCGCCACTGGAAGACGGATTTCGGAAAGACACACCGGAAGAAATCGTCTTTGACGACAAACTCGCCGCGTATTTTCAGCCGATGTCCATGGCGGCAGAGCAACTACGGCGTCTCCGGACCATAATCATGAAAGCCGGTGTTGAAGGACATCCTCCGAAAACGCTTCTCGTGACGAGCGCCGTGGCTGGGGAAGGCAAGAGTCTGATTGCCGCCAATCTCGCCATGATGCTGGCTGTCGAATTGCACAGTCACGCCCTGCTCGTCGATGGCGATCTCCGCAATCCGTCCCTGGGGAAAATGTTCGGGCTGCAGGAGAAAAAAGGGCTGGCCAATTATCTCAACGGTGAGGCCGAAATAGAAGACCTCTTCATCAAAACACCGATCGAAAGGCTGTCTCTCATCTGCAGCGGCCGTGCCGCGGAGAACCCCGTGGAGTTGATGGGTTCCAACAAAATGAAAACCCTGATCGAGGAACTGCGATCGCGCTACGAAGACCGTTTCATTATTTTCGATTCCTCGCCCATTTTAGCCACGACGGAACCCAGTGTCCTGTATAAAATGGTAGACGGTGTCATCCTTATCGTGCGCGCCGGCTCAACGCCACGGGAATCGGTCCTTCAGGCCATGCGGGTCTTTGAAAAGGGGAAAATACTGGGTGTCGTCCTGAATAATTTGGAATTTAAAACACGGGCCATGATCCAGCGAAACTTCGGGGCCCGTCATTACTACTATGATTACCGTGGTGACAAACCCAAAACAGACGAACGCGTCTGGAAAAAA
>Ga0302246_1001468_pt1 | contig 16566 bp, 14 predicted proteins | sample AAG_UR_Trp_MG_FD_193533 | JGI IMG/M metagenome (GOLD analysis project Ga0302246, IMG submission 193533) | Enriched activated sludge microbial communities from anaerobic digester in WTTP, New Holstein, Wisconsin, United States - AAG_UR_Trp | ecosystem: Engineered > Bioreactor > Anaerobic >...
TTTTCGGCCTCGATGCCCATGCCGTCGGCATCGTCGTTCTTTATGTCGCCCTGTTCCTCACGCTCTATTCGGGGGCCGATTATTCCATCAAATTTTATAACGGTGCGATCAGAAAAAAGCGGTAAAACCGTCCCGGAAACGAACTACGCCACCCTGGATACCCGGGCGGTGAACCGGTATCTGTTTTACCCGCGGGGTGGAGAACCCGTTCCGGCCTCAACCGGTTCGGTCAGGACAATCCTGGTCCCGGTTGAAGAAAGGGTGATCGTTGGGGGAAGGTGCCACATCGCCAGTCGAAACGCACCGAATATCCTTTTCTTTCACGGAAACGGCGAGATTGTTTCCGATTATGACGATTTCGCCCCTTTTTTCCTGAATACCGGATTCAATTTCATCCCCGTCGATTATCGGGGATACGGTTTTTCAACCGGATTTCCGTCCGTGACGTCCATGATGAGGGATTGCCATGTTGTTTTCAGCCATGTAGCAGACTGGCTTGTCCAGGAAGGAATGTACGCCCACTTGGTTGTCATGGGGCGTTCACTGGGCTCCGCATCAGCTCTTGAAATTGCCGGCCATTACGAAGAGCGGCTGGGAGGATTGATTATCGACAGCGGATTCGTCTACACGGGGCCTTTGCTCGAAAATCTGGGTCTTGATACCGCGGCGATCGGATTCGTCGAGGAAAACGGTCTGCAGAACTTGAGTAAAATTAGTCGATTCCATAAGCCGACCCTTGTCGTTCATGGAGAAAATGACGAAATCATTGATGTGACGGAAGCGAGAAAACTGTACGAAATATGCCCGGCGGCAGAAAAAAAACTTCTTGTCATTCGCTCAGCCGGGCATAATGATCTCTTCATAATCGGACAGGATCTTTACCGGGAATCCCTAGCGTGGCTTAAAAATATCCTGATGTGAAGAAATGGATGGAAATTTTCTATTGACAAAATAAACCGATTGGTATACTCACCGCAAGGTCGTGAGCGGGCGTAACTCAGCGGTAGAGTGCTACCTTGCCAAGGTAGACGTCGACGGTTCAAATCCGTTCGCCCGCTCCATTTATTTTTAAATGTGAAACATGGCGGCATAGCCAAGTGGCTAAGGCAGCGGTCTGCAAAACCGTTATTCATGAGTTCGAATCTCATTGCCGCCTCCAGAAAAAAAAGGCTTAGGATGATCTCCTAAGCCTTTTTTTCATGTTTGCATCTGGTTGATCGGTTGATCGTCCAGATTACTTTTACTGTACAAGACGCAGCTTGATGTCCTTAGCGATCGAGTTAAAAATGGCCTTCAGCTCACCGGATGTCGGTGCGATATAGGTAAAACTGTCTCCACTGGAAAGACTCTTGAGGTAGTCTTCATCAATATCATTACTCGATCCCAAACCGATTACGTAAATTTTGACGTATCTGTCCTTCAGCGTCTGTGCATTATTCAGGGCCAGTTGTCTTGCCGCGTTGCAAAAATAGGGAAGCAGTCTGTTCATGGGGATACTGCAGGACTCTGTCCCATATCCCGGAACAGTGCCGAGGCCGGATTCGAAAAGATACCATTTCGTGTTCAAGTAACCTGAAGTCGTACACACACGAGGCCAGCCTCTGCAGCTTGTGCTTGTACAGCTCGTGTTTGCTTTGTTTTTCCCATCACCTGTCACAGCGGGATTGACGGTCGTGCCGGAACTGGTGTCTGTGATATAATCACGATTTGTGTTGCTGGTCGGCTTCTGTAACCCATTAGCGACGCTCATATAGGCATAGTCCGTTGTCCTGCAGTTGGCGGAAGATCCTTGCCCGTAGACGACACCGTCGTAGTTTGTGTTATTGTACTTGAAGTTGTCACGAAGAGCCGTCGGCATTCCGTCGGAAAAGAAAATAACAAACTGCTGCACCCGTTTATCTCCCGGTACCCCGCTGTAATCGGGGAGCCCTCCCTTCGACACGTCGCCCGCCTGTGCCAGGGAATCTTCGGCATTGGTGGCGCCGTTGGCGTTCATTGCATTGATCTTGCCGGTCATGGCAGTGACGTAATTATTGCCCAATGCGACATCAACCTTGACGGTTGTAGCGAAGCTGACCAGTCCCATTTTGTCCTGGTCCTGGGTGTCTTCGAAGTAGCTGATGAAAGATTTTGCGGCGGTCTTCAGATCGGCGATCTTAGAACTCGGGCTACCCATGGATCCCGAACGGTCAAGAACCAGCATGATTTCCACTTCATTTTTCCTGGCGACTCCGGCGGAGGCCGTAGGAACCTGATCGATCCCGAAGACTGCCGCCAGATTACCGGGAGAATTTACGGTCCCGGCAACACGGATTTTATGGTCCTCCAGCCCTTCGGCATTAAAGGTGACCGCTCCCGCACCGCTTTGAGGGGTCATCAGGTATCCGGCGGAGAAGTTCTGTCTGCCGATCTCCTCGGCCAATCGCAAATGACCATCAACGCCGAGGTAGGGGTTCGATATGTTCTTGGCTCCCGCGATGGCGGCTGCGTCGACACTCTTGGAAAGTTCCGACCGCACCGTGTACCAGCGCCCCACGTCAATGGCCAACGCAGCGAACCCGATCAGCATGATAAGCAAAATGCCGAAGATGACCAGGACCGCTCCTCTCTGGTCCTTGATTTTTGTTTTCATGTCATCGCTCCTTTCAGGGGCTGAAGTTCCTGGCAGGCAGGTCAGAATACGGCCCTGCTGCTCAGGATCTTGGCGTTCATGATCACCGGAGTGATCGGGGTATAACGGTAGAAGACCTCAACCACTGTAATATCGCCGATATCGGCGGTTTGATTGACGTTGTCGAAGACCAGATGCTGGTATACATCGCTGTTCAGACCGAGATTTGTCTTGCCGCTGCCAATGGAACTGGCGACGTTAAGAGACCCTGTGCTTGCACTGGCCGCGTAGTCGATTGAGGGGTCCGGCTCGGCCTCGCTTTGTCCGGCGCGAATTCTCCAGATGTAGATTTGTCCGGATGCCGCAAGATCCAGGGGACTAGAACCGGCCTGGAGCATCGTAAGCAAATCCGATGCGGATTGAATGTCACGGGAAGCCAGGCTTCCTCCTTCCCGAGCCATGTTGGTCAAGATGAGCCTGGCATGGAACAACCGGCCGAAATCGATAATCCCGAAGACGATAAGAATCAGCAGGGGGAGAATAATTGCCAGTTCCACGGCGGAAGCTCCCTTTTCACCGGCCTGACGGTGAAACATCAGCCGTTTTCGGATGGTCCGTTTCACTTCCTTCATAGCTCGCCTCCAGAGAATGCGGTTATCGGGAAAGGCTCTGTTAAAACGTTTTAAAACAGTTCATTCCGGTACAGCCCCTCGGCTCGGATTTCGTTCACCCCTGCGGGAATTAAACTTCCAATGAGGGGGGTTAAAAAATGGTACGTGTAAAGCACTCTTACCCGCATGTAGTCGCCGCCGTTACCGGCGTTAACCGTCGTCTGCCAGTCAGCCGGATCGGAGTAATCCGCACCCACGGGATAGATGCTGATTCTCAGGGCATCGGGGTTGACGGCCACAGCGGCGTTGTCTTTGATGGTCCTGATAATCGACTCTTCCCTGGTCATGTCATTGCCCTGATCATCCTTGATTATGCCGCCCACGAGGGCGAGTCTGGTTCCCTCGCGGGTGGCGAACTGGATCGTATGCTGGTTGAAAAAGTACCAGCCGAAATCGATGATCCCAAAGAGCAGAAGAAAGAAAATCGGCATGATCAGCGCAAACTCGACGGCCGTAGCGCCTTTTTCTCCGGTTGATCCCCGGTTGATCAATTTCTTCACTCGGCCCACCTCCTTTCCCTGCGGCCTGTGTGAGGCTTGTACGAATCAAGGTTAAAAGTTCTGAAAGGACAAACAGCCCCTGTATTTCAGTCCGGTCAACGGAATCAGGCGCCGCATCGACAGCGATGGTTTCAAAGACATAAGATGATTTTCTTTGTCCATCATCGAATTAAATTTAATCATATTTTAAACGAAATCAAATGGGTGTCAATTTCAAAGTTAAATCGTCTTTTATTCGTTACATTTTATTTGTTTGCAAAAACTATCTGTATGGATTATGATGTCCTCAAAAAGAGCAATTAGAATTTCAATCGGAAATGTGAAAAAAGTTTTGAATTAGATATTGAAAAAGATGCAAAAGAGGGATGAGTTATCTTTCCGTTAATTGATGAGACACCATGTGTATTTTTCAGATAGTCACGGATGAGAAGGCAATTCAGTCTTTATTGAGATTTTAGTACCAAAGTACAATAGATTTTTTCGGTTGAAGATAATATAAGTAAATCAAATTGAAAAATCGATAAGCTGTATAAGTTCTTTACCGTAAAACGAACCGGGGGGATGAAACTGACAGAAGTCGCATGCGGTTCGATACGGGATTTGGGATTGCCGCAGGCGTTGTCTGCGGCATTTTTTTTACCTTAGATTTTTTCGGGGGAAGATGACGGCTAAAACAAATTAAAAATCGATAAACTGTATAAGTTCTTTACCGTAAAACAAACCGGGGGATGAAACTGACAGAAGTTGCATGCGGTTTGATACGGGATTGGGGATTGCCGCAGGCGCTGTCTGCGGCATTTTTTTTACCTTCATTCTGCGGAATGGCAAGAAAAGGATTCATTGTGCGGAACGCGGAGGTCCTTTTCTCGATTCGGTACCGAATCGGTGAAACTTCAGGAAACATTGATTTTGGCGGTGCGGCATCGTAGAGCCGCGCATTCCGCTGATTTCATTTTTTGCTTTGTTCGCTGTTTTGGGCAGCGGGCATGCAGTGCAGGGGAGGTGGTTTTACTTAAAACTTAAAAGAAGGGCAAACGAGAATCATGAAAAGAACTGGGCAGGCAAGGAAAGAAAAACAAAGAAGGCGGTAAAAGGTGTTTGAAAACAAAATGTCTATCAAAGCAAAGAATGAAAGGAGAAGGAACATGAAAAGACTGATCGGATTTTTCAGGGATGAAGAAGGCGCCACGGCCGTTGAATACGGACTCATGGTGGCGGCCATTGCGGCGGTCATTGTTTTGGTTGTTTTCAGTATTGGCACGGAAATTAACGATGCATTTCAGACAGTATTAACGGAACTAGAAGCACATTAATAATATGAGAAGGGCCAAATGTCCGCAAGGATCTTACCCTTTTCCAGGGCGAATTGACGGGTAAGATCCTTGCGGAATGCGATGATGGTGAGAAGTGATTTCATGGAAGCATGGCGATGGCGGATGATTCAGTGGAAGAACAGAAGGCGACATCACGAAGAAGGTGCCGCGGCAATCGAGTACGCCATTTTGGCTTCGGCGATCGCGGCTATTATTGTAGTGATTGTAGGATTGCTGGGGACGGCGGTGCTCAACTTCTTCTCCCGGCTGGTATTTCCATAACATTCGGGTGAGGACGAATCCGGGGTTCTATGACATTTATCACGACGGTTCTTTTGATCATCCTGGCCTGGGCGGTGGTTGCGGATCTGCTTTACCGGAAGATTCCCAACCTGCTGACGCTGCCGGCCATGCTCTTTGGCATCGCTTATCATTCCTGTTTGACCGGTCTGGCGGGGTTTGGGTTAAGTACGGGCGGTTTGGCAGTCGGTGTCGGGCTTCTCTTCGCCTTTTACCTGGCCGGCATGATGGGAGCCGGGGACGTCAAGCTCATGGGGGCCGTCGGCAGCCTCCTGGGGCCGGCGGGGGTGTTACAGGCGTTTCTTTTCACCGCCTTCGCGGGGGGCGTTTATGCCGTGATCGTCCTGGCGGTGAAGGGACGGTTGAAGGTTTCTGCGAAACGAATACTTTCTATGCTGTTTCTGTCGATTGTGCATAGGAAACCGATCCTTTTTGCGGATGAGGAACAGGCGCCTTCTCCGGTGCTCTGCTACGGGGTTGCCATTGCCCTGGGGACCGTCGCGTCGATGTTTTTCAAGATTTAGCGGCCAAAGGGGCGGTGTTCTTGATGAACCGAGTTAAGAAGGGGGGAGGGATGGCTGCCGCTTCGAGGTCATTCTGAGGCGCGCAGCGACGAGGAATCTCCCGGACGGATTAGATCCTTCGCTGTGTCAAGGACGACATGCGGAAAGTGTGTTGCTTCGTATGACCTGGATGGAGGGGAGTCGTGTTCAGGATGACATTCAGGGGACTATCATAAAAAGGAGCGGGTAAAAATGGACATTAAGAAAATTGGAGAAGGTGTCAAAAACCGAATCTCGGTACCGATCATCATGCTCGTCCTTGCCGTGGCGATTGCGGCCCTGGTCAGTTTCTGGAGTTACAGCCTGCTACAGAAAAAGACGGACGCCGGGCAGGGGATCGGCAACACCCAGCAGATTGTTGTAGCCGCTTCTGAAATGAAATGGGGGACGGTGATCACAAAGGATTCTGTCAAAACCCAGCCCTATCTGAAAGAGAGTCTTCCCGCAGGGTATGTTTCAGTACCGTCGGCTGCCGTCGGCCGGGTTGTCCTTTACCCGATACAGGTCAACGAGCCCATAACGGAGGCGAAGCTGGCTCCTGTTGATGTGAAAACGGGCGGTATGGCGGCCGTGGTGGCGCCACGGAAAAGGGCCATGGCAGTGAAGGTGGACAAGGTGATCGGCATTTCCGGCTTTATCCGTCCCGGTCACCGGGTCGATGTCCTGGTGTCCCTGAATAAATCCGAACAGGATAATGTTTCGAGTACGATCACCAAGATCGTCCTGGAGAACATCCTCGTCCTGGCGGCCGGGTCTGAAGTCGAGCAGTCCGGAGACCAGAAGGAAAAACCGAAGATGGTGGATGTGATCACCCTCGAGGTCACCCCGGAAGAGGGAGAGAAACTGGCCCTGGCGGCCACGGAGGGCAGACTTCAACTGGCCCTTCGTAACTATGCCGATACGGAGGACGTCAAGACAAGAGGAACCACGCTGCCGAGACTTTTATCCTCCTATAGCGGAGAGGTGCCTGCACCGCCGCCCGTTCGGGTGCGACGCGCTTCAACCGCGGCGCCCGTCAAGACCGTCACCGTGGAGGTAATCAGGGGAAGCAAATCCAGTGAAGAAAAATTCAGCAGGGGGGGTGAATGATGAATCCTCGTAAGCCGGGCCGATTGGCGGCCATTGTCGCGGTAACCAGTCTTATCCTGTTGTGTATGGGGTTTTATACGTCCGTCCATGCTGTGGGGCCGGTCAAGATCAAGATGGACCCGTCCGTTTCACAGAGAATCAACCTGACCACGGGGCAGTCCCTCGTTGTGGAAACCGGCGTCGATATCCGGCGGGTCGCCCTGGGAGCGGAGGATTTCGCCGACGTGAGGGTTCTTTCCCCGCGGCAGCTCTATTTCATCGGGATCAGCCCGGGGATGACGAACGCGACCATCTGGGGGACCGACGGCCGAATTGCCGCCCTTGTGGATATCGATGTGGCACCGGATGTGGTCCGCCTGAAGGAAAAGATCCATGAGATTCTGCCGGGCGAAAAGGATATCCGGGTAACGGCCAGCCAAGACTGCCTGGTTCTTGCCGGAACGGTTTCCAGCGCCGCCGGCATTGCCCGGGTCCTGTCAATGGCGGAGGCTTATGCGCCCCGGGACAAGGACAAGAAGGCGAAAGTGATGAACCTCCTTGAGGTCGGCGGTGTCCACCAGGTGATGCTGGAGGTCCGGGTCTCCGAGATGTCAAGAACCCTCCTGAGGCGCCTGGGCGTCAATTTCGCCTATATCAGCGAAGGGGGGACGACCTACGGCATTTCACTGCTCAAAAATCTTGTCACCCTTCCGGATGGCGGCTGGCCCGGAAATCCACTGGCGGCCAGCGACAATATCGGATTGATCTTTCATTTCCTGGGGGCTAATGCTTCCTGGACTACGTTCATTGATGCCCTGAAGGAAAACGGCCTGACGAAGGTACTTGCCGAACCGACCCTGATTACCACGAGCGGCCGGACGGCAAACTTCCTGGCGGGGGGTGAATACCCGATCCCGGTTCCTCAATCCGGCACCGGTGGAGGCACGACCATTACCATCGACTACAAAACCTATGGTGTGGGACTGGATTTCACGCCGACCGTTCTCGGCAATGATAAGATCAACATGGTTGTAAGCCCGGAGGTCTCCGAGCTTGATTTCTCGAATGCCCTGACTGTTTCGGGTTATGTCGTTCCGGCCCTGACCACGCGGCGCGTTTCCACGGTGATCGAACTGGCCGACGGCCAGAGTTTTGCCATTGCGGGGTTACTCAAGGAAGATGCACGTGAAGTCGTGTCCAAGTTTCCTGTCCTGGGCGACATTCCCATCCTGGGGGTCCTGTTCCGGAGCACGTCCTTCCAGAAGAACGAAACGGAACTCGTTGTCATTGTGACGCCGCACCTGGTCAAGCCCCTCGATATGGCGAAACAGACCCTGCCGACGGATCAGTATGTGGAACCCAATGATTTCGAGTTCTATCTGTTGGGAAGAATGGAAGGATCCGGCGAACCTTCACCCCGTTCATCAAAGACGGTCCTGCCGGTCGGTTCGGACAAGGGAGGTCTTGAAGGGGATTTCGGACATATCGCTCCGTGATGAAAGGAAAGAAAAGATGAAAAACAAAATCAGGATATCCGTTTTATTCGTCATTGCCCCCCTGTTTTTGGCTTTCAGTTCAGCAGACGCTGCCGATATGCTGCAAAGCCGTTTGGAAAGGGATTACGGTACATCCTACCAGTTGCAGAAATTCAACCAGACCCTTAATCCCGGGGCGGAAAAGAATCGGGCGCCTGTCATGGGCATCGACGGACAGGCCGCCCAGAATGCGGTCGAGAAATACCGGAAGGGATTCGAGAAAAGTTCACAAACGTCAACGTCCTATCAGTTCAGTATCGGGTCGATGGGAGGCAAGTAAAAGCCGTCTTGAAAAATTTGCATTGCATTGAATATTGAATAATGGAACCGATCAAGTCAATGGAACAAAAGCAATTGAGAATTATCCTTGCCGGAATGGATGACTCCGTTCACAAGGAATTCGTGCGGATCATTTCGTCTGTGGAAGGATGCAGTCTCTACGGGGAAACGGATACGGGGATCGCGGATCTCCTGATCATGCAGCTGGGGGAAAATGCGGAGGAAGAATTTCCCCTTGTCCACCAGGCCATCCATTCGGGGATTGCCGCTAAAGTGTTTCTGACCTCCAAATTCATTAAGCCGGAAGTCCTGATCGAGGCCATGAGAGCCGGGGTCAAAGAATTCTTTTCACAACCCCTTAAGGCGGAAGAGGTCAAAGCCGCCCTGCAGAAATTGATTCACAAACAATCGGGACCGGTATCGAAAAAAACGGAAGGACCGGCCAAACAGGGGAAAATCATCAGTATTATCGGGAGCAAGGGCGGTGTCGGAACAACCACCGTGGCCGTGAACCTGGCCACATGCCTGCGGGATGCCGATCGTGAGAAATCGGTCGCCCTGATCGACATGAACCTGGTTTTCGGGGAAATCCCGCTTTTTCTGGGACTGACCCCGACATTCGACTGGTCGGAAGTCGCCAAGAACATCTACCGCCTGGACTATACATACCTGATGGACGTCATGTCCCATAAAGACAGCGGGTTGTATGTGCTGCCCTCTCCCGTCAGCCTGCAAGACGAGTTACGTGTCGATTCCGATATCATGGGGACCCTCCTTTTGGAGATGAAATCCATGTTCGACTACATCATCGTCGACGCCGGGCAAAGTATGGACGACTTTTCCAAGGCAGTGTTGAAAATGTCCGATACCGTGCTGATCGTTACTTTACTCAGTCTTCCCTGTCTGATTAACGTCAGGAGGATGCTGGACGCTTTCATGAGATTCGGGTTTCCTGCCGAGGAACGGATCAGGATTCTTGTAAACCGTTATCAGAAACGTTCGGTGATCAGCGCGGAAGATGCCGCCAAGACATTGCAGAAACAGATTTTCATGAACATTCCGAACGATTTTCAGAATACGATGGGGGCGATCAACCAGGGTAAACCGCTTACAATACAGAGTCCGGCGGCCGAGATTACGGAGAGTTTCAGAGAGCTGGCCGCACGCATTTCGGGTGTGAGCAACAGAAGGAAGGGAATTCTGTCGTGGCGTTGGCGTTAAATGCCGGACGTAAATAATGATTGGGGATGGATAAGATATGCTTAATCACCAAGTTTTTAATGCAGGTGCCTTTACCAGGACGAATGAATACAACGAATTGAAGGCCCGCGTTCACGACCGCCTCCTGGAGATGCTGGACTTGTCCCTGATCGATAGCCTTAACGAGGCCGAGTTGAAGCGTGAAATCCGCCGTCTGACCACGAATATCCTGACGGAGGAAGGCATGCGGACTCCTCTGAACGCCGAGGAACGGGAGCACCTTTACCAGGAGATCCAGGACGAGACGATGGGCTTGGGACCCATCGAGCCCTTCATGAAAGACCCGACGGTGTCGGACATCCTCGTAAACACTTACCGTCAGATCTACGTGGAGCGTTTCGGAAAGCTCCACTTAACCGAGGCGAGGTTTAAGGATGACGCCCACCTGCGTAAAATCATCGACCGCATCGTCTCCGCCGTCGGCCGCCGGATCGACGAATCCACTCCTATGGTGGATGCCAGGCTCAAGGACGGCTCCCGTGTGAACGCCATCATTCCTCCCGCTGCCGTAGACGGGCCATCCCTGTCTATTCGCAGATTCGCCGTCGATCCCCTGGAGATGGAGGACCTTATCGTCCTGAAAAGCGTCACGGCAGAAATCGGTGAAATTCTCAAAGGAATCGTCAAGGCGCGGCTAAACGTGCTGATCTCCGGAGGTACTGGAACAGGGAAGACAACGCTGCTCAATGTCCTTTCCCGATTCATTCCCCCCGACGAGCGCATTGTGACCATCGAAGACTCGGCGGAACTGCAGCTCAAGCAGGAACATGTGGTGAGGTTGGAAACAAGACCGCTGAATATCGAAGGAAAAGGGGAAATTACACAACGCGATCTGGTCCGAAACAGTCTGCGCATGCGTCCCGACCGGATTATCGTCGGTGAGGTCCGTGCCTCCGAGGTGGTGGACATGCTCCAGGCTATGAATACGGGTCACGATGGTTCGCTGACGACGATTCATGCCAACTCTCCCCGTGATGCCCTGCTGCGGCTGGAAACTCTGATTGCCATGGCGGGAATGAACATCCCGAACGAGGCCATCCGGCGATACATCAGTTCGGCACTCAACATCGTAGTCCAGATCGCGCGCCTGATCGACGGAAGCCGCAAGCTGATCAGCTTTTCGGAAATCACCGGGATGGAGGGAAATGTCATTACCATCCAGGAGATTTTTTCTTTCGAACAGACGGGGGTGACATCGAAAGGCGAAGTCACCGGGCGGTTCAGGATGACAGGTGTCATGCCGCGCTTTATTGAACGGTTCAAAGCCGCCGGGATCGAAGTTCCCTACGAAATCCTGGATCCGAGGAATGTCATGGAGATATGAAAACCTGAAGAAAGTCGGGGAATAATATGGAATATCTGCAGATTGTTCTGATCTTCATCGCCGTTGTCCTTCTGATCGAAGGATTGTTTCTCCTGGGCCGAATCCGGTGGAATCCGGAGAAACGGAGAATAAAAGCTCAGTTGCGCCAGCTTTCCGGGGAACCCTACGGCCGTCAGGAAATCAGCGTGGTCCGCCAGCGCATCATGAGCGACATCCCCTGGTTCAACCGTTTTCTTCTGAATATCCGGTTTCCGCTGATTTTTCAGCTAGAAAGAATGGCGGTGCAGGCCAACCTTCCTTTTCCCCTGGGGGTTTACCTGCTGTCTTCCGTCTTCCTTTTTGGTATCGGATTCGTTACAGCATCGGCGGTTGTCAGCTGGTTATGGTTGCGCCTGACCATCGGAATCCTCGCCGGTTTGATTCCCATCCTTTATATTAAATTCAAAAAGCAGCAACGGATCCGACAACTGGAGGAACAGCTTCCGGAAGCGCTGGATATGCTGGCAAGATCCTTGAAAGCAGGTCACGCCTTCACGGGGGGGATGCAGATGGTCGGTCAGGAGTTCGGAGATCCGGCCGGTACGGAGTTTCGCAAAACCCTGGATGAGATCAATTTCGGCGTCGCCTATGAAGATGCCCTGAAAAACCTGGTGGCCCGTGTCGACAGCGACGACCTGAAACTGTTTGCCATCTCCGTCATCATCCAGAGGGACAGCGGGGGAAATCTGGCCGAGATCCTGGAGAACATTGCCCGCCTGATACGCGCACGGTTTGTCCTGAAAGGGCAGATCAAGTCTCTGACCGGCGAGGCGCGGCTGTCGGCCGTCATCCTGGCCGGTCTGCCTTTTTTTGTCGGTCTGCTCATTTTTTTCCTCAATCCTGAGTATGTCAAGCTCTTGATTACGGATCCCATCGGGCATGTCATGCTTGCCGCCGCGGGGATCATGATGGTGGTAGGAATCCTGGTCATGAAAAGGATGATCGTGATGAAGGTGTGAGGCTGCAGCCATGAATGAAGTCATTGCCATTCCCGTGCTCGTTTTCATAGGGCTGGTCCTTATGATTGTTTCTTGCTATCTTTATTATGAAGATAAAAGAACGAAAAAAGAGATTATCGGAAAGATCGACAAGTACACGCTGCCTGAGGTGACGAGCGAGGCCGGCGAGTCGAAGGCGGAGATCCCGGTAAAGCGGTTTTTCACGAAGATGGCCGCCAGGCTCGCTCCTTTCTCGCAACCCAGAACTGAAGAGGAACTGGGACAACGCAGGAGAAAGTTGTCCATGGCGGGTTACCGGCGCCAGGGCAATCTGATTATTTTCTACGGCTCGAAAGTTTTTTTTGCCATGCTCCTGCCGGCGGCTTTGTTCATTGGACATCTGCTCTTTGGTCTCTTTGAAGAGCGGAGAATTTTCGGCGTCATGATCGTATTTTCTGCACTTCTTGGTTTCTACGGACCGGATTTGTGGGTCCATTTCGCCATCACCCGCCGGCAAGAAAAGATTCGGGAGGGATTCCCCGATGCCCTCGATCTCATGGTGGTTTGCGTCGAAGCAGGAATGGGGCTCGACCAGGCGATCAAGCGGATTGCCGATGAGATGAGACTGAGCAACAAGGTCATCAGTGACGAGTTCAGCCTGATGAGCCTGGAAATGAGGGCAGGCCGTTCCCGCCAGGATGCGATGAGAAACCTGGGGTTGAGGACCGGGGTTGAAGATGTGAAAAGTCTGGTGACGCTTTTGATCCAGACGGACCAATTCGGTACCAGCATCGCCCAGGCGTTGCGGGTCCATTCCGATTCCATGAGGACGAAGCGGCGACAGAGGGCGGAGGAAACCGCGACGAAACTACCGGTAAAGCTCCTTTTTCCGCTCATATTGTTCATTTTTCCGGCTCTGTTTGTCGTGATTGTCGGACCAGCGGCGATCAGAATATACCGGGTGCTGATTGAGACGCACTTCGGAAGGGGATGACGTTGCGTGGCTGTAATATATTGACTTGAAAGAGAGGCGATAAACAATGGAAGGGATAACCGGATACCGGAAAATCGGTTTGCAGGGTATGCTTCTTTTTTTGCTTCTGATGACCTTAGCAGCCTGTTCACCATCCAGTGTAAACTGGAATAGCCTGAAATTCTGGCAGTCCCAAAAACTGGGGGCGACCATGGATGACAAGGCGGTGAACCGCTTTGTCGCAAAGATCCGGGTCCAACCCGGGAATCCTGAATCACACTACCTTCTGGCTTCTTATTACCAGGAGCGGGGATATTATCGGGAAGCCATTGCAGAGTACGAAAAGGTTATCGCCATTGATCCGTCTAATGTCAAGGCTTACAATGGCAAAGGAATCTGCCACGACCAGCTAGGAGAACACCGGGACGCCGCCCTGAGTTTCGAGCAGGCGATCAGCTTGAACGGCAACTTGGATTATTTATGGAATAACCTCTGTTATTCGTTTTTGCTGCAGGAAAAGCACGAAGAGGCCATTTCAGCCTGCAGAAAAGCCCTTGCCCTGAACGAAAAAAACAACCGGATCAGGAACAACCTGGCCTTGGCCTATGCCTTGGCGGGACAGGACAATCAGGCCTTTCGGGAATTTCAGACGGCAGGCAATGGCGATCAGGTCTACGCTCACCTGAAAATGGGTGCTGTTTATTACGACAAGGCCCTGTTCGGCCGGGCTGCCGAACACTATCGCGCAGCCGTGAAGCTGAATCCTACATTGGATAGTGCGAAAAATGGGCTGGAGGCTTCTTTGGCGTTAATGAAGGTTGCGGAAGCGGCACAGAGAGATGCAAATAAAACAGCGGAAAACAATGTGACGAAGGGAGATTCACCGGCTGATTCCGCCGTAGCCCCGAACGCTGTCGTGAATAAAACGGAGGCTGACCGGCAATTCCAGTATGCCCGGAAACTCTATGAGAAGGGCTTGTTCGAGGAAGCAAGACGGCACTTTCAAGAGGCGCTCCTGACGAATCCGGAACTGGCCGGTGCACGCCAGGGGTTGGCAGCGGCGGAAGCTCTGGCCCGTATCGAGAAGGTGCCTTCCCGGAATGCGGCATACGCAAAAATGAGCGGCGGAGAAATCATCGATAGCATGAATGCCGGCATGTTCCGTCAGGCAGGCATTGAGGTTTCCAATGGCAACGGAAAGAATCATATGGCCAGGGATATTGGAAAATATCTTAAAGCAAATGGATTCAATGTTGTCCGTCTCACAAACACAAAGAATTTCAATCATGTCAGGGGCAGCATCTATTATCAGAAAGATTACCGTGATGTGGCGGATGAAATCGCGGAAAAGATACCGGAACTTTCAATCAGGCAAGAAATGAGTCAATCGGCGAGGCCGAATGTGAAGGTGAAAGTTGTTCTGGGAAAGGATCTGGTTGCGAACCGGCAGGCTTACTGCAACTGAGGGCAACGGGAGAGACAGGTTACGAACGTCAATGTGACGCGCAGGGTGTACAGAGTGACCACGGTGAAGTCATTCAGAGGAGCGTCGTGATGAAGAATCTTCTGGTTCGCAAATTAAATTAATCACACCGCTTAATTCAGAAAGAGAAAAAAATGGGAAATCGATTTTACAATGCGGGCATCGTGATGATCCTTCTTTCATTCCTGTGTCTGTCGGGTTGTTCGTGGTGGAATAAGGATCAGGGGCTCATGCAGGGGGACGGTTACCGGAAGATGCTGGAGTTGCAGAAAGCGAAAGCCGCCGCGATGAACCCGGAAATCGACGTCGACAAAAAACTGAAAGCGCCCGATGCGGCTGAAATGGAAAGGCTGGGAGATCAGTACATCCGCCAGGGAAACCCTAATATGGCCTTTGTCTACTACGACAAGGCAATCGGGATGGATCCGAAGCGAAGCGCCGTGTTCTACAAGAGGGGGCTGCTATTCATCTCCCGGGGGATGCTGAACGAGGCGGAAGGCGACTTTGATGCCATCCTGAAGAACGATGCGGCCTATGCCCTCGCCCATGAGGGAAAAGGTCGGGTTGCCCTGGTCCGGGGAAATCTGGAGGAATCCCGGTCTCAATTTTCACAGGCTCTCAAATTGAAGGAGGATCTCTGGCAGGCCTATTCATTTCTGGGTATTATTTCGGACAGAAAACAGCAATTTCAAGATGCAATCGGCTATTACCACAAAGCCATTGCCATCAATCCCAAATCGGGAGATCTCTTCAATAATCTCGGCATGTCCTATACTCTAGCCGGGGAATATGAAAAAGCGCTTCAGGCTTATGCAACGGCTGTGGACCTGGCGCCGGCTAAAAACAAGATCTACGCCAACATGGGCATTGTTTTGGGTAAACTGGGACGTTACGATGAGGCCTTGAAGGCCTTTAAAATGGCCGGTGACGAAGCATCGGCCTATAACAATCTGGGTTGTATTTATCTGGCAGAGCAGAAGTATGTGGAAGCGATTGCTGCCTTTCAGAAAGCGATTGAAGTGAATCCCAAATACTACGCCAAAGCGAAAGAAAATATGACAAAGGCCGAAGCCTTGATGAAGAAAGACGCAGAATCAGCCCATTGAAAACATCCTTTGCCCGTGGGTCAATGTGAGAAAGCAAGGTGCGAATCTTTATAAAAGGAATAGCGGATCCAATTCATGAATCCCGATACCATTCGGATTATTGATAAGTATATCGGACAGTTGCTTTGTTTCATCCTCACTGTTCACCGTTATTTTTCAGGGTTATTTTCCAGACGCCGGCACATCGTCCCAAGTGTTCGGAAAGTCCTTTTTATCAAGCTTGTTGAGCAAGGTGCGGCGGTACTGGCCTACGCGGCGATGCTATGCTGGAAGCCATTAAGAACTATGGCAGACAAAACGTCTTTTTTTGTGTCTTCGAAGAAAACAAAGCCATTCTCGATGTATTGGATATAATCCCGAGTGATAATATTTTTGTTGTCCGGTGCTCTGATATTTTTGTTTTTTCCAGAGATATATTGAAATCGATTGGGCTTGCACGAAGAATTGGAATTGATGCCACCATCGATATGGAATTTTTTTCAAGGGCACAGGTGGTCGGGTTTGTTTGGACAGGGAACAGGGATTTATAAGTGGGAACCTGCTTTGTTTAGAGTTCATGCTGCATCCTGTTTCTGCGCTTGAGAGTTGAAATAAACCATAGCC
>Ga0302246_1001469_pt1 | contig 16566 bp, 16 predicted proteins | sample AAG_UR_Trp_MG_FD_193533 | JGI IMG/M metagenome (GOLD analysis project Ga0302246, IMG submission 193533) | Enriched activated sludge microbial communities from anaerobic digester in WTTP, New Holstein, Wisconsin, United States - AAG_UR_Trp | ecosystem: Engineered > Bioreactor > Anaerobic >...
TGTCGGCGGTTCGCTCCGAAAAAACAGCGTCGCGCACACCGTGCGCGCGCTTCCGACTCTCGCCGCTCGCGCTTACGCAAGCTCGCGGCTCCGGACGGTTTTTCTCCGCGAATCCGCCGCCACCCCCCATTGTCCCCTTATTTCGGGCCGAAAAATCTGCTTAGCCCCACCAGGAATCGAACCTGGATCACCTGCTTAGAAGGCAGGTGCTCTGTCCATTGAGCTATGGGGCCGCGCCTATATTTTACCTTATTAGGCTTTGACGGGCATTTCGCGCGGGTGGAAGGCGCTGTGGCCGCGCAGGCCCGAGAGCACGTCGCCCGCGAGATACAGACTGCCGGCCACCAGCACGGTGCCGCCGGGCGGCGCCAGTTTCACGGCGCGCAGCAGCGCCTTCATCGGGTTCTCCATCAGCAGCACGCCCGCGCGCGCCGGCGCCGGCATATTCGCGCGTATTTCCGACGGGGGAGCCGAGCGGTAGGAAAAAGAACGGGTCAGGATGAGCCGCCTGGCCGCCGAGGCCAGGGCGGCGGCCAGCGTGCCGCCCTGCTTATCGCTCATGAACGCCGCCACGCAGATGTCGGCCGGCCGGCCGGCGAATTCCCGGACCAGCGCCGCCACGCCCTCGGCGTTATGCGCCCCGTCGATAACTATCCGCCTGCCGCCAACGCTGAGCTTCTGGAAGCGGCCGGGGGGAAGCGAGCCGCGCAGCGCCAGCGCGGCGGGGCCGGGCCTGAACCTGCGCCCGGCGCGGGCCGCCGCCAGCGCGGCCGCGCGCATGGCGAAGGCCGCGTTGGGGACCTGGAAGGCCCCCGCGCCGGCAAGCGACGGGAGATCGAGGACCGGCGGTCTGTGGACGCGGGCGCGGGCGGACAGGGCGCTGCGCTCTATGATCCGGAAAGCCGTATCCGGCACGCCGTTGCCTACGAGCACGTCCACGCCCGGTTTGATTATCCCGGCCTTCTGGACCGCGATGTCGGCCAGCCGCGGCCCCAGCAGGTCCGTATGCTCCAGACTCACCGAAGTGATGCCGGCCACGCCGCCCGGCACGGCGTTGGTCGCGTCCAGCCGTCCGCCCAGCCCGGCCTCCACCACGGCGAAGCGCGTGCGCTTGAGCGAGAAATACAAAAAAGCGGCGGCGGTGACGGTCTCGAAGAAGGACAACTCCCCGGCGGCGACCGACTCCACGCGCAGGAAACAGGCCAGCAGGTCCCGCTCGGGGATCTCCCGGCCGTCCACTTTTATGCGCTCGCGCAGGCCGCGCACGTGCGGGCTGGTATAGAGCCCGGTAGTCCAGCCGTTGGCCGACAGCGCGGCCGCGGTCATGCAGGCGGCGCTGGTCTTGCCCGTCGAGCCTGCGATATGCGCCACGGTCCCCATGTTCCGCTCGGGATAGCCCAGCCGGGCCAGCGCGGCCCGGATCGGCTTTAAATTGTAATGCGCCTTCGCCACAGGCGGGGGGAGAACGCGCAGCCAGTCCTCGAGTTCGGCGTAGGAGGAGGGCAGTTTCCTGACGCCGCCGCCCCCCTCGAGCGCGGAGAGCATCCGCGCCGCGGTCCGCCCGGTCGCCGGGTGGCGCAGCGCGGGCGCTATCTCGGCCAGCGGGGCCAGGACGAAACCGCGCTCGGCCAGGCGCGGGTGGGGAATTTCCAGCGACGGCAGCTTTATGACCCTGTCGCCGTAATAAAGGATATCTATATCGATGGTGCGCGGGCCGTTCTTAAAAAGCCGGCGGCGGCGCAGTTCCCTCTCCACGGCGCCTATAAGCTTCAGCAGCCCGTCGGGGGTCAGCGAAGTCTCGCACGCGGCGGCCATATTGAAGAAGGCCGGCTGTTCCAGATAGTAAAGCGGTTCGGTCTCGTAGACGGAGGACCGTTTGACGACCCGGCAGCCGCCGCGCGAGAGCAGCTCCAGCGCCCGCTCCAGGTTGGCCAGCCTGTCGCCCAGGTTCGAGCCCAGCGAAAGATACACCCTCATTTCCCCGCGCCCCTTATCGCGTCGGCCACCAGCATCGCCTTGCGGCATTCGGCCACGTCGTGAACGCGTACGATGTCCGCGCCGCGCTCCGCGCCGGCCACGCAGGCCGCGATGGTGCCGCTCAGCCGCTCCGCCGGTTCGCCGCCCGCCAGAACGCCGATGAATTTTTTGCGCGACACTCCCAGCATGACGGGATAGCCGAGGGCCCTTATCTTGCCCAGCCCGGCTATCAGCGCCAGGTTATGCTCCAGCGTCTTGCCGAAACCGATGCCGGGGTCCAGTATGATGTCCTTCACCCCGGCCGCCGCCAGCTCCGCCGCGCGCCCGGCCAGGAAATCGCGAACCTCGGCCACCACATCCTTATACACGGGGTTGGCCTGCATGGTGCCGGGCTCGCCCAGCATATGCATGACTATCGCCCCGACCCCCGAATCGGCCGCAACCTTCACCATGTCGGGGGAAACGAAGCCGGTAATATCGTTTACGATGTCCGCCCCGGCCTTCACGGCCAGTACCGCCAGCTCCGGTTTGCGGGTATCCACCGAAACCGGGACCTTGAGCCTGCCGGCCAGCGCCTCCAGCAGCGGTATGACGCGAAGCCGCTCTTCCTCCAGCGGCACCGGCGCGCTGCCCGGCCGGGACGACTCTCCGCCTATGTCTATCAGGTCCGCGCCTTCGGCCTCCAGCCGCAAGGCATGGTCCAGGGCGGCCGCCGGATCGGCCCATTTACCGCCATCGGAAAAGGAATCCGGCGTGACATTGAGCACACCGCATATCAATGTCTTTCCGGGGACGAAATTGAGTCTTTTCATAGCCGGAATTCTAGCAATTTTTTAGCTTAACCGCTCCGGAGAGATGAAGGGGGGAATAAAAAGTTCTTGTTTTTACTGGACTTTCAGGAAGGGGGGGGCTTGACAACTATACTATCCTATGCTATACTATATTCGCAGTCAAAGGGAGGACTTATGAACGCGGCAAAGTATCATCAGACCCAGCAGTTCAAACTGTTCATGTGCGCCAACCTGGGACTTCTCAAGGACGGCAAAATGGGCGCCACGCAGGAGCGCGCCGACCGGATAAAAACGGCCCTCAGCTATATGCGGGAAAGGATGAAACACCTGTGAGCGGCCGAGCGGCCCGGGAAAGGGAGGGACAAGCCTTCCCTTTCCGGCCGGCGGTATACATCAAGGAGGTAACTGATGAAAGCGAGATATCAGATAGTGATCTCCCTCTCGGAGGAGGACAATAAGCGCCTCCAGGCCATGAGAGCGGAGGGGTACCAGATAGTCGAGATCTTCAGGTTCGGGCTGGAAACCGCGGAAAAACAGACTAAAAAGAACCGGTTTTTCGAGGCAGGGGATAGTCCGGGCGCAAGAAAAGGCGACACTTAGACCCGTATAGGCCCAAAGTCCTATGCGGCACTGGTAACATTTGCCCTTACCCTCGCAAGCGTTTCCTTATATAATATGGGCATGAAACTCAAACAGATCGTTTCCTTTCTGCTCGTTATCCCTTTTATGGCCGCCTCAGTGAACCTCGCCGCCGCCGGCCAGGCGATGGACGAACTCAGGTCGGTTTCCACGAACGCCAACCGGGGTTATGACGGAGCCGCCGTCAGGAAGGGCGGATACGCCCCGCTTTATGTCGACAGCGCGAAGGCCTCGACGGCCTGGACCGCCCCCGACCCCAAGCCCGTGGAAGCCAAATCCAAATCCACCGGCGAAAAGGTCAAAGAATTCATCAAATCCAATAAACCCAAGATAGCGGCCGGACTTGTCGGCGGCCTCATCGGCTTCCTGCTCTTCGGCCCCGCCGGCATAGTAGGCGGCGCGCTGATAATGATAGCGGCCAAGATGTATACGGCCCTGTGAACGGGGACCGGCGCAGGCCGGTCATTCTTCGAAGGAGTCCACCGTGTAGACGTAAAGCGCGGTGGACTTTTCATTCCAGGCGCCGGGCTGCAGCCCGGCTTTCTCCGAACAGAGGGAATCCAGGAAATCCTTTTTGGACCCGAAATGCTCCCAGACCTGGGGCAGGTAGGTGCCGCTCAGGCGGCCGCGCTTTATATATACGCCGTGCCGGCCGGGCTCTATCGAATCGGCCGACGGGACCTTGCGCAGCGGCGATAAAGCCGAGATCTCGATCCTGACCTTGCCGAACTCAGCGGCGGACAGGGGGCCGAAACGCGGGTCCTCGAAGGCCGCGGCCGCGGCGTAACGCGCCACGGAATCGGCCAGCGAACCGCGCGGCTCCATCGTGCCGATGCAGCCGCGCAGCCGGCCGCCGATGGTCAGCGTGACGAAGACCGCCGAAGGCAGATTGTAGGCGGAACGGGGGAAAAGCTCCGGGACCTCGGCCTTCACCCCGCGCAGGCGCGCGGCGATGGCCTCCCGGGCCAGGTTCAGCAGCCCCCCGCGCGCCGCCTCGTCGAGCGTGATCATGCCGGCGGCCGGCAGGGCGGACCGCAGCAGCAGCCCGGCGCCGTAACCCACCACGCCGGAATCGTTCCCGGAGACCATGCCCGAATGGACGTACTCGGCCAGGTGAAAATCGTTGGCGCCCATTTCAAGACAGGCGGCCGCGCCGGCTATCATCGGGGCACGGCCGCAAGCGGCCGTGTCCATCTCCGCGCCGGCCTTGGCCTCCAGCAGCCGCAGGGCCTTGTCGAAATAGGAAGGGTCCCCGTTCCTCACCGCGATGGCGTAGGCCTCCAGCGCCGCCCGGTCGGAGACGACGGCCGTCTCGGCGGGGGGATAGTGCGAAAGGTCCGACGAAACGCAGACCAGCGCCTTGCGCGCCGCGGCGGCCCTGCCGATCGACCGCCCGGCGGCCAGCAGCGTGTCCAGGTCGTCGGTATTGAAAAGCAGCGGCACGATCCTCTTGGGCGGGCCCGGCAGCCGCTGCAGGAAAGGCAGCTGCACCTCTATGGAATGCTCGCGCTCATGCGCGCGGACCGAGGCGAGAAAATGTTTTTTCTCCGCGAGCAGTTCGGCGGCGGCCTCTTCGTCTATCTCCAGGTCGCCCAGCGGCGTCCGGAAAGTTCCCGAAGGCAGCGTGGCGCCGCCGTCGAGAGACACGTTGTGGCCGGTGCCCAGTATATAGACGGTATCGAAAGCGGCGCCGGCCAGCAGAGCGTAGGCGGCGGCGGCGGTAGGCCCGGAATAGGCGTAGCCGGCGTGGGGGACCAGCAGGCCCTTTATCTCGCCGGCGGGCGGAACGGCGGCCTTATCCCTGAGAAAGGAGTCCACCGTATCCGCCAGACCCTCGGCGGAAGAATCGTAAAAGCGCCCCGCCACTGCCGGCTCGCGTATAGCCATACTCCGCCATTATATCCTTGTAGCGATTTTTTTAAAATGTCATGATTGCGGCAAGTAGAAATGTCATGGTCTGGGGTAAAATAGCCCTCCAAGCGCCGTTCCCGGAGGGATTTAATGGAGCAACTGACCATGAGCAACCACGAAGCAGACAAGCTTAAAGTCATACAGAACACGATAGACGGCCGGTTCACCTGGGTGCAGGCGGCGGAGATCCTTTCCCTGTCAGAGCGGCAAATTGGCCGCCTGTGCGCCAAGGTGCGCAAAGAGGGCAACCGGGGCATAATTCACGGGCTAAAAGGGCTTCCGTCCAATAACCGGCTTGAAGAAGGCCTTTGGGATAAGGCGGCGGGGCTGGTAAAGCAGTACTACCCGGACTTCGGCCCCACTTTCGCCCAAGAGAAGCTTTTGGAGAACCACGGCGTCCGGCTGTCGGTAAACACGCTGCGGAAGGTGATGATAGGCGAGGGGTTATACCGGCCGAAAGCCTATAAGCCGAAGCACCGCAAGTGGCGCGAGCGCCGGCCCTGCGTGGGAATGCTGGTGCAACTGGACGGGTCGGAGCACGCCTGGTTCGAAAAGCGCGGTCCGAAGTGCGCGTTGTTGATATTCATAGACGACGCCACGAGCCGCATATTGTACGGCAGGTTTATAACGGTCGAGGACACGGCGAACCTTATGGTCTGTGCGAAGGCATACCTGAAACTGAACGGGCGGCCGGTGGCGTTCTATGTGGACAAGGATTCGATATACAAGGTGAACCGTCAGGCGGATATCGACGAAGAATTACGCGACGAGACGCCGCTGTCGCAGTTCGCACGGGCGATGGGAGAGCTGGATATCCGGATGATCTTCGCCGACAGCCCGCAGGCCAAGGGGCGCGTGGAGCGGGGCTTCCGGACGCATCAGGACCGGCTGGTCAAAGAGCTGCGTCTGGCCGGGATATGCGACATGGCGTCTGCGAACAAATTCCTGGAGACATACATCCCCAGGCACAACGCGAGATTCGCGGTGGCACCGGCCAGTCCGGCTAACGCGCACCGGGCGCTGCTTAGGACGCATAAGCTCGACGCAATATTATGCAGCAAGCTCAACCGCACGGTAGCCAACGATTACACACTGCGCTACCGGAACAAGTTCCTGCAGTTGGCGGCTGAGCAGAGGGTGCGGGTGCGGCCGGGGTCGGTCGTGGTGGTAGAGGAAAGGCTGGACGGCGGGCTGCACCTGAGACTGAACGGCGCGTACCTGCGTTATAAGACCGTTGAGAAGCCCCCCTACAGGGGCTACTATGCGACCAACAAAAGCGAACTGCGGGAGATGGAGAAGCCGCCGAAGGGGTCCTCCGTTCCGGGTAAAGACCATCCCTGGAGACGGTTTAACTGGCCCAGGAAGAACGCGCCGCAACAGACAACAACGGCCCAACTAGCCTGACATTTCTAAAAAACGAAAACCATGACATTTTAACTTGCTTGCTACACCGCCATTATATCCTATTGCCTACGGGGTCAGAAAATCTTAAAATAGATATATTACGGCGTTTTTGCCACGAACGCCGGCGGTGGTCCCTGCCAGTGATCCGGTCTGACGGTGGTTGTAGCTCAGCGGTTAGAGCGCTCGGCTGTGGCCCGAGAGGTCGGGGGTTCAAATCCCCTCAGCCACCCCAAATTTCAAAAAACGCTTTTTCGCCCTTCGCCGCGGCAGCCGCGGCGTTAAAATTTTGCAGTTTCTCCCACGGAAAACTCAGTTTATAAGAAATCCGTTTCCCCACGGGTTCAATAATGAAGTGCAACACCTAGAGGTAAATCTGTACTCTAGGTGTTATGGGAACAAACTACAAACAGCTCTCCTCCAGGGAGCGTGACCAGATCGCTATTCTTCTTGCCAGAGGCCGTTCCCGGCGCGAAATCGCCAAAGCCCTGGGCCGCAATCCAGGCACCATTTCCAGAGAAATCAAGCGCAACGGGGCGCCAATCTACAGGGTCTACCTTCCGCATAAAGCACAAGCGAGAGCCGCAAATCGCAAGTCAGAATCCGTTCGCCATGAGCGCCTGCGCGACCCGGTTGTGCGCCGCTATGTTTTGCGTAAGCTGCGCGTGCGCTGGTCGCCGGAGATTATCGCCAAAACTATTTCCGAGAAATATCCCGGCCATTCTATAAGCCACGAAGCTATCTACCAGTTCATCTACGAAAGCCCTATGGGCAAAGCGCGGAACCTGAAGAAATATTTACCCAAAGAGCACCGGGTCAGAAAACATCCCGGCTATCGCAAACGCTACGCCCAGAAGAGCCATATCCCGAATAGAATCGGGATCGAGAACAGGCCTGCAGAGGCCGCCACGCGCGCCCAGGAAGGCCACTGGGAGACGGATACGATAGTTTCCAGCAAGTCCACTGCGGCCATAGCCGCTATGCTTGAGCGCAAGAGCCGCTTCATCCGGCTGGGGAAACTGAAGTCAAAGAGCAGCGACGGCTTTAGAAAAGCAATAAACAAGCGTCTTTGCCGCTATCCTGAGCATATGCGCAGGACCATGACCTACGATAACGGCAGCGAGAACGCGCAGCACGAAGAAGTTAACGCCAAGCTTGGCATGAAGTCCTACTTCTGTGCCCCGTACCACAGCTGGGAAAAAGGTTCGGTCGAAAACGCCATCGGCCTTGTGCGGCTATTTTTCCCTAAAGGCACCGACTTCGCCACAGTAACCAGAGATCAGGTAAAACGAGTAGAATATCTACTAAACACACGGCCGCGGAAATGCCTGGACTACAGGACCCCGGCCGAAGTTTTTAAGCAGGGTGTTGCACTTCCCGGTTGAATCCGGCCCCGCCAATAATTAAGTTCGAACCGATATTTTTCAATATTTGCAGGTTTTCGGCCGGATTTCCAGAAATCGCGGCCTCTCCGACGTGACTCGCGGACTGATAGAAGGCCCTGACAGGTTCGAACCGTTTATCTCCCTGCCGCGCAAAAGCGGCGAGTTTCATTTCGATTTCCTTTTTCTCCTCAACGAATGAACGCTTTTTGAGGGCGTACTCGGCCTGTGTAAGCTGGCCGGACAGCACCATATCCAGTAGTGCGTTCATTCGTTGATTAAGGATATCTATTTTATCTCGCAGATTTTGGGCGGCTCTTTCCCCGGCCTGGGCCGCCTTTAATTTTTCCTTTTTTATGTTATCAAGAGCCTCGGCGGCCAGGGCCGGGGGTAAGGAAACTCCTTTTAATATGTCGCGCACCTGCTCGTCTATGCGCTCCTCGCGCACGAAGAGCTGGCTGCAAGGCATCTTGCGCTTGGTGCAGTGCAGGTAGTTATGGCCTTTCTGCGTCTCGGTGGTGATGTAGCAGCCGCATTCCGCGCAGCGGAAGGCGGCGCGATAGACATAGGGCTTTAAACCTTTTTGCGCGTGCGTATGCCTGCTCTTGCGCGCCATTACCTCCTGGCACTTGTCGTATAGCGCCTTGGAGATCAGCGGCTCATGCTTGCCCTCGTAAAACTCGCCTAGATACCGGATAACGCCGTAGTAGAAAGGATTTTTGAGGATCTTCTGGTAGTTCGAGTTGGCCAAGTCTTTTTCCCAACGCTTCAGCCCGAGGCCGTTCATAGTATCTCGTAAATCTCTGATGGGATACCGGCCGGAAGCATAAAGCTCGAATGTGCGTTTTACGAGCGGGGCCAGGACCGGGTCCACAACGATAGTGTGATTTTTGGTGTCGTTCTTGTAGCCGATGGGCGCCAGGGCGGGGAAAATGCCATTGCGAAGCTTCTGGCGCAGGCCCCGCTTAACGTTCTCGGCGAGATTGTCTATGAAGTATTTAGACTGGCCGAAGGCGATAGACAACATAAACTTCCCCTGCGGCGTGGGATCGAACCAGAAGGTGGGGAACTTGAGCTCCAGTATTTTGGCCGTGTCGACCAGGTAGATAATGCGCCCGCCGTCGATGGAATTGCGGGCCAGCCGGTCCGGGTGCCAGGCCACTATACCGTGGGCCGCGCCCTGCTCCAGGCCCGCTACCATCTCGTTAAAAACCTCGCGGCCCGGTTCCTTGGCGGTTTTGCTCTCAATGAACTCCCGGGCTATCACAAAGCCCTCTTTGCGCGCATAGTCCCGCAACTCCGTGAGCTGCGCCTCAATGGACAGCACCTGGCGGTCCGCCTCGTCGGTGGACTTGCGCGCATAAAGGAAATACCGCATTGTGTGGTTCTGCATACCTTGCCTCCCCGCTCTTAATTCCGGCTTTGCCCAGCAGGGCTAAGACGGAATTAAGTGCGATTCTTCAACTCCGCGCCGCGGGTAAGGCCGGCCAGGCGCAGCAGCGCTGGGCCGGCCGCACCGGCGGCCATAAGGAAAATAATTCGGTTCGTAATTAATCATCGGCGGGAAACGGATTTCTTATAAACTGAGTTTTCCGTGGGAAAAACTGCAAAATTTTAACGCCGCGGCTGCCGCGGCGAAGGGCGAAAAAGCGTTTTTTGAAATTTGGGGTGAGTTTAGGGCCGCAATCCTGACCTATTACGCCCAACACCCGGAATAAACGCTGGATCTGCGGTACGGGGCATCTTATCCGCGAGATGCCGCACGGGCGGGCCTCCGCCCGCCCCTGCTTGCCGCTTAGTAGCGGGTCCGCAGGCTCGCCCACACGCCGTCCGCTTTTGGCGGACGGCTGCGGGCTCCCTCTGCTCCACCATAAGGTGTCCCGCTCTTAAACAACGCAGAAAACTATTCCCCGCGCGCATCAACTCTTTGCCGTTATCGGCCTCTCCTCACCTTTCCTGTTATTATACAATATGCTACGTCTTGTATGTAGCCGTATAATTAGCAATATCCTAGACTTCCCTTAATGAAAAAGCCTATACTGCTAAAGTTCGCCAAACGGGTTAGGGAAGAGCGGAAAAAGCTGGGATTATCGCAGGAAGACTTTGCCGCCAAAGCAGGCTTCCACCGCACCTACATCGGCATGATCGAACGCGCAGAGCGGAATATAACTCTCATCAACATTGAAAAGCTCTCAAAAGCATTACACATATCACTTGCTGCTTTGTTAAAGAATTTATAAACCCCATACTCCACATCTACAAAATAGAGGCAAAACATGATACATCTAGAATTAGTAGACTTCCTTGGCCCAGAAATTGTGCAAATACACACCGGCTCTCCCGACCATGTCCTTAATGAAGTAAAAGGCAAATACGCTGCCAAATCAGAATTTGCTAAGAATCAAAATGTTACCGACTGGGGGCATGTTGTTATTAGCCGACTACCACTACCACAATACTGGCTCGATTTCTTTGCAATCAATGGGATTCCGGAGGGGTCAGCTTTGCACACACTTTTTGCATTAGAGTTTGGAAATTTGGGACAGCCCGCAGTATCAATCAACCGACTGGTTATTAATGGGAAAACATTAACTGGGGATGACTTACTCGCTATCCAGTTTGGGAAGGGGGATGTCTCAAAAGGCCACCAGGAACTACGCGAGATACGGGAGATAGGACTACTAATTTGGTCCTAGAATTCTTTTTACCCAACTCCTTTTACCCCGACACCACGTTGTCGGGGTCGTCTGCTAAACTATTTCACATGAATTGGAGTTTTCCCCGGCCAATATGGCTAATTTAGTAAAATTTACCTGTCGGGGCAGATTCCAAGAATGTAGGACTATATGCCTGTAATCCTGAATGATATCGAAAAGAGAACCGAGGCCGCGGTAGCGTATTATTGGAAGACGCTCTCCGCTCAGTCAAAGAAGCAATTAGCCGGAGACGCTGATCGCGGCAACAGAGCATCTGTAACTGGCGGGAAACAGATGGATGAATTCTGCCACCTTATCGAGCAGGTCTTAATCGATAACGGAATGCCAAAGCAGAGCATATATTTTGACAAGCGACTCGAACTCCCTGGTTTTTTTAGGCCGACAAAAAAGTGGGACATTCTCGTTGTGCATAAGGACACCCTGGTCGCCGCAATGGAGTTTAAATCTCAAAAAGGCCCCTCCTTCGGGAACAATCTCAACAATCGCTCCGAAGAAGCGATAGGAACCGCCCAGGATTTATGGACAGCCTACCGGGAAGGGGCATTTAAAAACAGCCCTCGGCCTTGGCTAGGCTACTTGATGTTAATTGAGGATTGCCAAGCCTCCCAATCGCCAGTTTCAGTTTCCGAGCCACACTTCCCAGTCTTTGGAGAATTCAAAGACACTTCATATCTAGTTCGATACGAGCTCTTGCTTAGGAAACTCGTCCGGGAAAGGCTTTACGACTCCGCCGCGTTGCTAACCGCAACAGCAGCCCAAGGGAAATTGGGAAAATATTCCGAGCCGGCAACCGACCTTCAGATTAAGCAGTTGTGCGCCGGACTTGCGGGGCACATCGCGACAGTCCTGGCAGGTCAGCAATAAATTTTTATGCCGCAGCTCCAAACCTATCTCCCCATACAGATGCCCAAGGAGGTTTATGCCTATGGCAAACGCTCCTCCGGGGAGACACATGGAGTTGTGCTGACAAAGCCTCACGTTGTTGATTTGATCCTAGATCTTGCCGGATATACACCGGACAGAGACCTTACAAAGCTTCGCCTGATGGAACCGTCTTGCGGCACCGGTGCGTTCCTCGTTCGCGCTATCGAACGTCTTTTGATATCAGCAAAACGGCGGGGGATAAAACTCACTATTCATAGCGACTGTATTACTGCTTTTGATATAGACCCGGAGCATGTTGCCGCCTCAAGGGAAGCTGTTGAAGCCGCCCTAGCAGCTGGTGGGGTATCCGGTAGCGTAGCCTGCAAACTGGCTGAGAATTGGGTGCAGGAAGGAGACTTTCTCCTTGCTCCGTTGGACCAATACGATGCAGTTGTCGGGAATCCGCCCTATATCCGCATAGAGCAGCTTTCGCCCAGACTTCAAACGGAATATCGCCGCCGATATTCTTCGCTCTTCGATAGGGCAGACCTTTACGTCGCATTTATCGAGAATGGGCTTAGCCTGCTGAAACCGAATGGAGTTCTTTCTTTTGTTTGTGCGGACAGGTGGATACTGAACCGCTATGGCGCGCCGCTCCGAAAGACGATAGCCGACCGTTATAAGGTGCGGTGCTACATCGATTTGCACAACACGTCGCCCTTTGAGTCGGAAGTCATAGCATACCCCGCCATTTTTGCTATCAGTCCGGGAAAATCCGCTTCTGTCCCGGTTTTCCAGCTACAAACCGCAACCCCAGAGGAATGCGCCGCGGTTTCCGCGACACTTGCTGGCAGAAAAACACGAACTCAAGTAGCCTCTTTCTGCTACGAAACTTGGTTTACCGCGGATGAGCCATGGGTACTGGGGCATCCGGATAGTCTTAAATTCCTCCGACAACTTGAGGCAAAGTTTCAGCCACTTGAAGCCGACGGCCAGACCAAGGTTCGCATTGGCGTAGCCACCGGGAATGACGATATATATATCGTCGCGAAAGATGCAGATATTGAAAAAGATCGCCTGGTGCCGCTCGTAATGCGCTCGGATATCGAAGCGGGGAAAATCAGGAATAGTGGGAAATACGTCATTAACACTTTCGACGAGGCCGGGCAGATTTTAGACCTTGCCAAATATCCTAAATTAAAGAAGTATCTGCACAAGCACAATACGGATATTCTGCGACGCCATGTGGCACAGAACAACGCTTCCTCCTGGTTTAGGACAATAGATCGCGTCTATCCGGAACTTGTTGGAGTCCAGAAACTTCTGATCCCCGATATCGCCGGGGCGAATGAAGTAATATTGGACGACGGCAACTATTATCCGCACCACAATCTTTACTATATCACCTCCACCGCGTGGGACATGGAAGTTCTCGGCGGTCTTTTAAGCTCTAAAGTCGCCCTCTTCTTCATCTGGTCCTATGCCGTCAGGATGCACGGGAATTACTTAAGATTTCAGGCGCAATACCTCCGCAAGATTCGGCTCCCTGCCCCAAAGAGCATTCCTATAGGGCTCGCCAAATCCATCAAGACCGTATTCCGCAAACGAGACTTCGCCGCATTAGACAAACTCTCTATGCAAGCCTACGGGCTCAAAACACTGCCAGAATTCAACTTTGTAGACACTCGCCATTAACAGTCAGTCTTGATGGTTGAAAACACGCACCAGTCGCAAGACTAGCCAAGATATCACTATGCGAATACTTGAAGAAATTAGGAAAGATGGATATTTTTGGCTCCCAACCACGCCAGAAAATAAAATCCCGGGAACATTAAACATTTCAAAATCTGGAAAGGTAATCTTAGAGGTTATCGGACTATTCGAATCAATTCCAACGCCATTTACGACACCAAACAAAACCATACGGATTAACGGGATTCTAGAAAACGGGAATGCGGTTACTCTTGATCAATGCTCTTACAAAACCCAGACCATCCAGGCTATCTCCAAAACAACTGTCTCCGCTTTAAAATGCTACCTCGGGACGCTCTACAATGCGAATGAAGAACCATTATTTTCAAAAGTCACCTTTGCAATAGAGGGACTGGATGAGTGGTTAGCGATAAGGGGCATTTCGATAAAATATGGACAGGGGCATCAAATCGACATAACGTATAAACGACCGGACGATATCTCGATAAATCTCCCTGATAATTTGACACTAAAACTCTCATTCACTTGGAGTGGCCCATCCACAAACAGCATTACCGAGGCCAAAGTAACCCAAAAAGCCCTCATCTCGTTAATCTGCACCTCGCCACAACCAATCCCCTATTTCTCGGCGTTATTGCATAAAATCCTGAACTTTTTCTGTTTTGCAATTGACGAGTCGGTTCACCTTACCAGTCTTGAAGGATACTCCGATAGCATTGTCAAGAAAATTGGGGGAACAAAGAGCTATCCTACACCAATAAGCATTTACTACTCAGGACTTAATAGCGACAAACCTGCACCTCGGATTTCCAATCATGATATGCTGTTCACCTACTCAGATGTTTCTTCTGAATTGCAAAAACTGCTAACAAACTGGCTGAACAATTATGATATTTCGGCTCCTGCCTTTAACCTATACTTCGCGGCAAAAGCCGATGCCCACGCTTATCTTGATGGCCAATTCCTTTCACTCGCCCAGGGCATTGAAACACTTCACCGCCGCAACTCCGATGGGACCATTATGCCGCAGGAAGAATTCCAAACCATCCTCAAAACGCTGTCCAACACATGTCCGGCAGAAAGACGCAACTGGCTTGGAGTCAGACTAAAATACGCAAACGAACTACCGTTACGCGAGCGCTTATTGCAAATGCTAGCTTTATTCGAACAGTTTTATGGAAACGAGAATGAGCGGAACGCTTTTGCCGCAAAAGTCGTCCGCACCCGCAATTATCTAACGCACTATGACCCGAGTCTTAAGGATGCGACAGATTCCCCATCAACCCTGTGGAATCTGTGCCAGAAATTAGAAGCACTCTTTCAACTTCACTTCCTACGCCTTATGGGGCTTACAACAGATGAAATGTCGATATTGGTCAAAAATAATATTTCCTTACAGATGAAGCTCAAGGGCGGGTGGGGACAATAATGGGATATTTGAACCCAGTGGAACGCGAAGCAGAGCTATTAAAACTTCTTCAATTGTATATCAGAGTGGTTGAGGCCAATAAAGGACAGCCCATCCCCAATAATGACAGCCGACTATTTGATGCAGAGGGCCTGGCAATAAAGCATCTCACTCACACTCTTTCTTTTCTACAACTATACCGCGGAACGAAGATTCCAGAGTTTAAGGTAAGTTTCTTTGATTCAAGTTCCGCAAATGTCGTTGCTAGGGCCGCCCTAGAAAGCTTCCTCGTTTTCCACGACATTTTTTTAAACAATAACACTCCACATGAAACTGACTTAAAACATTCCGCATGGGTTTTATATGGATTACTAGAGAGATCCAAAAGCCCAGGTTTATCATCTGAGGCTAGGACAGTAATTACCAAAAGCAGAGAACAAGCCGAATCACTCAAAATCAGACTAAAGCAAAACCCAGTTTTTTGCGGGTTATCAAAAAACATCCAACAAAAGATACTAAAGGGAAGGGAGTGGAGGCTTAACTCATGGCGAGAGATGGCCCTATCCGCAGGACTATCTGAAATACATGCAAACACGTTTTATAAATTTCTATGTGGCCATGCCCACGCAAGCAACATCAGCATAACACAAATTCACCAGGCACGAACAGCACAGGACCAAATAAACATTTGCGGAGCAACGCTAAATGTCATGAACATCGCAACAGCAAACATGATTTTTGCGTATACCGAAGTTTTTCCTGAATCCAAGCGAATTCTAGACTCCGAGCCTAGTATCGTAGAACGAGCCAGATTTTGGATTAGCATGGGGTCATCGCACGTCAGCAGCGGCGACAATTCACAGACTGGGCAACCTTGAATTAAAATACGCTAGAACTTTCTTGTATCGATCGGCACGATCCCAGTTCTTTGCCGCTTCCCAACGCACTATTTCACTAGAAACAAAGTCCTTTGCCGGTCGCAGGACTTTATCTTCTGGCAAGGAACGATAAGCCGTACTCAGAACGTGCTTCCCGAGATAATCCAATATATATTCGCCATCAAAATCCTGGACAATCATCTCGCTGCAACTAGCCGCCAATTGACGGGCATAGATTGCGGAACGATCCATGGATACTCCAACAGATACAGCCCGCAAAAAATCACGCATACCCGCCCCAATTACAATTCGTGGATGTTGTGCCACACAACTTTCCAGATGATAGGCCTTAAAAAGCGCCGGGCCATATATTTCCACTGACTTCTCATACAATCTAACGCCCCCATCTATCTCAATACCACCGCGAATTGCATGTTTTGTTGCCAGTGACAGAATAAACATCCCAGCAGAAGCCATCAACATCCCATATATGCCATTCAAAGCAGCACAGTGGTTATCCTTAGACATTAGCGGAGTCCAAGCCACCACAGAATCCGAAAGGCCATATAAAGATATATTGGTCTTTTTTAACTTCAAATACTCTTCTCGAAATTCCGGGGCAACACGCATTTCACCACCAGTTGGCTTCGTATAAGCAGCAAAGCAATCAGAAAAGCCCTCGCGAAATTTCTGAACAAATGTAACAGTATCCTTCAACGCCGCAATTAGATTGGAAGATCCGACAGGATCAGTTGGAACGCCTTTAACTTTAATAAACTTCCACGGGCTTACGCCCGTGGTATTCCCCGCATTCCTAATTCAAGCTGCGCTTGCCCGCTGTCCTCTTGACCTTGTCTCTCTATATATTTCCTGATGATTTCTTCG
>Ga0302246_1001474_pt1 | contig 16531 bp, 15 predicted proteins | sample AAG_UR_Trp_MG_FD_193533 | JGI IMG/M metagenome (GOLD analysis project Ga0302246, IMG submission 193533) | Enriched activated sludge microbial communities from anaerobic digester in WTTP, New Holstein, Wisconsin, United States - AAG_UR_Trp | ecosystem: Engineered > Bioreactor > Anaerobic >...
TGTCGCAAACCGCAGGGGGGGTGCCGAAAAGGCGGAAAGACGTTCTTGGAAGAAAACCGGCCGGGGCTAAAGGATTATTTCCATATCCTGGCGGACGGCAAAACATTCGAGGGGGATATTCTGCTTCCGGATAATGCGCCGGCACTCCTGAACCATGCGGTCCACTTCCCTGTCGGATCGTTCCTGGTTGTGATGAAAAAGGCCGAAACGGTGGACCCCCGCTTCGATTGCCAGACGCAGGGCGTCTTTATAGACCGAATGTCCCCAGGATTGGGTCTCTTTATAATCCGTTTCCGTGTATTCCGCGTCATGGACAAAGAGATCTGCGTTCCTTGAAAAGGCGAGGTAATCCTGGTAATCGCATCCCCCCTCGTGCCGGTAGGTCAGTTCGTTGTCCGTCAGGAATACAAAGGATTTTCCATCTTCCGTAAAGCGGTACCCCATGCCCAGGTTGGGATGGCTCAGGGGGATCGGGTCGATGGTGACGGAATTGACGGAAAAACGGGTGTCACAGAAATCGTAAAAGTTGATCTGTGCCCGGACATCATCCACATGGACGGGAAAATGGGGCGGTCCCATAATGTGGGCGAGGATTTCCCGGGTTGCTTTCTGTGCGTGGGGACAACCGTATACATCCATGCGGGTTGACGGGTGATAAAGGGGCTTGAAAAAGGGGAAGCCCATCACGTGGTCCCAGTGGGAGTGAGTCAGGATAAGGGTTAATTCCCGGTTTCCCCCGGCTACCAGATGCTGTCCGAGCCTACGGATGCCGGAACCCGCGTCGATGATGATAATGTCGTCGTGTTTCGACCGAAGCTCGATGCAGGTGGTGTCTCCTCCGTAGCGGAGATATTCCTTACCGCTGACCGGAATAGACCCTCTGGCACCCCAGCATCTTATGATCATGGCAAGGTCGCTCTGCAGCAGGTTCGAAGATGGTTCATGCTAAAATTTCCCCCAGAAGGTAGACTATACAATCTCCGAGATCATGATTATATTTGCCAAAATCGAAAAGTGCGAGATCATAACAACTTAATCCGCGCATTTCAATTTCTTTTTCAATGAAATAGTCACTTTGCGGGAGTTGTAAAACAATGATGAAGAGGACGTATTTCACGGTATTCATTTCAGAAGGAGGCAACCATGAAAAGCATCATGATTAAGGGCATGTCCTGTCAGCACTGTGTCATGGCGGTGACCAGGGCGCTAGACGCAATCGATGGCATTACACGGGTTGAGGTGGATCTGGCAACAGGGAATGCGACCTTTGAAGAAACGAAGCCCGTGGCGATGGATACCATCGTTGCGGCGATCAGAAAGGCGGGTTACGACGTTGCCTGAGAAGGTCGTGCTCCATGTCGGCGGTCTTCACTGCGCATCCTGTGTGCGCCGCCTCGAGGAAGGCCTCAAAAGCCGGCCCGGCGTGAAGGAGGCCTCGGTTAACCTCCTGGCTGAAAAAGCCACAGTGGAATTTGATTCGGCGGCAACCGATGTTTCCCTGCTGGTCAAGGCGGTGGAAGAGATCGGCTATGATGTCCTGAAGGTGGAAGAAACGCCTCTTAAGGGCCTGCGGAAACTGTCCGTTTCCGTGGGCGGGATGACCTGCGCGGCCTGTGTCCGCCGGGTGGAACAGGCCATCAGAGAGGTGGCGGGAGTTCGGGATGTCAGTGTGAATCTCGCCACGGCAAGGGCCTCGATCGTCTACGATCCAGATGCGTGGGGCGGAGTGGACGCGGTCAGGCGGGTGATCCAGGACAGCGGGTATGAATACCTGGGCATTCCGGATGAAATGGGGGAGGACCCAATTTCCCAGGCCCGTGAGCGCGAGATCGGGGACCTGAAAAGGCGGGTTTCAGTGGGGGCGATCCTGAGCCTGCTTGTCTTCATGGGGTCCATGCAGCACTGGTTTCCCTTTCTGGCATCGATTCCCCGGCCGATTGTTCTCTACACCCTTTTTGTTTTGACGACGCCCGTTGTCTTCTGGGTCGGTGAGCGTTTCCTGGTTGGAGCCTATAAAGCGGCGAGGAAGAAAACGAGCGACATGAACACCCTGGTGGCGGTGGGAGCCCTTTCAGCCTACGGCTACTCCGTGGCCGCCACCCTGTTTCCCAACTTCTTTACTCAAGCGGACCTCATGCCCCATGTCTATTACGACGGGGCGGCCATGATCGTTACCCTGATTTTGCTTGGTCGTTTTCTGGAGGCAAGGGCGAAAGGGAGGACGTCCCAGGCCATCAGGAAATTGATGGACCTGAGACCCAAGTTTGCCCGGGTTATCAGCGACGGCGTTGAGAAGGATATCCCCGTGGAGGAAGTGGTCAAGGGCGATCTGATTGTGATCCGGCCGGGCGAAAAAATTCCGACGGACGGCGTTGTCTTATCCGGAGAGTCCTCTGTCGATGAGTCCATGCTGACAGGGGAGAGCATGCCTGTGTTCAAGACTGTGGAAAGTAGAGTCTTTGCGGCGACACTGAACAAGTCGGGAAGCTTTCAATTTCAGGCGACAGGGGTGGGCGCCGAGACGGTTTTGGGCCAGATCGTGCATCTCGTCGAGGAGGCCCAGGGTTCCAAGGCGCCGGTACAGCGCTTGGCGGACCGGATCGCCGCTGTCTTTGTTCCCGTCGTTTTCGTCATTGGCCTGATCACCTTCCTGGTCTGGTATTTTCTCATCCCGGAGGCTTCCTTCAGCCGGGCGCTCCTGAATTTCGTTTCCGTTTTAGTGATTGCCTGTCCCTGTGCCCTGGGATTGGCCACGCCCACAGCTGTCATGGTGGGTACGGGAATTGGTGCCGAACGGGGGATTCTGATCAAGGGGGGCGAAACCTTGGAAAAGGCCCATCGCCTCACGACGGTGGTCTTCGACAAAACAGGGACTCTGACCCGGGGTGAACCGATGATCCGGGATATCGTTCCGGCCGGGGGAGCTTCCTCGAATGAAGTTCTCCAGGTGGCCTTGTCCGTGGAAGCCGTTTCTGAACATCCCCTGGGTCAGGCGATCGTCAGCGAGGGCCGGGCGAGAGGGCTGAAGCCACAGCCGGTGGAGCGCTTTGAGGCCATTTCCGGGAAAGGGGTGAAGGCAACGATCGGCGGATATGACTGTCTCGTGGGGAATGCAAGGTTGATGAAGGAATCGGGCGTGCCCTTTGACGATTTGGAAGGAGAGGTGAAAAACCGGTCCGACCGGGGAGAAACCTGTGTTTTTGTCGCCCGGGAAGGCCGGATGATGGGCCTGATCTGTTTTGCCGATCTGCCGCGAGAAACGGCGAAACAGGCGATCCGATCGTTGAAGCAGATGGGATTGAATGTCATGATGCTTACGGGGGACCATCTCCAGACGGCGCAGACGGTAGGGCTCTCCCTGGGAATTGACCGGGTGATGGCCGATGTCCTGCCCGGTGACAAGGCCATGGCGGTGAAACGCCTGCAGGAGGAAGGGCAGGTGGTGGCTATGGTCGGTGACGGGATTAATGACGCCCCGGCCCTGGCAGCGGCCGATATCGGCATCGCACTGGGCGCAGGAACCGATGTGGCCATGGAGGCCAGTGATATCACCCTGATCCGGGATGACTTGACGATGGTTCCCGCGGCCATTCGTTTGTCGCTGAACACCCTCAAGGTCATCCGCCAGAATCTGTTCTGGGCGTTCATCTACAATATCGTCGGGATTCCCATTGCGGCGGGTGTACTCTATCCGTTTTTCGGCTTGCTCCTGAATCCGGAATTCGCGGCGGCAGCCATGGCCTTGAGTTCCGTTTCCGTCGTCACCAATTCCCTCCGGTTAAGACGGTTCAGAATATAAAAATCGCCGTTTCGTCTTGACTAATCCGGGTCAAGAAACTACATTTAAAAAAGTTGGGGTACCTTTGAAGGTGTTTTCCCTTGAGATTCATCCGGGACATAGAAAGTTTTCAAACGAATCTGATGATGAAGGAGGAGTATGATGAGTGACAACCGGCTTGAAGCGTTGAAACGTGCACTGAAAATGGAAGAGGATGGTAAAAAATTCTATGAGAAGTGCCTGAGAGAGACGAAAAATGACACGGGGAAGTGGATGTTCGAGTTTCTGCTCCGCGCCGAGGAATCTCATATCAGGAAAATCCAGGAACTGTATCAGACGCTGGAGGCATCAGGAAAGTGGCCGGAGCAAGTGGAAGCTTCCTTCCCCCGGGACGTGCCTGCAAATATCTTTGCCGAAGCCCTGGCGCATAGTAAGGAGAAGGAAAAGGGAACAGCTGATGACATTGAGGCGCTCAAAACGGCCTTGAGTTTTGAGGAAGAGGGTATTAAGTACTACCAGGCAAATGCGGCGGAGGCGACCGATCCCATGGAGAAGAGGTTTTATATGCTCCTGGTCAACGAGGAGACGGAGCACTTCCTGAGCATTAATGATTCGTTGGCTTTCATGGAGAATCCCCAGCTCTACTACCATCAGAAGGAACTGACCCGGGGACACTGGTAGAAAACAGACGTCAGTCAACTCCGTTTATCGATCCCAGGCCCTCCGGTATGCATGATGCCGGAGGGCCTGGCTTTTTAAATTGGGAAAGGGGCTCACGGGTACCGCCGGCAAGCCCCTTTCCTGCTATTTGTGATTGCCGGAGCGGCGGAAATTGTGATATAGGCCTACCAGGGTTCATCCTATTCTGATCGATACAAAGAATATTGAATATTAAAAGATGTGGTATGTGAAAGGAGACTTGGTCATGTTCAAAACGGCCATCACAGAGATGTTCGGAATTAAATATCCCGTTATATGCGGCGCCATGATGTGGCTGTGTAAGCCGAAATTCTGCGCGGCCATTTCCAACGCCGGGGGAATGGGGAATCTCACGGCGGGCAACTATTCGACGGAGGAAGAATTCCGCAGTGCCATCCAGGAAACGAGGAAGCTAACGGATAAGCCGTTCATGGTCAATATCACGTTCGTTCCTTCTTTCCGCGAGTATTACCGTCTGCCCTCTCTGCGAGTTACGACGGCGCAGCATGACGAATTCATCAGGGTTTGTGCGGAAGAGCAGGTGGCTGGAATTGAATTTTCCGGTATGCCCGTGGATGTCGCGTCGGGGATGAAAACCATCGAGATGCTGAAAAAAGCCAATGTCAGGATATTCCACAAGGTGGGGTCGGTGCGGCATGCCCTGCATGCCCAGAAGGTGGGTTACGACGGCGTATATACCGTTGGTTTCGAGTCAGGTGGGCATCCCCTGAAGGATGATGTCACCACTATGCTTCTGACGCCACGGGTCGTGGATTCGGTGGAAATCCCTGTGGTTTCCGTGGGGGGGATCGCCGATGGGCGTTCCATGGCCGCGGCGATGGTGATGGGAGCCCAGGGAGTCATGATGGCGACTCGTTTTATTGCGACCCAGGAGTGCGATGTCCATGACAATATCAAACACGAATTGCTGAGAAGGACCGAGGCCGAGACAACCATTTTCGGCCGAACCGTCGGGTTTCAGGGTAGAGCCCTGCGATCCAAGCTGATCCAGGATATCGTGGATGTGGAGCAGCGTCACGGTGGTCTCCGGGAGCTTATCCCACTTCTTTCCGGCCAGCGGATCAAACAGGCATGGGATGCCGGTGATGTGGATCGGGCGCCGCTGATGATCGGTCAGTCCATCGGGTTGATTCAGGACATCCCCTCCTGCCAGGAGCTTCTTGACCGCATGGCCCAGGAGGCGGTGCAACACGTGGAGAAGGCAAGCGGGATGATTCATGGCCAATAGCGGTTCCTTTCAATATTTGGGTTCAACAGCGAGACACGTTGGTAAGCGGTTCTGCCGAAAGATGACTGGGTGTGCGGCGGCCCTTCCGAAGGAGCCGGTCTGTCATGCTGATTGATTCCCATGCCCACCTGGAACTGGAAGATTTTGACGAGGACCGGGAACAGGTCATTGCGCGGGCCCGCCAAGCGGGAGTCGAGGTGATTGTTTCCGTTGGGATCAATCTCGCGGATAGTTACCGGGCCGTCGAAATCGCAGAGAAATACGAACCGGTCTATGCCGCCGTTGGAATTCATCCCCACGATGTTAAGGAGATCGGTCATGAGACCTACGACATCCTGGGCGAGCTTGCCCGGCGGGAAAAGGTCATTGCCTACGGGGAAATTGGCCTGGATTTCTTCCGCAATTACGCACCCCGGGAGATGCAGATCCGACGATTCGGCGAGCAACTGGAAATTGCCCAGAGTCTGGATCTGCCCGTCATCATTCACGACCGCCAGGCCCACAAGGAGACCATGGCCATGCTGAAAGAATGGCGGGGTCGCAAGCGGGGTGTTGTCCATTGCTTTTCCGGCGATTACACCATGGCGTGTCAGTGCCTCGATCTGGGATTTTACATTTCGATTCCGGGAACCGTGACGTATCCCAAGGCGGAAGAAATCCGGGATGTCGTGAAACGGGTTCCCCTGAGCGCGCTCCTTGTGGAGACGGATGCCCCCTTTCTTCCCCCGCAGTCATACCGGGGCAAACGGAACGAACCGTCCTATGTCACCCGGGCGGCAGAGAAAATCGCTGAGATAAAAGGAATTACCCTCGCCGAGGTGGCGTCCGCGACCAGTCATAACGCTCGGGATGTTTTTGCTTTACATTAGAGGATCTCTGTGGTACGTCACCGCGAAAGGTGCGTTCTCTGAATCTTTTTTTACTCTTAGAGAGAAAAAGGGGTGCCGGTTGGGCTGAGATGATACCCTTCGAACCTGATCTGGGTAATGCCAGCGTAGGGAGTGGCAAAAAATATTGACGCGATATCAGAACAAGGGCCATATTCCGGATTGATCGGGAGTGGCCTTTTTTGTTGATTGTATGAGGGGGAACAGGGGAATAGGATGGCGGTGAAAAAAGGGTCGGAACGACCATCGGGGCGACGAGTGATCTTTATCGTTGCCGGCGGGTCCTTGTCGGAGCCCCATTTCCTGAGGAAAAGGATCCTTGAAGCAAAGCCGGAGGAGGTGATCTGTGCCGACGGCGGCGCTCGCCATGTCCTGGGTCTGGGATTGATGCCGCAGACGGTGATCGGAGATCTGGATTCCCTGCCGAAGACGAGTCTGGATGAACTTATGGCCGGTGGCTGCCGGATTTTGCGCCACCCCTGTCGCAAGGATGAAACCGATACGGAACTGGCCCTGCGGTACGCTCTGGACCGCAAGCCCGACGGTATTGAAATCTACGCTGCCTTGGGGGGGAGAATGGATCACGCTCTGGCCAATATTTCACTTCTGGTTGCGGCGGCGAAAAGCGGGATTGAAACCAGAATCATCGATGGGGTGACGGAACTCTTTGTGGTAGCCGGACGGATTGAAATTCGGGGGATTCCCGGTGAGATAATTTCCCTCTTTCCCGTCACGACGGAAGTGACAGGCATTAATCTCGTAGGATTCGAGTATCCCCTGCGAAATGCGACGATGGAAATCGGCAAACCCTACGGCGTAAGCAACCGCCTTCTTGGTGAGAAGGGGATGGTTTCCGTCGCCACGGGTTACCTGCTGGTGGTCAAAACCGGGGAAAAAGAGGTGTGCCAGGAAGGAGGAACGGAACCGTGAAACCTGCCAGGATCCTGACCATTGCCGGATCCGATTCCGGCGGCGGCGCCGGAATTCAGGCCGATCTGAAGACGATTACCGTGCTGGGCGGTTTCGGGATGAGTGTCATTACGGCCCTGACGGCCCAGAATACCCTCGGTGTTCATGGGATTTTCGATGTGCCGCCGGAATTCGTGGAAAAACAGTTCGACGCCGTTTTGCAGGATATCGGCGTGGACGCAGCCAAGACGGGGATGCTGGCCCGGCCGGATATTCTGAGGGTCGTGATCGACAAAATCCGGGAGTACCGGATCGACAAGCTCATTGTGGATCCGGTCATGGTAGCCAAGGGTGGGGCCCTGCTCATCAGGGGGGAGGTCATGGATCTCCTGCAGACGCAATTGATCCCCCTGGCCTTCGTTTTGACGCCGAATATCCCGGAAGCGGAGGTCCTGACCGGGCTGAAGATCGTCACGATTGAAGACATGCAAGAGGCGGCGCGACGGATTCACCGGATGGGGGCCAGGCATGTCGTCGTCAAAGGGGGGCATCTTCCGGGGGCGGCCGTGGATGTGTTTTTCGACGGTAAGGGTTTCTATGAATTCAAGGTAGAGCGGATCGACACTCCGAACACTCACGGTACGGGTTGCACCTTTTCTGCGGCCCTGGCGACGGGTATCGCCCAGGGGAAGGAGGTCCTGGATGCGGTATCCCAGGCGAAGGATTATGTTACGGAGGCCATCCGGTATTCCTTTGCCCTCGGGTCCGGTCACGGTCCGACCAATCATCTTGCCCCGGTGGCAAGAAAGTGGGAAAGGCGTTAACACCCCGGTGCAATCGGGCTTGAAAAAGCGTTTTTTGGGGGATGGTAAAATTTAATAATTCAATACAGATTGTCAGATCTGTTGGAGGTTTTTATGACGCAGCTGGATATGGCACGGAAAGGCATCATCACGGAAGAGATGAAGTATTGCGCCGACGTGGAGAAGGTTTCCCCCGAGTTTATTCAAAAAGGACTCGTGGATGGGACGATTGTCGTAGTGAGAAATGCAAAACATACGGGTTGTGCCCCCGCCTCTATCGGCCGGGGGCTTAGGACCAAGATCAACGCCAATATCGGGACATCTCAAGACCACCATGATCTCGACCTCGAACTGAAGAAGGTCCAAGTCTGTGTCGATGCTGGCGCGGATGCGGTCATGGATCTTTCAACCGGTGGCGATATCCGGAAGATCCGCCAGGCCGTGATGGCCGCATCTCCTCTGGTCGTGGGAACGGTTCCCATTTATCAGGCGGCGGCCGACGTCCTTGCCGCGGGGAGGTCCATCGTCGACATGACCGGAGACGACCTCTTCCGGTCCATTGAGGAACACGGGGAGGACGGTGTCGACTTCATCACGGTCCATTGCGGCGTCACGCAAAGGAGTGTCGGGTGTATTCTGGAAGAAGGCAGGCTCCTGGGCATCGTCAGTCGTGGAGGCTCGATTCTGGCCCGATGGATCGACTTCAACGGCCGGGAGAATCCCCTCTACGAAGAATATGACCGGCTGCTCGATATCGCCTGGCGTTACGACATGGTTTTGAGTCTCGGCGACGGCCTGCGGCCCGGATGTATTGCCGATGCGACGGACCGGGGGCAGATTCAGGAACTTATTCTGCTGGGCGAACTGACCGAGAGGGCCCGCAAACGGGGTGTTCAGGTGATGATCGAAGGGCCGGGGCATGTTCCCATCGGTCAGATCGAGTCGAATATCCTGCTCCAGAAGAGGCTCTGTCACGGTGCTCCTTTCTATGTCCTGGGGCCCCTGCCGACGGATGTTGCCCCCGGCTACGATCACATTACCGCCGCCATCGGCGGGGCCATCGCCGGAGCCGCCGGAGCGGATTTCCTGTGCTACGTAACGCCCTCGGAACACCTGCGTCTTCCGAATCTCGACGATGTCCGTGAAGGGATCATGGCGTCCAAGCTGGCAGCCCATGTCGCCGATCTGGCGAAGGGATTGCCCGGGGCCCTTGAACGGGATGCCCAGATGGCCCGTTATCGAAAAGAGTTCAACTGGCAGGGGCAGATCGACCTGTCCATCGATCCGGAAAGGGCGGCAGCATGGCTTGAGAAAAGTGAAACCGCCAAGGAAGAGGGTTGCACCATGTGTGGTGAACTGTGCGCCATCAAGCTGGGGAAGAGAGACGGCCATCGGATGTTCTGATCGCCGGTAAAGTATAACCGCACGATCCATTGTCGTACGCCATCCCTCTTCGGGGCGTCAGGTTGCCCGGCCATTATGCTGTATTGACCACTATGGGAGGTCATTCCCTTTGACGGAACAGATGTCCATCCAAAGGCCGTCTTCCCGTGAGACGGCGGGACGGATCGTAAAGCGCTTGAAAGAAGCCGGACACGAAGGTTATTGGGTCGGCGGGTGCGTCCGGGATCTGCTATTGGGTACGGAACCGGAAGATTTCGATATCGTCACGTCAGCCCGGCCACAGGTGGTACAGACCCTTTTCCCGAAAACGGTCCCCATCGGTCTGGCCTTCGGGATCATTCTCGTGATCGAAGAGGGATATCCCTTTGAAGTGGCCACGTACAGACGTGAAGGAGGGTACGAAGACGGGCGCAGACCCTCGGTGGTTTCCTTCGGCAGTGCCGAAGAGGATGTGCGGCGCCGGGATTTTACGGTGAACGGCCTCCTCATGGATCCCTTAACGGGAGAAGTCCGCGATTTCGTCGGGGGCGTGAACGATCTCCGAAAGCGCCTCATCCGGACCATCGGAAGCGCGGAAGAGCGTTTTTCCGAAGATCACCTCCGTATGCTCCGGGCGATCCGGTTCGCCGCGAATCTTGATTTCGACCTGGATCCGGATACCTTTACGGCCATCCGCCGTCACGCCCCCTCCATTGCTCGGATCAGTGCGGAGCGCATCCGGGATGAACTGACCAGGCTGTTGACCCGTGGGCGGGCCCGGCGGGGCATGGAACTCCTGGCGCAGTCGACCCTTCTTCAGGAGATTCTGCCGGAGGCGGCGGCAATGCAGGGTGTATCTCAACCGCCACAGTATCACCCGGAAGGGGATGTCTGGGAGCATGTCCTGTGCATGCTGAATCTGCTTCCCGGCGGTTTGGGCACTGAAGAAGACCTGCGTCTTGCCTGGGCGGTTCTGCTGCACGACATCGGCAAACCCGCAACCCGATTCATGGATGAGCGGGGTGTCCATTTCTATGGCCATGTCAAAAAAAGCGTGGAGATCGCCGAATCGGTACTCCGGCGGTTGAAATTCGCCAACGCGGATATCGAAACCATCCTTGCCCTGATCCGGCACCACATGTTATTCATGACCGTAAAAGACATGCGGCCCAATCGCCTGAAGCGGTTCCTTCGCATGCCGGGTTTTTGCCTGCATCTTGAACTTCACCGGCTGGATTGCCTGGGTAGCCACGGTCTGCTGGACAATTACACCTTCTGCGGGGAGAAACTCGCGGCGCTGACACGGAAGGAACTCCATCCCCCCCGGCTTCTTTCCGGGCATGATCTTCAGTCCATGGGTTTCAAACCGGGCCCCCTATTTAAAGAAATTCTCGATGCCGTCGAAACGGCGCAGTTGGAAGGGGACCTGGCGACGATAGAAGAGGCCCGGCGAATGGTTCTGGCACGCTGGACACCCGGATAAGGGATTCGTAATGGTTTATCCGACATATCGGAACATATTTCTGTATGGAACGACTTTACTTTTTGTTCTCATCCTGTTAGCCTGTGCGGGAAAAGGTCCGGCTCCTTCGAAGCCCCATGTCACCAAAGCCCACCGGGAGTTACCCCGGATGGGTTACATGATCCAGGTGGGGGCTTTCGCCAAGGTGGAAAATGCCGCCCGGCTGGCTGACGGTTTGCGGGATCGCGGCTTGAATGCCATTTATTATGTCAGCCATCGGGATTTGTACAAGGTCCGCTTCGGGAATTATCCGACCCGGGAACTGGCCCGGCAGAAAGCGGAGAAGCTTCGGGCGGCGGGGATGATCGAAGCGTTTTATATCGTCAGTCCCGATGCTTATGCTGTTACGAACCAAAGAAGATACGGGACCTCCTATTTGAGAGGGGAGATCGTCAAAACGGCGGAAACCTTCATCGGGGTTCCCTATCTGTGGGGAGGAACGTCAACGGAGACGGGTTTCGACTGCAGCGGATTGACCATGACGGTTTATCAGTTAAACGGCCTCGACCTGCCCCGTCATTCGGGGGATCAGTTTGAGGCGGGGATTTCCGTCGAAACGGACGATCTTCAACCAGGGGATTTGGTTTTTTTCCAGACACGGGGAAACGGTCAAATCACCCATGTGGGTGTTTTCATAGGCAATGGAGACTTTATACATGCCCCCAGAACGGGTAAGAACATCCGGAAGGATTCCCTGTCCAGCACGTATTACAGGGGGTGCTACGCCGGAGGGAGAAGTTATCTTTGAAACATTAAAAATCGGGGGCGAATGATCAGCCTCAGGTCCGGCTTGTTCCAGGAAAGTCGGAAGGTTCATTTACTTGAATGCGATAACGAATTCATGGTGAAACCAGATGGCAGAGATCCTGATTGTTGATGACAATGAAACGACGGTCGAGGTTTTAAAGAAAATTATCCAGAAAATGGGCCATAACGTCAGCTCCGCTTTGACCCTCAAGAAAGGGCTCTACCTTTCGACGATCAAGGAGTTTGATGTGGTGATGCTTGACGTCCGCCTTCCCGATGGAAACGGGATCGCCTCCCTGGCGGAGTTCCAGAACGCCCCTTCGACACCCGAGGTCATCATCATGACCGGATACGGCGATGCGGACGGCGCCGAGTTGGCGATCCGGAGCGGGGCCTGGGATTATATCGAGAAGCCGGCATCGCTTCCCATGATGACCCTGCCGATCATCCGTGCTATCCAGTACCGGGAAACGAAGAAGCAGAAGAGCAATCTCAAGTCTCTCAAGCGGGAAGGTATTGTCGGCAGAAGCCCCCAGCTGGATGCCTGCCTCGATTTTGTGGCAAAGGCCTCCGCTTCGGATGCCAATGTCCTGATTCGAGGAGAATCCGGGACGGGAAAGGAACTGATCGCGCGGGCGATTCATGAAAACAGTGCCCGGGCGCATAAGAATTTGGTTGTTGCCGACTGTGCATCCCTGCCGGTGACGATGCTCGAGGGGGTTCTTTTCGGCGATGCGCGCAATACCTTCAGCATGGACGATAAAGCCAGAATCGGTCTGTTTCAACAGGCCGACCGGGGGACCATTTTACTCAAAGATATCGAAGAAATGTCCCTGGCAATCCAGAAGAGCTTGCTGCGGGTTCTGGAGGAACATCACGTGCGTCCCCTGGGGAGCCGTCAGGATATTAAAACCGATTTCAGACTCATCGTTTCCACGAAACGTGGCCTGGAGGAGCTGACGAACGAAGGGCTTTTTCGCGCCGATCTTTTTGGGAAGCTCCAGTCTCTGGCCTTGGAGATCCCGCCGCTTCGCGAACGAAGGGAGGATATCCTGGAAATTGCCCTGTATCATTCCACAAAAATCTGCAAGCGTTATGGTATGGGGGTGAAGGGGTTCGGCCCCGATTTCGTCGATGTCCTCATGGCGTATAACTGGCCGGGCAATATCCGGGAGTTGATTCATAGCCTGGAGACAGCCCATAGCACCGCGCTGGACACCTCGACCCTGTTTGCCCAACACCTTCCGCTCTATATGCGGGTAAGCGTTAAACGGTCCCTGATTAAGAGTGACGACCCCGCATCCCTGCCGTTGATGGAGCAGGAGGAAAATTTCCCGAGCTATAAAGAGGTCCGAACGGGGGCCATTGAAAAGGCGGAAAGGCAGTATGTCATCAATCTTCTTTCTTTTTCCGGAAACAGTATCAAGAAAGCCTGCGAAGTGTCCGGGATGTCGCGGCCGCGCCTTTACGAACTGATGAAGAAGCACCGGATCGACCGCCATAACATCATCGACGAAATTCCGTAGAAACGGATGTGTAAGGCTCCATGAAGGTCATTTTATACAGTCCTCAAGATTATGAGCACGGCAGGAGACTCCTGGGCATCATCGAAAAGGTGATTCCAAAGAATCTACTGGTCGTGTTCAACATGATTTCCGTTCTGTCCCAGGGACTCCGGGGACCTCTGTCGGACACGGTTCTTATCCTCTGCCCTTCCTGCAAGGAAGAGGTCCAGGAGCTCGGCGCCCTGCGGGAGTTGATCTGTGACGTGAGAACGATCCTGATTCTACCTGACGGGGAACGCGATACCATTGCCATCGGTCATCGGTTTCAGCCCCGCTTCCTGACCGTACCGACGCCGGATTTCAAGGATGTTTCCACCGTCCTGGGTAAAATGCTGCACCTGAGGGACTGAATGGGCGTATCCGAACGAATGGCCGCCTGACCGACCCGCATATGGAACGGGATCCCTCCATAGCTCCTCCTTAGACGATGAAGTAGGCCAGGCGCGTTGAGACCTTCTGGATCAGGCTCTTTAAGAGGGTCGTGTCCATTCCCGGCTGGTACCGCGTGGCGGAAGGATCCCCGCAATTAAGGCTCCCCATGACGGCGTTGCCGAAGGCAAGGGGACAGACGGCGAAGGACTTGATGAAGTACTTCGTGTTTCCCGGAAGGAGACGGTAAAACGCGTTTACATTTTCGTTGGCTAAAACAGGAGACGTGTCTTTTCCGATAATGTCCGTGAATACCTCCCGACTGACCAGGTTCAACCGTTCCGTGAGATATGGGGACATAAGCAATTCCTTTTTCAGATAGGTCGTTGTCGGCTCATCGATGATGGTCATCCAGACAAAGGGGATATTGAATTCCTCTCCCATCTGTTGCAGGAGTTTCTCGCAGAGTTCCGTTACCGTGTCGCAAGTGAAAAGTTCCGTCTGGACTTTCTGAAATTTCCTCAGCAGATCTTCATTGACCTTCTTCACATCCCATGTGTCCGGCATTCCTTATTAACCTCCTGTATTTTTAGTCGAATTCGGCGACCAGCACCGTATGGTCCGAGGGTTTCTCGGCCCTTCTGGGCTCAAGATCGATGTCGCAGGATCGTGAGTCCGCATACAGGGGTGCCGTGGCGAGAATATGGTCGATGCGCCAGCCCAATCCCCGCTCCAGGGTATGGGGGACGCGGTAATCGAAAAAAGTATACTGTTTGGGTTCCTGTGGGTGGTGCTTTCGGAAAACATCCTTGAAACCCCACTCACAGATACTCTCATAGGCCGCCCAGACGTCCGGATTGAAACAGACGTGTCCCAGAAGTCTTTTGGGATCGTAAACGTCGATCGTGTCCGGGGCGACGTTCAAATCTCCACACCAGACGAGGCGGTCGTCAGGACGCCATTTCTTTCGGATGAGTTCCTTCAGCCGGTCGAACCACTGCAATTTGTAGGTAAACTGCTCGGATTCCCGGTCACGTCCCTGAGGGACGTAGGTGTTGAGAATCCACGTGTCCCCGAGCCGAATGACGATCAGACGATCTTCATCGGCAGGACCACCGTCGTCCAGCCCGTACAAAATATCTTCCGGTTTTTCCCGGGAGGCGACAGCGACCCCGTTGTACTGCCGGCTTCCCCGGAAGGTGATGTGATAATCCAGGTCGGTGAACGCCTGTCCGGGGAATTTTCCGTCGTCGACCTTGGTTTCCTGCATACACAGGACGTCGGGCTGATGGTTTACAAGCCATGGGCCGATGATATGCAGGCGCGACCGGATGGAATTGACGTTGTAAGTGGCAATCTTGAAAGATTTCATGGATCTTCTCCTGTCGACCGTATCGTGAGGATTTCCTCGATTCTGTTCAGGCATTCCGTTTCGCCATGGCCGGACCGGAAATTCGTATCGGCGATATTTTTGGCGATTTCCAGAGCTTCGATGCGATCATCCCGGTTGCGCAGAAGATCTGCCAGAGATGACAGGGCCATATCCCGGTCGGCGTCCAGCAGGTGCATCTGCTCTTTGATCAGGTTCTTCATCCTTCTGGTGCCGATTCTCTTCAGACGTCCGTTCACCCTGATCAGGGCTTCTATCACGGAGAGCTCCTTTTCGTCAAAAACACGATCTCCCTCGGCCATGGCCATCATGATCCGGACCACGGCTTCGGCAAAACCGCCCCGGGAATATTCCTCGAGATCGGGGGGCGTGGATGCCGCCCGGTTTTCCCCGCCGGAAGCGAGATCTTCGCGGATATAGGCCATGAATTTCAACCAGGGATTCCCATAGAGGCTTTTAAAGAGAAATTCATGACCGGCGTCGCGGATATCGCGGTAGAAGTCCAGCGAAGCGGTGATCTGCTCCGACAGGTGCGTTTCCAGGGTTCTGCAGGGATTTGATTCGCCCGTTACAACCCGGTTCTCCCGGATCCATTCGGCGGTGGGGCCCACGGGAAGAAACCAGGGATTCAGGTCGGAGATCAGGTAGCGGCTCCAGCGCATGGGATTACCCTGGCGGAGGCATTCCGCCGTGAAAGGGGTCGTAAAAAAACGGACCCAGGGACTCACAAACATCTGATAGAGCCGGTCGTTCCGTTCGGATATAATCGAAACCTGCGGGAAATCGTCCTCATTTTGACTTCCGCCACCGATGGCGAGGATATCCCCCAAAGTACGTTTTTCAAAACGCGCCTTGTAGTCGTTGCCCCACGGGTTCGAGGGTTCCTGTTCGATGACCATCTCGTAGAGTCCCGGGGCCAGGTAGCCGATCATCTCGACGCTCCCGATTATTTCCCGATGTTCTTTCCTGGCGATACCGGCGGAAACGAATATTCCCAGGTGACCGATCGACTTGTGCATGACGTAGACGATGACCTGCCCGTTTTCCCGGATTTCCTGTTCCGAGGCGTAGACTTTCGTGATCCAGTTGAGCGCCTGTTGCGGAGGCGTAATGTTGTCCCCCTCCGAGGTGAATATAACGAGGGGTTCCCGGATATGGCGGAGGTTGATGGCCCTTCCGTCGTCGAGAACGAGGGTGCCGTTTTCGAGCTTGCCTCCGACGAAGAGGCTG
>Ga0302246_1001475_pt1 | contig 16513 bp, 12 predicted proteins | sample AAG_UR_Trp_MG_FD_193533 | JGI IMG/M metagenome (GOLD analysis project Ga0302246, IMG submission 193533) | Enriched activated sludge microbial communities from anaerobic digester in WTTP, New Holstein, Wisconsin, United States - AAG_UR_Trp | ecosystem: Engineered > Bioreactor > Anaerobic >...
CCGACGAGTTGCGCCCAGTAGTTGCATGCATCCTCGGCGTCGGTCAGCGACCCGCGGAAGGGTGCCTTCGTGCCGCTACGCCGGTCTACCGCGGCTGCAAGGCGGCTGCCCGTCGCGCCGTCCAGCAACTCCATCTCGATTGCCGCCTCGCCAACGCCGATGTGTTCGCCGGTGACAGCCGCCGTGGCACCGGAGGCGACGATGCCGATGGGCACGATGGACGAGAGTGTTCCGGTGACGGGATTGCTGGGCACGATGTCCGTGATGGCAGTACGCAGTACAAGGGTCTTCGGGCCGGGCTTCGCGACGATGGGCATGACCTTGCCTACTTCGCGGACGAGGGCATCGCTGAAGAATGTCGTGAGGGCATCAAGTTCCTTGGCGTCTACACCCTTGAATGTGGTATCCGATTTGATCCATGTCTGGACCCTGTCGATGACGATGCCGTCGTAGTCGCCTGCCTTGATGCCGGGCTTGATCCATATCAGCCCCGCCTGATCATCTCGTCCTTTTGAAAGGCCCTGATAGTCACGGAGAAAGCCGGAAGGTTTGCTTTCCATCTTGTGGGCGGCGCATGCGGTCAGCGCAAGTGCCAGACTCATGAGAAGGGCGCAGCCGATGTATGCAGTCCTGTTCATCGTCGTCTCACTTGTGGTTGATGTTCTTCTGGCTGGGTGACGATTGACGCGAAAGGCCTTCGCTCAAGGTCTGGATGACAGTGAAGAAGACCGGGACGAAGAGCACGGCAAGGAATGTCGATGCCAGCATGCCTCCGAAGACCGCCGTGCCGAGCGCTCGCTGGCTGGCTGAACCCGCGCCGGAGGCGGTGAGCAGGGGAACGACGCCAAGGATGAAGGCGAACGAGGTCATGAGGATGGGGCGGAACCTCGCACGGGCCCCCTCGACTGCGGCATCCTGAATGGACATGCCTTTCTGGAGGCGTAGTTCACGGGCGAATTCGACGATGAGGATGGCGTTCTTGCTCGCCAGCGCGATGAGAAGCACGATGCCTATCTGCGTGTAGACGTTGTTGTCCATGCCACGCGCCGCAACGGCGATGCTGGTCCCAAGAAGGGCCAGCGGAACGACCATGATGATGGCGGCCGGGGCAGACCAGCTTTCGTACTGGGCCGCCAGTACGAGAAAGACGAGCAGCACGGCGAAGCCGAAGACGGCGAAGGCTTCGTTGCCCGTCGCCTTCTCCTGATAGGCCATGGTCGTCCATTCGAATCCCATCGACTGCGGCAGGGTCTTGCGGGCCATGTCTTCCATCAGGGCGAGGGCTTGGCCCGAACTGAATCCCGGTGCGGCGGCGCCTATCAGGGAGGCCGCAGGGTAGAGATTGTAGCGGGTGACCACGTCGGGTCCGACGACATCCTTCACGTCGGTCACCGCGCCCAGAGGCACCATGCCGCCCTGTGCGTTGCGCACTTCGAGGCGACCGATGTCCTCTGCGGTGAGGCGGTAACGGCTGTCTGCCTGCACCCGGACCTGATATGTCTTTCCGAACTTGTTGAAGTCGTTGACATAGGATGAGCCGAGGTAGGACTGCATCGTGCTGAAGACGTCATTGAGTTGCACGTCGTAGTTCTTGACCTGCGTACGGTCCACGTTGACGAAAAGCTGCGGTGTGCGGGCGTTGTATGTCGTCGAGACATTGCCAAGGCCCGACTGTCCCCGTGCAGCCGCCATCATCGAGTAGGCCACGGTCTCAAGTTGCTGGGCCCCCAGCGCCGCCCGGTCCTGCACCATCATTTCGAATCCGCCAGCGTTGCCCAGTCCCTGTATGGGGGGCGGCGTCACGACAATCACCATCCCTTCCTGAATGGACGCGACCTTGCGACGCAGGTCGGCGACGATTCTCTCCTGCGTGAGTGCCCCGCGTTCGCTCCAGTCCTTGTACATGACGAACACCGTGGCGGAGTTGGAGGTGTTGGCGCCGTTCAGGATGGACATGCCGCCAAAGGTTATCCAGTCTGCGACACCCTGCGTCTCGGAGAAGATGGCGTCGAGTCTGGTGGTCACCTCGCGCGTACGGGCCTGTGATGCGGCACCGGGCAGCTGCACCGCCACAAGGGCATAGCCCTGGTCCTCGTCGGGCAGGAACCCCGTGGGTAGCGAGGTGAACGCCCAGAAGGTGGCCGTGATGAGGCCGACGAAGACGAGCATGGTGGTCTTCGCATGCCGCACCATGGTGCGCAGAATCGTGACGAACAGGTTCTCGACGGCATCGTAGGACTTGTTGAACCCGCGGTAGAAGGCGTTGCGACCCGGCACGATGGGTTTGAGGAAGAGGGCGCACTGTGCCGGGGTGAGGGTGGCGGCAAGCAGGGCGCTGACGAGGGCTGTCGATGCGATGACGAGGGCGAATTGCCTGTAGAGTTGCCCGGTGATGCCGGACATGAACGATGCGGGGATGAACACGCACGACAGCACCAGTGTGATGCCGATGATGGGGCCGAAGAGTTGCATCATGGCCTTGATGGTGGCCTCGCGCGCGGGGTCGCCATGTTCCATGTGGTGCGCGGCGCCCTCGACGACGATGATGGCGTCGTCAACCACAATGCCGATGGCGAGTATGATGCCGAAGAGCGTGACGAGGTTCACCGAAAAACCGAGGCCCATCATGGCCATGAAACCACCGAGGATGGTGATGGGCACGACGGATGCCGGAACCAGCGTCGCACGCCAGTCCTGCAGGAAGATGAGTATGACGGCGAGGACGAGCACCGCTGCTTCGAAAAGCGTGTGGTAGACCTGTTCGATGGCGGCTTCGACGAATCGCGTCGTGTCGTAGGGGACATCCCATGCGACCCCCTGCGGGAAGTCGTTGCCGAGGGTCTTCATGCGTGCGTTGACCTGTTGTGCCACATCCAGCGCGTTGGCACCCGGCAGCTGGTAGATGATGACGAGTGCCGCAGGTTTGCCGTTCTTCTGTGCGTAGAGGTCGTATGTCTGCCCGCCGAGTTCGACGCGCGCCACGTCGCGCACCCGTACGACACGCCCCGCAGGCCCGGATGTCGCCGTCCGGATGATGATGTCCTCGAATTCCTCGACATTGGACAGACGGCCCTGCGTCTGCACCGTGAACTGGAAGTTCTGGGTGTCGGGCGCGGGCTGTGCGCCTATCTGGCCCGCAGCGACCTGAACGTTCTGTTCGCTGATGGCGTTGACCACGTCCTTTGTCGTGAGCCCCATGCTCTTGAGCCGGGGCGCATCAAGCCAGACACGCATCGAATAGCTTGCGGCGCCGAACACCGTCGCTTCGCCCACGCCCGGTATGCGGGCAAGCTCGTCCCTGATGCGCAGTGATGCGAAGTTGCTCAGGAAGAGGTCGTCGTATGATCCGTCCGGCGAGGTGAGTGTGACAACCTGAAGGATGGCGGTCGACTTCTTCTTGACCGTTACGCCCTGTCGTTTCACCTCGTCGGGCAGGCGCGCCATGGCCACGTTGACGCGGTTCTGGACGAGCACGGTCGCCATGTCGATGTTGGTTCCGAGGGCGAAGGTGATCGTCAGGGTGTAGGTTCCGTCGTTGGCACTCTTGGAGGACATGTAGAGCATGCCTTCGACGCCGTTGACCTCCTGTTCTATAGGGGCCCCGACGGTGTCGGCGAGTACCAGCGAGTTCGAGCCCGGATAGATGGCCTTTACTTCGACCGTGGGGGGCGTGATTTCAGGATACTGCGAAATGGGTAGCAGCATGACCGAGACGACGCCGATGAGAATGAGCACGATGCCGATGACGTTAGCCAGAATGGGGCGGTCGATGAAGAATTTCGCGAACATGGCGAGCCTTTGCTTGTGGCGATTGAGGCTAGCTGGCGGGCTTGCCTGCGGGCTGTCCTGTGTCCGGGGCGGGGGTCGGGTCGACAGGGCTTCCGGGGCGGGCGCGCTGGATGCCATTGACCACGACCCTGTCCTCTGCGGTCAGTCCTTTGGTGACCACGCGGTAGCCCTCATGTAACGACCCGAGGACTACGGCTCGTTGCTCTGCGATGTTCTGTGCGTTGACGATGATGACGTAGCTGCCCGACTGGTCTTGCCCGATGGCACGGTCCGGCACCATCATGGCCTTGTCGCTTTGGCCCACGGCCACGCGTATCCGGGCGAACAGGCCCGGTAGCAACCGGCCTGAAGGGTTGGGGAACAGGCCGCGCAACTGCATCGTGCCTGTCGCGGGGTCGACGCCGGGGTCTGCGTAGTCCAGCTTGCCCGCATGCGGAAAGCCGTCTTCATCGGCGAGTGCAAGCTCAAGCGGCATGGTGGGCGCGCTAGCCGTCTTCGGCTTGGGGCGTTCAGCCATGAGCCGGAGGAGGTCACGTTCGTTGATGTTGAAATAGACATGCACCTGGTCACGCCGGACGATGGTTGCCAACCGGGTCACGGCCCCGGGGCCGACGACGTTGCCGGGGTCTGCGAACCTGCGGCTTATCTGCCCATCGAACGGCGCAGTGATGCGGGTGTAGCCGAGGTCGATGCGTGCGGTCTCTATCTGTGCCTTGGCCCGGCTGATGTTCGCCTTGGCGCTGTCGCGCTGCTGTTGCCATTTCACCACGTCGGTCTCCGAACCGGCCTTCTCTGTCAGCAGTTTGCGGCTGCGTGCCAGTTCGGTTTCGGCCCGCGCCAATGCTGCCTGCTGCACTTCGAGTTCGGCTTCTGCCCGTTGCAGGGCCGCCTGATAGGGTTCCGGCTCGATGATGAACAACGGGTCACCCTTATGCACAGTGGAGCCATCGCGGAACTGGGCCGACCGGAGGGTGCCGGTCACGCGCGCCGTGATGTCCACGGATTCGACAGCGGCGATGGTGCCGCTGAACTCCATGTACTCGGTCACGGGGCCCACATGGGGCGCCCCGACGGTCACCTTGGGCGGTGGAGGCGGCACATAGGCGTTGCGCGAGTCGCAACCGTAGATGCCCGTGGCGGTGGCAAGGGCCAGAAGAGTAATGTGGACGGCTCTTGAAATGGTGTGGCGGCGCAACATCAACGACCCCCTTCGGGCGATGTGGCTAGGATGAGGCGAACCTACATGTCGGGTAGCCTGATGCCCTCACTCGCTGGTGGGGCATCCTCTTCAAGCAGTGAGCCCCAGTGTGTGCGTTCACGCATCTCACGGAGGGCGTTGACGGGAATGAAGACGTCGCCGGGAAGCTTGTGCCAGCCTCCTCCCAGTGCCTTGAACATGGCGACGAGGCTCTGGCAGATTTCGCCTTTGGCCGCGGCGAGGGCGTCTTCTCTGGTTGCGAGGTCGCGCGCTGCGGTGAGCACGGTGGTGAAATCGGTGGAACCTTCCTGATACTGGATGAGGGCCAGTTGCATGGACCGTGCGGCGTCGGATGCGCTTTCGGTCAGCAGTGCCGTACGGCCCTGCGCCTGAATGAACCTGTCTATGGCGTCCTCCGTCTCACGAAGGGCCACCAGTACGGTCTCCCGATAGCTTGTCAGTGACTGCTGGAACCGGGCGTCCTGCGCGCGTACGTTGCTGACAATGCGTCCGTAGTTGAACAGGGGCAGGGAAAGTCCGGGCCCCCCATACGCGGTGAAGCCGTTCGAGAACGTGTCTCCAAGCCCGAACGCCCCGACATTGCTGGCTGTGAACCCGACGAAGCCGCCCAGTGTGAAGGCCGGGTAGAAATCGGCCTTGGCCACGCCGAGTCGTGCGCATTGCCCTGCGGCTGTGGCGAGGGCCTTGTGTACGTCGGGTCGCCGCCGCAACAGGTCGGCGGGTATGCCCACCGCGACGTGTGTTGGGGCGGTGGGTATGGGCGCGTCTCCGAGTCGTGCGCTGATATCCTGCGGGGCCTTGCCAAGCAGCACGCAAAGCGCATTGCGGGTCTCGCGGAGAGAGTGGGCAAGATTGGGGATGCGCGCCTCGGTGTCGCGTAGCAGCGAGAGGGCCTGTCGCATGTCGCGTTCGCTGGTGGCGCCGTAATTGAAGCGGGCGGTGGCGATGCGCAGACTCTCGCGCTGGATGGCCACGTTGGTCTCCGCGATGGCAAGCTGTTTCTGCACCGTGCGGTACAGGATGTAGGAACGGGCGACTTCGGCGGAGACGGATACCAGCGCGGTCTGATGGTCTGCCATCGACGCGCGCAGGTCCGCATCTGCGGCCTCGATGCCCCTGCGGAATTTGCCCCAGAAGTCGAGTTCCCAGGCGACATCGAGACCTGCGCTCGTCTGTACATAGTCGGGGTTGTCGCGCCCCGTCGTCGGCTGCGGGGCTGTGGGCGCCCTGTCGCTGGGGTGTGTCCACGTGAGGCCGCCGGTCCCCTGCTGCGTTTGCGGGTAGAGGTTGCCGACCGCCGCCCCCAGACGCGCACGGGCTTCGAAGACGCGCAACGCCGCAAGGTGGAGTGACAGGTTCGCGCTACGCGCTTCCGTGACGAGGCTGTCCAGCACCGGGTCATTGAAGGTGTTCCACCACGTTCCGTCCACATCCGCATCGGAGGATGCCGCAGGATGTGAGGCATCCTGCCAGACGTCGGGGACGTCCCCCCCGGGGGCGCTGAAGTCCGGCCCCACTTTGGCGCAGGCTGTCAGAAGGGTGAGCAGAAGAACGGGTGTCAGGCAGGCGCGAAGAAGGCGGGTAAAGGTGCTATGGCGACCTGAAGGGCTCCTGTCAGGATGCGGGCGGTGAGGGCTTTCGGGCATGAAGCCTCCGGTGTCGAATGGCAAGGCGTGGGGTTCACACTGGATATGACGATAACCCAGTCGATGGTTTTGTGTATTATTTTGCGAGTGCGGGCGTGTCCTCTGGTTGCCACCTTCGCGGCGTCTCCCGTGCTGCTGCCCCATGCTGCCGGGGCTGCCCGCTGGGGCTGCCAACAGGCGGGACGGCACCGTCCGATGCAATGGCATAAACGACAAGCCCGCAGGAGAGGCACTCCTGCGGGCTTGTCATGATTCGTGTCAGGGGATGCGGGCTGATGCGGAAAGCCACTCCCCGGAGAGGCGTTGTTCTGGTGGACAGGTTACGCCGCAATCTCTGTCATGCTTCGCATGACAGGCGTCTGAGCCTCCATGGTCTGCCCGAAGGGGCCGCGGCAACACCATGCCGGATTCATGGCGGCGGGGGCTGTACGTGGCGTCTGCCTCCGGTCGCGGGGCGAGTCACTGCGCAAGGGCCATGTGCCGGAGGTGACGAGGCGCGGGTGGCCGCGCCCGTGGCTAACGCTGCTGACCCTTGGTGCCCAGAAAGCGTATGGAGACGATCTCGTAATGGATCTTGCCGCGCGGAGCGTCCACCACGATTTCGTCACCCTCCTCCTTGCCGAGCATGGCGCGGGCCACGGGCGACTGCACGGAGATGGAGCCCTTGGCGTAGTCGGCCTCGTCGGGGCCAAGAAGGGTGTACTCCTTCTCTTCGCCGGATTCGAGGTCTTCTATCTTCACCGTGGCGCCGAACATGACCTTGTCGCCGGAGATGGTGTCGAGGTCGATGACATTGAACTGCGCCATGCGCGATTCGATGTACTTGATGCGGGCCTCGAGCATCCCCTGACGTTCACGCGCGGCGTCGTAGCCGGCGTTTTCGCTCAGGTCGCCCTCTTCGCGTGCTTCCTTGATGGCCTGAATGACGCCGGGGCGTTCCTTCTTGAGACGGTCCAGCTCTTTTTCAAGCTGCTTGAAGCCTTCGACGGAAATAGGAATGCTGCTCATGATGTTCCTTGCCTGTAACGTATGGTGCCATGTGCACGTCAAAAAAACACCACGCCATGAGAATCTCATGGCGGGACTGGGGCTGTGTCGGGAAGGCGCCCTGAACCGGGTGCACCTATTGGGTAGAACATACTTCCGCCCCGGTCAAGGGGCCGCGCCCGTCGCTGCGGCGGTGCATCCTGCGGGGCGGCTGCTTGGGTACCGCCATCCCCGAGGCTGCGCAAGCCGCCTTCCGGGAAGGGCCTCTCCGGGCAACGGCCTGCCGGCGGGTGGGCACTGCCGTGTGCAGGGGCCCGGTGACGGTGCTTCACGGCCCCGCCGTGCCGAGGCATGACGGGGCCGCAGGGGGCGGCTACGCCCCGGAAGAACCTACGTTCAGTCCATGCCCATGGCCTTGCCTATCTTGCGGGCCATCTTCTTGACCTTCTCCAGCGGCTTCTCCTCGTCGAGCAGGGCGAACTCGCGCAGGAGTTCCTCCTGCTTCTTGGTGAGCCGTGTGGGGGTCACGACGCGGATCTCGACAAGCAGGTCGCCGGTGTGGCCGTGCCCGAGGTAGGGCAGCCCCTTGTCGACAAGGCGGAAGACCTCGCCACTCTGGGTGCCGGCGGGAATGTCGAGGGTGATGTCATCGTCGAGCGTGGGCACGTCTATGCGGTCGCCCAGCGACGCCTGTACGAAGGAAATCTCGCGGGTGACGACAAGGTCCTGCCCCTGACGGCGGAAGGTCTTGTCGTCCTCGACGCTGATGACGACATACAGGTCGCCTGCAGGCCCGCCATGGATGCCCGGTTCGCCTTCGCCACGCAGACGCAGGCGGTTGCCCGTGTCCACTCCGGCGGGGATGCGAACCGAAAGTTCCTTGACCTGCTGCGTCTGCCCGGAACCTTTGCACTTGGGGCAGGGAGAGGTGATGACGGTGCCCTCGCCGCGGCATACGGGGCAGGGCATGGCAATCTGGAAGAAACCCTGACTCTGGCGAATCTGGCCCGCGCCGCCGCAGTGACGGCAGGTCTCGGGCCGGGTGCCGGGTGCCGCACCGCTGCCGCCGCACTCGTCGCAAGGGACGCTCTTGGGCAACCGCAGGGTGACTTCGTCGCCCTTGGCGGCCTGCCTGAACGAGATGGTCAGGTTGTAGCGCAGGTCTGAACCGGCCTGAGGCCGGGGGCCGCGCGAACGCCCGCCAGCGGCCCCGGCGAAGCCGAACAGGTCGCCGAAGATGTCGCTGAAGTGGGCGAAGATGTCTTCGTTGGACGAGAAGCCCTGACCGAAGCCGCCGCCGTTGCCCACACCCGCATGACCGAAGCGGTCGTAACGGGCGCGTTTCTCACCGTCACGCAACACGTCGTACGCCTCGGCGGCCTCTTTGAACTTCTGTTCGGCCTCGGGGTCGTCGGGGTTGCGGTCGGGGTGGTACTGGAGGGCCAGCTTCCGGTAGGCGCGCTTGATGTCGTCCTCTGACGCGTCGCGCGCGACACCGAGAACTTCGTAGTAATCTCTCTGGCTCATGGGGCGACCGGATTATTCGGCGACGGGCATTTCCTCGCCCTCTGCGGGACGATACAGGGCGAGGTCTTCGGGCATGACCTTGCCGGCGGCGATCTCACGCAGGGCGGTGACCACTTCCTTGTTCTTCGAGTCCACCAGGGGCTCGTAGCCTTCGCGGTACTGCTGTACGCGCTTGATGGCCATCTGGACGAGCAGGAAACGGTTGTCGATGCGCTTCTGGCAATCTTCCACGGTAATACGTGCCATGGGTAAGATTCCTCCGGAGGGTGTGTGATGTGCGGCAGAAGCCGATGATGAAGGACAGGATAACGCACACGGGCGCGTTGTCCACCCCTTCAGGCGGCGGGCACGACAAAAAGCCGGGGATGTCACTCTGTTGTGCATCCCGGACGGTGCGTGCGCGACGCGGGCTGAACACCGGCGACACGCCAAGTCGGAGAAAATAGCCCCTGTTCATGTCTCAAGTCAAGTAGTAAGGGGCCTGATCCTGCCCCGCCCGCAAAGCTGTCCGAGGTCTGTCCAAGACCGGATGTGGTGTCGGTGCCGAGGGTGCGAGGTGCGGGACGGGGCTTCCCCGGCATCCGTGAACGGTTGCTTCCGGCGGGCGGTGCGGGTATCGGGGGGCACCGGAACTTCCGGTGGAGGACTCATGGCGAGAGAGAAATACACCTACGCCCAGCAAGTATGCATCAAGAGCGCGGGCAAGACCATGCAGCACACGGGGATGCTCTATCCCGGCGCACGCATCGGCGTTGCGGTGTCGGGCGGCATGGACAGCTGGGTGCTGTTGCAGGTGCTGCGCATACGGCAGCGCATCGTGCCCTTTCCCTTCGAAATCATGGCGCTGCACGTGAACCCCGGTTTCGACCCGGAGAACCATGCCCCGCTGCTGCCGTGGCTTGAGCGTAACGGTGTGGCAGCCCATATCGAGGTGACGGACCATGGGCCGCGCGCCCATTCGCCGGAGAACCGTCGCAACTCCGCGTGCTTCTACTGTGCCTGGCTGCGGCGCAAACGGCTTTTCGAACTGTGTGCCCAGTATCGGCTCTCCCATCTTGCCTTCGGGCACAACGCCGACGACCTCGTGGGCACGTTCCTCATGAACCTGTACCAGAACGGACGCGTGGACGGCATGTCCATGAAGGAGGCGTTCTTTGGCGGCAGGTTGCAGGTCATCCGCCCCCTGCTCATGGTGGAGAAGAGCGACATCGCGCGTGCGGTGCGGCAGTGGGGGCTGCCTGTATGGAGCAACCCCTGCCCGTCAGCCGGGGCGACCCGGCGTAGTGAGGTGATGGATGATTTTCAGCGGCTGTGTCGCGAGAACAAGGGCATGAAACGCAATGTCTTCAACGGGTTGTGTCGTTGGCAGATGGACTTGACACCCAAGGCCGATTGACGCAACGTTAACAATGGTGGTCTGTGGGCATCCGGCATTGATGGCTACGACCCGTTTCGACCTGTTCCGTGTCCCGCAACCCCGGCCAAAGGTTCCCATGCTGTTCGGCAAATACCACATCGTCATCCTCCGCGAACGGGGCGGTTCGTGCCGCAACCTGTTCATGCGCGGCTGGTGCGGTATCGCCGGGGTGCTGTTCGTCGCCAGCCTCATGGGGCTCACCATCTGGCTGGCGGGCAAGTACCTGCACACCTATGAGGTGGAACAGCGCCTTGCCGAGGCCGAGAAGACCATCGAAGAACAGAGTACGCAGCTGCTTGCCATGACGGGCAAGTTGCAGGGCTTGCAGGCGGACCTCACCCGCGTGCAGCAGTTCGATACCAAGCTGCGGCTCATGATCAACATGGAGAAGGACCCCACCGAAGTGCAGACCTCCATGGGCGGTTCGCGCACCGAAGACCTCTCCAAGGGGTATCTGCCGCTGCACCGGCAGGAGTTGCTGGCGCGCAAGATGCACACCTTCATCAAGCAGCTTGCCACGGATGTACGGCTCGAAGAGGTCCGCCAGCAGGAGTTGCTGCATGCCCTGCGCGCCAACCGCGACATCCTCGCCGCCACACCGTCCATCTGGCCCACTGAAGGGTTCATCTCCTCAACGTTCGGTTCGCGCAAGTCCCCGTTCACGAGCAGGGGCGAGTTCCACAAGGGGCTCGACATCAACAACCGTCCCGGTACACCCATATGGGCCCCGGCGCGAGGCACGGTGACCTTCGCCGGAACCGACGGCGCCTACGGCAACTGCGTCATCCTCCAGCACGGTGCCGGATTGTCTACCCGTTACGCCCACATGCAGCGCTTCGTCGTCAAGGAAGGCCAGTCGATACAGCGTGGCGACATCATCGGCTACGTCGGCAGTTCAGGCCGTACGACCGGCCCCCACCTCCATTACGAAGTGCGTGTCAACGGCGTATGCGTGAACCCCATGCGCTACATCCTCAACTGATCTCCGGTTAATCCCCCATGCCCTTCGCCACCCCTTCGTGGGATCTCGCGCTTTTCAGGCTCGCCAACGGTACGTGGCGCACCCCTCTTCTCGACGTGCTCATGCCCGCCGTGTCGGGCATGGCCCTGTGGCTTCTGCTGGCTGTCGTAGCCGGAGGCTTCCTGTGGTTGCGACGTCGTTCAGGCCCGCAGGGCGCGGCCCTTCTGCCTGAACGGCCCCTCTGGCGCCGCGTGGCAGCCGTGCTGCTGCTGGCGGGGCTTGCCGCGGGCGTCACCGACGCCACATGCAACGTCATCAAGGGGCAGGCCGGAAGGCTGCGCCCCATGCAGGCCCTTGCGGGCGTGCACATGGTGGACGAGGGCGCATGGAGCATCACGCCGCCCGACTTCGTGCCGACGGCGGTGAAGGGCTCATCGTTCGTGTCGTCGCATGCCGCCAATTCCATGGCTGTCTGTCTCGTCATCATGCTCGCCGTGCCGTTGCTGCGGCCGTGGCTGCTGCCCGTGCCTCTTCTGGTTGGCTGGTCGCGGCTGTACCTCGGCAAGCACTACCCCAGTGACATCCTCGCCGGCTGGGTGGTGGGGCTGGTGATGGGCTACCTTGCGTGGCGTGTATGGCGCTACTGCATGCATCACGTCCTGCACGAGGATGCGTGCGTGCGCGCAGGGGGCGGGCACGGCTAGCGCGCGGGGCCGTTGCGCACCTTTGGCGGGCCCGTCACCGGCCGTGCAGGGGCCGCGCCCCTGTTCCGTGTTCGCGGGGGGCAACCCCTCCCGATGGCAGCACGATGCGGTGTCCGACCGGAGGGTCGGGCCGATGTCTGCCCGCCCGCTACGGACGCCCCTTGTGGCAATGCCCGAAGAGCGATAGAAATACAGAACCATACGCCTGAACTCGGAGACGTGCCATGAACGGCATACGGGTCCTTCTCGTCGACGATGAGACCGAATGCACAGAGATGCTCTCGCTGCGGCTTGCGCGGCGGGGCATGCTCACCGCCACGGCGGCAAGCGGTGAAGAGGCCGTGGCCCACCTTGCCGACCATGAGGTCGATGTGGTGGTCATGGATGTGAAGATGCCCGGCATGGGGGGCATCGGCGCGCTGGAGCACATCAGGCGCGACCACCCCGGTACCGAGGTCATCATGCTGTCGGGCCATGCGGACATGACCGTCGCCGTCGAGGGAATGCGCCTTGGCGCGTTCGGTTATCTCATGAAGCCCGCGGACTTCGACGAACTTCTCTACAAGATCGAGGACGCCTGCAAGCAGAGCCGCCTCGACCGCAAGCTCGCCGAGGGCGACAGGGCCTGAACGCCCCCGCAGGGGACGCAGGACGAAGGACCGCCACATGTCATGGCTGCGCTGGCTCCCGTTCCGCAAGAAGACCGCCGCTTCGTCCGCAACGCGCCCTGAAGACGCCTTCGCCGCGCGCTACCACCGCTTCAAGCTCTTTCTGGGCGCATGGGGCAAGTTCCAGGAACTGATGACCGAACTGGAACTGACGCTGTGTTGCGTCAACCCGTTCGGCATGCAGACCGTGCGTGCGCTCTGTACCCGCATCACCACGCAGGTGTTCCAGTGCATGCGCCAGCTAGACGAATTGGCGCCGGGCAGGTTCGCTGCGCTCGAGGAACGTTTCAACGCCGTGCAGTCGGAGGTCGCCGCCCTCGTCTACGGGCGCACCGACGACATGGACGGCCCGCTGGCGTTGCCTCTGGGAGACCCCGGCCTCGACAGTGCCGACCGGGCCGACCCGGCCATGACCCGCCTCGCGGGCCTTCGCGGCGCACTGGGCGTGCGCGTTCCCGAAGGGTTCATCGCCACGGCAGCCGCATGCCAGCGCATGATGCGCCATGGCGGCCTTCAGGAGGAGGTCAGCCGCAGGGTGCAGGCCTCTGGGGGTATTCGCCCCGACAACATCGAGGGGCTGTCGTCATCCATCCGTTCGCTCATCCTTGACGCCCCCGTGCCTGACGATGTGGCCGACGCACTCATGGACTCCATGCGCAGCCTGCGTCAACGCACCGGTGGTGTGCCGGTGCGGGTATTGCTGCGAGGCCGGGTGTGGCCGCTGACCACCGACGGGGCCATTCCCGGCACGGGGCATGATGCCTCGACGGGCCTCGTGTCCGTCATCAGCGGAGGCGAAGGCGCGCAGGCGGATGACGGGGGGATGACACTGTGGGGGCCGCTGCTTTCCGGCACCGACGCCGACCGCGAGAGTGTGCTTGCCGCCTTCCGCGCCACGCTGGCCCTCAAATATTCGCCACAGGCCACCATCTATCGCCGCTATCGCGGGCTGCGCGACGCGGGCACCTGCGTGTGCGTAGGGTTCTTCGTCGTGGGCGACCCCGTGGCGGGGGGCGTGGCCTACACGGGCAACCCCCTCCATGTGCGCGACGACAGTGTGCATGTCTATGCGGGGGCGGGGCTGCCCGAGTCCGTGGAAACCGGGGAACATGACGTGGACGCCTACCATGTGTGGCGCACGGCACCCCGGGGTGTCCGGCTGCACAGTCATGCACGGCCCGATGCCCCGGTGCTGGACGACGCGCAGGCGTGCGCGGTGGCCGACCTCGCCCTCACCGTGGAGGCTGCCGCGGGCTGTCGGCAGGAGGTCGACTGGCTGCTTGATGCCGCTGGGCGTCTCACGCTTCTTCATGCGCGCCTGTTGCCCGAAGCGGCCCCCCTGCCCCCCGAAGAGCGCATCGAGGATTCATGCCCCGCCGAGGCGCTGGCCTGCGGCGGCGTGACCGTGAGCCCCGGTGCCGCGTGCGGGCCTGTGCATGTGGTCAGGACCCTTGAGGACATCCGCACATTCCCCGACGGCGGGGTGCTGGTGGTGGAACGCCCGCTGGCGGCGTGGGGCATGGTCCTCGACCGCGCCTGCGCCGTGGTCGCCGAATACGGTACGCCCGCCTGTAGCCTTGGTGCCGTCGCCCGTGAATTCGGCAAACCCGCCGTCTTCGGTCTGCGGGGGGCGGTGGAGGCCCTCTCGGGAGTGGACTCGGTGACGGTATGCGGCGATGCCGGGGTGGTCTACGCGGACTATGTCTACGACATCGTGTCCGCCGCACCGCCCGCACATAACTTCATGCCGCGCAGTCCCGTGCACCGCACCCTTGCAGAGGCCGCGCACCACATCCTGCCCCTGACCTTCGACCCCGAAAGCCCCGACTTCAAGGCCCGCAATTGCCAGACCTTCCACGACATCGCCCGCTACTGCCATGAGCAGGCGGTGGGGGAGATGTTCCGCTTCGGGTCGCAGCAGGCGTATGCCCCGTCGCGGGTCAAGCAGTTGCAGTGCGACGTGCCCAAGCAATTCTGGGTGGTCGACCTTGATGACGCCTTCCCCGTCGGGCTCAAGGGGCCCCTCGTGCTCGCCTCCCGCATCCAGTCCGTTCCCTTCCGCGCGTTGTGGCGGGGCATGAACGCCATCCCGTGGGAGGGGCCGCCTCCCGTGGACGCCAAGGGTTTCCTGTCCGTCATGTTCGAGGCCACGGCGAACCCCCACCTCGACCCGGCGTCGCAGTCGGCGTTCTTCTCCGAGAAGAACTACTTCATGGTCTCGTCCAACTACTGCAGCCTGCATTCGCGCTTCGGCTTCCACTTCGTGGCCGTGGAGTCGCTGGTGGGCGAACGTACGCAGGAGAACTATGTGGTGTTCCAGTTGCGCGGCGGGGCCGCCAACATCGAACGGCGCATCCTGCGGGTGCAGTTCGTGGCGGAGTTGCTCCAGAATTTCGGCTTCACGCCCGTGGTGCGTCGTGACGCGCTGACTGCGCGGCTCGAGGGCATAGACCGCGAGACGGCGGAACGCCACCTGCGTGTGGCGGGGCATCTCACCATCCATACCCGGCAGATGGACATGATCATGACCGACGTGGCGCAACTGGCCGTGCGGCGCGAGAAGTTGCTCGCGGAATGCGCCCGGCTGCGCGATGAACCCGTGGAGAGGATGGAGGGTGCCGGCGACGGGCGACCTTCCGACACTGACGGCGGCGACATCTAGCTGCGCAGTGCACGGCGTGCATGAGGCCGGGTGTCACGCGACTTGATCATGTGCCGGGAGCATGTGCCGGTACGTGGGCCGTGTACCTGTAGCGCTGGAGCAGTACCCGGTGTCTGCCGGATGCCACGCGTCTGTTCCGGTCGCCACGGGCCTTCGCGCGAACCCTGCCGTGATGCCACGGAATGCACACATCCATAGTCCCCTGACCACGGGCGACGAGCCCCTGTTCGGCCTGTGTTGTCCGGTCACGCTCGGTCCGGCATGTCCGGCCCTATCCTGTATGCCCGGCATGGCGCACCAGCCCCGACGGGCGCGGATGTGTGTGTGTTACTCCGGACGCAGAACGGGGACGGCCTCTCCGGAAAAAGGTCGTCCCCGCTGGATATTGGAAAAAAACACGAAAAATCGGAACGGATTCTCGACGCGAGACGCGTCCGGTGACCTGCCCTGTTGCGCGTACGACCTATTGCACCGGGTCTTCACAGGAGCAAGGCCACTCGTAGGGGAGGCCGTCGTCGGTGTCGCTTCCCCATGCGTCCGGGTCGACGGTGCCGGAGGGGGAGGCGTCGGTGCCCTCGTCACACCACTCGCCGTCGGTTCCGTCGGCGGGGCGCATGGTGCGTTCCCAGTCGATGCGTGAGGCGATGCCGTGGGCGAGGGCATCGAGTCCCTCGCGTTGCAGCGCCGCCACGGGGATGGCTTCGGGATGTGCCAGCAGCAGGGTCTCGCGCAGTTCTTCGGGTACGGTGTCCCATTTGTTGAGCACCAGCAGGCGGGGGATGTCGTGCATCTCCATCTCCACCAGGATGTCCTCGACGGCGCGAAGCTGGCGGTCGAGTTCGGGATGCCCCGCGTCCGCCACATGGATGAGCAGGTCTGCGGCCTCGAGTTCTTCGAGGGTCGCCCGGAATGCCTCGACCAGTTCCTTGGGCA
>Ga0302246_1001483_pt1 | contig 16476 bp, 12 predicted proteins | sample AAG_UR_Trp_MG_FD_193533 | JGI IMG/M metagenome (GOLD analysis project Ga0302246, IMG submission 193533) | Enriched activated sludge microbial communities from anaerobic digester in WTTP, New Holstein, Wisconsin, United States - AAG_UR_Trp | ecosystem: Engineered > Bioreactor > Anaerobic >...
CGGGGGAGCATGGCGACCAGCTCCTCCGGGGTGATGTCGGGATGGATGTCCATAAGGGCGAGGTACCGGTAGTCGGCGGGCGTGTCCATGTCCAGTTTGAGGTCGGGACGGTGCAACGCCGGGTCGGCCGGGTCGAAGGTACGTATGGTGTAGCGTTCGGGGTGCGCCCAGATGAACGACAGGCAGTGCTCGCGGTGTTCGGGCAGCGTCGCCTCGCGGGCCACTTCCTCGAGCAGTGCGAACGAGAGCGTCTCCGCCCCGAGACCGTCGGGGTAGAGGTTGCCGCGCGGGATGTGGTTGTAGGCGTAGTCGCACCCCTCGGCCCGCCAGAAGCGGATGAGGTCGTCGATGGCACCGCCCCAGATGAGCGGGTTGTCGGCGCACACGCGCACCACCTGCTCTGCGCCGTAGGCAGCCCCGGCGAGGCGGAAGCGTTCGAGCACGTCGTCTTCCGGCCCGCGGAACACCGCCACCCCCTGCCGGGAGAGGTGATGTTCGAGGATGTCGTTCTCGGGCTGCGTGGAGGTGGCTACCACCACCTCGTCGACGAGGGTGGCACGGCGTACGCGGCGCACGACCCAGTCGATGACGGGCAGGCCGTGCAGCGAGAGCATCATCTTGCAGGGCAGGCGGCTGGAACCGAGGCGTGCCTGTATGAGGGCTACGGTCTTCATGCGTTCTCCGGTGCGGGGGTGTCGTCGAGCAGCGCGGTGATGCGGCGTACCACGTCGGCCTTGTTGCGGATGAAGTCGAACCGCGCCTGCCTGTCGAACAGGCGGCGGCGGTTTCCGGCGTCGAGAAGCTGGGTGAACACGCGGGTGAGCTTGGCCCCGTCGAAGTGCTCCATGACGCCGAGGTAGGCGAAGCCGTTGCGTCCGCGGGCGAAGGTGTGCCGCCCCTCCCGTTCGTGATGGGCCATGACGATGGCAGGCACGCGCATGTGCGCCAGTTCATACACCGTGCGTCCGGCGGAACAGATGGCGAGGTCGGCCCCCTCCATCATGCGGGACATGACGTTGGTGGCGTAGGTGAACTCCACGAGGGGCGAACCAAGCCGTTCCACATGTTCCTGCATGGCGTCCTTGTGGGCGTAACCTGGGCCCGCCACAAGCCGGATGGTGATGCCGCGTTCGCGGCACAGCGGTTCGATGGCGTCGAGGGTGCCACGGCTGAAGTCGGAGTGGTCGGTGCCGCCGAAGGTGACAAGGACGCAACGCACCGGGTCGCGATAGTCGTTGCGAACGCCGTTGACGAATTCGTCGCGCAGGCAGAAGAAGCGGTGCCCGTGCAGGAAACGCGGGTCGTCGACCTTCTCCTCGTACAGGGCGTTGACCACAAGGTCTGCCAGATGCGCGCCGGGCCCTTCGTCCTCGAAGTTGACCACGCGCACACCCGCCTCCCTGAGGCGGCCCACATAGTCGGCATCGGTGTTGAGGATGTCGTTGATGACGAGGTCGGGGCGCAGGGACAGTACATCCGCCGCAAGGTCGTCGCCCTGCTGCACCCGCGTACGGTAGTCGCGTGCGGCGATGTTGCTGGCTGCAAGCTCGCTTTCACGGGTGCACAGGAAGGTGATGCGGTGGTCGGCCACCTCGTGTGCCAGCATCAGCGCACGGAAGATGTGTCCCATGCCGATGGCGGGGTAGCCCGCCACCACGAACACGATGTGCTTGCGGCAGAGCAGCTTCTCGCAGATCCACCAGTCCTGGTAGCTGTTTATCTCGATGGCCCGGTCGTTGAGGAAGTAGGGGACGACCTTGCGTACCTCGCCGCGGGTCAGCGCCGAGGCGTCGAGCATGACCAGTGCCTTGCTCTCGACATAGATGGAAGGTTCGGTCTCGTCCTGCGACAGCAGGGCGTCGAGTCCCCCGTTGCGCTTCTCCCACACGCGGTGGCGCACGCTCTTGACGGTGACGAGGCAGTCGGCCCCTTCGCGCAGGAAGGTGGCGTAGGCGTCTTCGATGTCGTCGGCGGTGAGCAGGGGGCAGCTTGCGCGGTAGATGACGATATGCCCGTAGCTGCGGGCGAGGTCTTCAAGAACGCCGCGCAATTCGCGCACGATGTCCAGCGTGGCGAGATGCAGTCCGGGGTTGCACACATGGCGCACCCCGTTGCGTTCGCAGATGAGGGCGATTTCCTGACTGTCGGTGACGACCACGATGTCGTCGCCGGGGGCAAGCGCCTTGGCGGTGTCGATGGCACGCTGGATGAGCGTCACCCCCGCCAGCCGTTTCACCAGCTGGTCGGGGATGACCGCGTTCTTCTTGACCGCGGGGATGACGACGCAGCGTCGCGTGTCGCTCATGCGGCGGCTATCCCTTGCGGAGGGTTTCGAGCACGTCGATGGTCGAGGCGAGCATGTGGTCGAACTCGCCTTCTGTCAGCCAGTGCTGGAACGGGAAGGAGACCATGTTGTCGAAGAAGAGGTCGGCGTTGGGGCAGTCCGCCGTGCCGAAGCCCAGTTTCTTGTAGAACGGGTAACGGTCGAGCGGGTAGTACTGCACCACGCACTTCACGCCCTTCTCGTCATGCATGGCGCGGATGAAGTCGTCGCGCCTGCCGTTGGTCATGCGGGCGGCCAGCAGGTGGTAGTTGTGGCGGGTGGTGTCCACCCGGTGGAATTCGAGTTCGGGGTAGTCCGCCAGCGCGTCGATGAAGTGTATGGCGCGTTCGCGCTTCTCGGCGTTGATGCGGGAGACGCGTTCAAGCTGTTTGATGCCAAGCGCGCACTCTATCTCGCCGATGCAGTAGTTGTTGGGCCACAGGAACTCGCCATCGATTTCGGGCATGTCCACGTTGCCCATGGCGGGCTTCCAGTAGTCGGGGCGCTCGAAGTCGAAGCCGCAATGCCCGTTGTGGCGCAGGGCGGGCACCAGCTTCGCCAGTGCGGGGTCCTTCACCACGAGCATGCCCCCCTCGCCGAGGGTGGTCATGTTCTTGTGCGAATGGAACGAATAGATGGCGAAGTCGCCGAAGGCACCGGACATGACGCCGTCGATGTCCGCGCCGATGGACTGCGCGGTGTCTTCGACGACCAGCAGGTTGTGCCTGCGCGCGAGGTCCATGATGGCGGGCATGTCGGCCACGTAGCCGTACAGGTGCACCACGACGATGGCCCTGGTGCGCGGCGTGAGCACCTTCTCGATGCTCTCGGCGGTGACGACGCGGGTGGCGAGGTCGATGTCGGCCCACACCAGTTTCGCCCCCTTCTTGGCGAAGGGATAGGCCGAAGCGGTGAAGGTGTGTGACGGGATGATGACCTCGTCACCGGGGCGGAAGCGGCAAAGCTGGGCCGAAAGCTCCAGTGCCGAGACGCCGTTCATGACTGCGAAGCTGTGCTCCACACCGATGAACCGGGAGAACTTCTGCTGGAATTCCTGCATGTAGCGGCCCTGCGTGAGCGTCTCCGCATTGCGCATGGCGTCCACCACGGTGGCGATTTCCTCTTCGGTGTACCTGAGGGCGCGACCGCTGAAATTGACCTTGAGTTCCATCCGTCAGACTCCTGATGTGTCCTGCCGGGAGGGTTGCTGCGTGGGCCGACCGGGTGTTCCGCCTGTCCCGGTGGCGGTATGGCATGGTCGCGGGAGGGTGTCCCCCCGCGACCCGGTATGCGTGGACGCGCCGCTACATGGCCTTGAACAGGGAGATGACCTTCTCGCGGGTGAGGATGTCGCGGAAGCCGGGGCCGAGGGCGTTGGTCAGCGGCTTCTCGTGCACCACCGACGAGGCGACGAGGGACTCGTACTGCGCGTCGGTGAGGTTCGCGCACAGCCCCTTGGGTAGTGTGACGCCCTGACGTTCCATCATGGCCACGAAGTGCTTGTGGTCTTCGGGGTAGAACTCTTCGAGCACGCTCATGGCATGGCAGTTGGCGATGCCGTGGTGGGCGTGCAGCACCACCGAAAGACCGGCGGAGATGGGATGGATGACGCCCACGTTGCCTGCGCTCATGCCGCCGAGGTACGAGGCTATCATCATCTTCTCGAGATTCTCGTCGCTCATCATGTCGTCGGAGAGGAAGATGTCGAGGCACATGCCCACGGCCTTCTCCGCCAGCGCGTCGATGATGACGTTGCGGTAGCTGCCCCGCAGCGACTCAATGCAGTGCATGTAGGTGTCCATGCCCGTGTAGAAGTACTGGTCGCGGGGTACGGTGCGGGTGAGTTCAGGGTCGAGCAGCAACTGGTCGTACATGGTGAAGTCGCTGTTCATGCCCAGCTTGATGCCGCGCTGCACGTTGGTGAGCACGCAGGTGCGCGAGCATTCGGCCCCGGTACCCGAAAGGGTGGGTACGCCTATCTTGTAGACGGCGGGGAACTTCACGAGGTCCCAGCCCTGATAGTCTTCGGCCTTGCCGGGGTTGGTGAGCATGTTGGCCACGGCCTTGGCGGTGTCCAGCACGGCACCGCCGCCGATGCCCACCACGCAGCAGGGCTGGCGGTCGTCGTCGGCGCGTATCGCGGCGGTGAAGGCGTCGATGTCGGTGGTCTTGGGTTCTTCGGTGGTGTCGACGAAGTGCAGCTGGTCGCCCTGCTGCATGGGCAGACGGTCTATGAGGTCGTGCCCGCGGAAGAAGTGGTCGACGAAGAAGACGACGGGGCCCTTTTCGGCACGGCGTTCCGCCAGCAGGTCGCCCAACTGGGCGAACGAGCCTTTGCCGAAGACATAGTAGGGAACGTTCTTTGTATTGCGGTACATGCTGCAAACTCCTGATGGTTGCGAGGGGGTGGGCCGCAGTGGTGCATTCTAGGGACAATCATCGATGCGGGCAAGCGCACCCTGCGTCGTTCACTGGATGTTGTCGTGACGTCGCGTGCGGCGTCGTGCCTGCCGGGTGGCAGGTACGCATTCCGGTTGTCTCGGTGATGTGCTGTGGGATGGGGGCATGGCCTTCGCCCCTCCGGGGTGGCGTCGTGGCCCGATGTCTCTCCGGGTCGTCCAGACCGCCGGAGAGATGGAGAAGATGTCTGGACGGCGCACAGATAGGGAGAAGCGGTGATGAAGTCAATGCCCCCTGCGGGGCCGCGTCGGACGTGGCTTGCAGGTCGTCGGTCATGGAGTCGGTCAGGGATGCGGAGAAGGGCTGTCTTGTGGATGGACGGGGTGATCGTCCGGCGTATGGGGGGCAAGACAACGGTGCGTGTGCGTGCTATGGAAAAATCGTCTTGGCCGACATCTTGCGCGATGTCCTGCCCGACATCCTGCCCGATGTCCCGTCCGGTGTTTTGCCGGATACGTGCCCGATGCCCTGCGGCATCCGGTCATACCGTACCATACAACCATGGAGCGACACATGTTCCTACGCCTGTTCGCCTGTGCCGCGACTTCGCTCTTCTGCCTCGTGTCCACAACGGCCCATTGCGGCCCGGTTCCAGCCTCGGTCGTGGAAAAACCCGCGCTTGCGTCCCCCATGCACATGCTGGCCGTGGACGGTACCGTCTCATACCGTGAGCGTATCGCCCTGCCGCCCGGCTACACCCTTGTGGTGCGCCTGCTCGATGTCAGCCGGCAGGACGCCCCGGCCACGGAGGTCGCCCGCGTCGAACTTTCCCCCGACAGGCAGGTTCCCGTGCCCTTCCGGCTTGAAGTCGAGGAGGCCCGCATCGACGAACGCATGACCTATGCGGTGGAGGCCACCATCTTCGTGGACGGACAGCGCCGTTTCATCACCGACACGCTGTATACCGTCCTCACGCGGGGCAAGGGGCATCGGGTGCACCTCGTTCTCGTGGGTGCCGGTGTGAACAGGGGCCCTGCCGCGACGCCGAAGTCCTTCGTGTTGCCCGATGGCGGGGCGTCTCCCGTCACAGGTGCGGCCACACCCCCGCAGAAGCCGGAACACGGGGGCGATGGCGCACAACCCGTGCCCGTCGTGAATGACGGGGCTTCGCCGTCGGCCCCGGTGGATGCCGGGGGCGTCAAGCCCGGCCAGCCCGGCCAGCCCGCCGTCTCACCCGCCACCCCGCCGTCCCCCGAAAAGCAGGGGGAAGGGAAGGACGGTACAGCCGTGAAGGACTCCGAAGCGAAACAGGGCGGGGGGGCTTCACCGGTTCCGGCTACGCCCACAGGCGAGCCCGCCGCTCCCGAAGGCACATCCGGGGCCGTCCCGCCTCCTGTTCCCGCGTCGTCCGGCACTCCCGGTACGCCCCCCGGTACGCCCGGCACTCCCGCCCCCTAGGCCTCCCGGGCAAGACCCCGCGCATGTCCCCACTGTGTGGGTCTCGTGTCTCCGGCATTGGCTCGCTGCGGCACAGCGGGCCGGGTGTCTCGCCTTTGGCGTGACCTTTACGCTGGGTGTGTCCCTAGTCTCCCGCCCTGGACGGCCCTGCGAAGGCCATGCGATTCTTGCCCTCCGCCTTGGCCCTGTACATGGCTTCATCAGCCAGTCGTAACAGGGACGGGGCGTCGTCGGCGTGTTGGGGGTAGAGGCTTGCCCCGATGCTCGCCGAGACGGAACAGGGGATGTCGGTACAGGTGAACGCCGGGGCCATGATGGAGAGGATGCCCGCACCGATGCGTTCCACCGCTTCCTTGCCTGCGACATCCCAGAGGAGGACGGCGAATTCGTCTCCGCCAAGCCGTATGGCGATGTCCGTATGCCGTAGTCTGCGGCGCAGACGCCCGGCGACCTGCTGGAGAAGGGTGTCGCCCACGGCATGACCGTAGGTGTCGTTCACGGCCTTGAACCCGTCGAGGTCGATGAAGAGCAGCCCCAGTGTCCTTCCGTCTTCAGCCGCCCGTGCGAGCATACGGGGGAGCATGTCCTCCATGTGCGCGCGGTTGAAGAGTCCGGTGAGCGGGTCGGTCACGATGCGGCGGGTGAGGTCCATCTCCGCCAGTTTGTGGGCAGTGATGTCGTGGGCCATGCCTTCCACGGCGGGTGGGGGACCGTCCTCCTCCGGCACGGAGTCGACGGGCCACAGGGCCAGTGAAAGCCACACCGTCTGTCCGTCGTCCCTGCGCACCCGGACCTCGAAGGGGGCGGGCGGGGCACCCGTGCCGAGCCTGTGCAGGGCTGCATCCCATGCCTCGCGCCCTTCGGCGAACATGTCCGGCAGGTTGAGGATGTTCTGTGCCCTGTTCGCATCGGACGCCTCGTCATCGTCCGGCGCAACGCATGTGAGTTCGCCCCTCTCGCCGGAAGACGGCGCAACCTTCAACCCCAAAAGCTTGCACATGGCGGGGTTCGATTCCGTGATGTACCCTTCGGGGGTGACGGAAAAGAAGCCGTCCGAGGCGTTGTGCACCAGTGCCCGGATGCGCGCCTCGACCCGGCGCAATGCGTCCTCTGCCTGTTTGCGACCGGTGATGTCGGTGATGATGCCGACAAGACCCCGTGCCGTGCCCTCGTCATCCACGACAGTTGCCTTGTCGAAGAGCACATGGCGCAAGCCGTGAGGTGTTGTGAACGCTGACTCATAGCGCTGGCTTGCTGGGCCCTTGGCGTCAAGGAGCGCCTGGTCCATGCTGTGGTAGACGGCAGCGAGGTCGGGAGGTGCGATGTCGTCGGCGTTCTTGCCTTGCAGGTTCTCCGGGGTAAGGCCGAGCATGTCGCTGAAGGCATGGTTGAACAGCGTGTAGGCTCCGTTCATGTCCTTGAAGAAGAGCGGGCAGGGAAGGGCATCCACCACGTTTTGCAGGAAACGGTGGGCGTCGCGGAGTCCCTCCTTGCGGTGATCCAGTTCCGTGACATCCATGACCCACCCCTCGATGGTCTTCATGGCGTTGTCGATTCGCAGGTGCAGGATGCATGCACGTTGTGCATGTCCCGGACGCTGCAGATGGATGACGTCGGTCGTCATCTCGCCAGCTTGCTGCAGGCGTTGAAGGATGTCGTCGCGGGCAGTCGGCGAGGCATAGAGGTCGCGCGGGGTCTGTCCCTCGATCATGGCGCCTGCGTCAGGCCAACCGAAGAGGTGTGCGAGACTCGTGTTGGCGTAGAGCAGGTGCTCGCCGTCCAGCGTGCTCCGGAACACACCCACGGGCAGGTCGTCGAAGAGGACGGGTGGCGTGTCCGGCTGCGTGTCCGGCGATGCAGGTCTCGGGCGGGCGCGCCGCCGCCCCAGCCGTACGCCTACGACGACTGCGACCAGGGCAATGATGGCGGTGAGTAGGCTTTCGGGCATCGTTCGTGTCCGTGTGCTGCTCGGCACGGCTTGCGCGGTGCCTCGTGGGTGATATAGCGTCCAGTATACCCTGTCGTTCCGGCGGCGGCTAGGGGCGTATGCGATAACTGCGGAGGGGCCATGACCGAACCGTTCCGGTGTCCGTGGGCACGAAGCCCTGAAGAAGTACTTTACCACGATACGGAGTGGGGCGTGCCCAGTCGTGACGACAGGGTCCACTTCGAGTTTCTCATCCTTGAGGCGGCGCAGGCCGGATTGAGCTGGCTGACGGTGCTTCGCAAGCGTGAGGGGTATCGCCGTGCCTTCGCCGCGTTCGACCCCGAAGCCGTGGCCCGCTTCGGCCCTGCCGACGTGGCACGGCTCATGGCCGACGCGGGCATCGTCCGCAATCGCCTCAAGATAGAATCGGCCATCCATAACGCAGGGCCTTTCCTGCGTCTTGCCGAGCGACACGGTTCCTTTGCGGCGTGGTTATGGGACTTCGTGGATGGGCGACCTGTCGACGGTCGGCGGGAGAGTCTCGCCGACGTACCCGCCACGACGCCACTCGGCGAGAAGGTGAGCAGGGCACTCAAGGCCGAGGGGTTCCGCTTCGTGGGGCCCACGGTGGTCTACGCCCATTTGCAGGCCACGGGGCTCGTCAACGACCATCTCGTGACCTGCTTCCGCCATGAGGCGGTGGCAGGGCTTGCGTGAGGGCGCAACAGGTGTTCAACCCCGTCGGCAGGCGGGTGCACAATGAGGCTGGCATGACAGACCCCCGGTACATGGCTCTATTGCTCGACATCGCCGCCCGCAAGGAACGCGGGGCCCTTCTCGAAGTGGACGACCCGTACCCTTGGCAGCCCCGCCCTCGCTGGGGGCATGGCAATGCCCCTCATGCCGCATTGCGCGACCTGTTCGATGCGCGGCGCAGCGAGTACATCCCCCTGCTTGATGCCATGGTAGCCCATGCCGGACGGTTCGCCGCCATACGGAGAGACTTCGATGCCTCCGCACCGCATGAACCGCACTGGGACAACGGCTGGCTACCCTCACTGGACGGCATGTCCATCTACACGCTGCTGGCACAGATGCGTCCGTCACGCTTCGTGGAGGTGGGGTCGGGCAATTCGACACGGTTCGCCGCACGCGCCATACGCGATTGCGGGCTTGCCACGCGCATCGTCTCCATCGACCCTGCCCCGCGTGCCGAGGTTGACAGGCTGTGCCATGAGGTGGTGCGTGCCCCGCTGGAGAACGTGGATATGGCGTTCTTCGACACCGTGACGGCGGACGACCTCGTCTTCGTCGACTGCAGCCACAGGGCGCAGCAGAACTCCGACGTGACGGTCTTCTTCCTTGAGATGCTGCCCCGGTTGCCCGTCGGGTGCGTTGTGGGCATCCACGACATCTGCCTGCCGCTGGACTACCCGCCGGGGTGGGAGGGGCGCTACTACAATGAACAGTACATGCTGGCGACGCTGCTTCTCTTCGGGGCGGAACGCTTCAGCCTGCTGCTGCCGGGGTACCATGTCTCCACGACGCCCGACCTCGCCGCACGGCTTGCCCCCCTTGCCGCCCTTCCGGGGCTTGCAGGGCTGCCCTGCGCCGGGAGCGTGTTCTGGATGCGGAAAAGGGCGTGATGCCCTGCCCGATGTCCGCCCGCGCTGCACGCCAATGCGAAAAGGCCACGGATTTCTCCGTGGCCTTTCTATTCATGGAGCCCATGAGCAGAATTGAACTGCTGACCTCATCCTTACCAAGGATGTGCTCTACCGACTGAGCCACATGGGCGTCGTGCGACGGGATTCCGTCGGGCGGAGGATGAGCTAGCTTTTTTTGTCGTGACCGTCAACCCCTTGGCCGTCCATACCATTCACTGAAACGGGGATGGAGCGTGCAACGGAGTGGTTTCTGTCATATGGCATATGAATTGCTATCGTTTTGCCGGTGGCGACACCCCGTCGTCCCTTGTCTGACAGCCAGCGCCATTCTGCCGGGAGATGCCATGGAACAGGGCTTCGATGCACTCGATTTCACGAGACTTGAACTGATGCGTAACGCCGAAGTGACAAGACTTGCCGAAGCGGACTATCTCGAACGCGAAATCCTTCCCGGACTCGGGCTGAACGGGGAGAAGCTGCACCAGTTTCCTGCCCATCTGCACACCTTCTGCGGGCAAGGGTTGCGTTCGTGGCAATACCCCAATCAATTCGGGCGATACCTTGCCACCATCGCACGTTTTCCAGTGCAGACCTATGTCGAGATAGGCGTGCGGCATGGCGGGACGTTCGTGGTGACGCTCGAATACCTGCGCCGTTTCAATCCCCTTGTGCGAGGGCTTGGCATCGACATCTTCAGGTCGCCCGCCCTCGAAGCCTACCGCGAGCACAATCCCAGGGCCGCCTTCCTGCAAGTGGACAGCCGTAGCGAACGTTTCCGGCGTCTTGTGGACGACTATCCGGTCATAGACCTCGCCTTCATCGACGGAGACCACTCGTTCGATGCCGTGCGGAGTGATTTCGCCCTTCTCCATGGCAAGGCACGGCTCATCGGCTTTCACGACATCGTCAACGACGATGCGCCGGGTTGTCCGGAGGCATGGCAGAGCATCCGGTTCGAACATGCCCGCGACTATGTCTTCATGGAGTTCACGGAACAGTACTTCGATACGGTGCGCCATAACGGCATGACGTTCCTTGGCATCGGCCTCGCCATCAGACGCGACACGCTTCCCGCCGCGCGGGCATGACCGCGCAACGCGCCGGAAGTGCAGGGTGATAGATACAGTCGATGCACAGGGTCTCTCCGTATCATGGCAAACGATTGGTCTTCGGGCCTCTGCTGTCCTACCTGTGTGCTTGTCTCGGATGTCGTGCGAACCGCATCTGTTCCGCTTCTGCCCGGCTGATGAGACAGGGAGCCTCGCTTTCGCCGAAGTCTCCCGACAGTACCGGTACGAAATCCCGGCATCCGGCGGTTTGCAGCCGTGTCGCAGATGCCGTGAGGACATGCATCACCAAGGAGACAGGTCATGATCAATGTCAGCGAAACCGCGCTCAAGGAACTTGAGGCCTATTTCACCGATCACGAACGCGAACCCATCCGGGTCTACCTCGCCCCCGGCGGTTGTTCCGGGCCGCGCCTTGCGCTCGCCCTCGACAAGCCGGGCGATGACGACCTCACCGCAGATGTCGCCGGGTTCACCTTCTGCATCAACAAGGCCCTGTTCGAGAAGGTGGGCAAGGTGTCCATCGATATGGGCGGTATGGGCTTCTCCATCGCCACCGAGATTCCCCTGCCAGCCCCTGCGGGCGGTGGTTGTTCCGGTTGCGGCAGTTCCAGCAGCTGCTGCGGGTAACATCGCCTGCCTGCGTGCCATGGCGGATACGTCCGTTGCGGCGCATCTACGGAATCAGCGCCCGGTGGCTTTGCCGCCGGGCGTTTCGCGTATGCGTGGCCCCTGTTGTTGCACTGCCGGTCTGCAACGGCTTCGTTCGCGACGTCCCCGTCTGTGGCTTCTCGGCCATGGCTTTCCTGCACGGCCTTCTCCCGCCCCCCCCGCTTGCAGCCTCCCAGCCCACCACGCGTCAGGGCCTGTGACCTGTGCGGGGGATGCAAGGCCCCCGCAGCCACAGGTTTCATCATGCACGCAGGCACTTCAGTCCGGCTGCTTCAGGGGACCACTAGGCGACCCCATGCCCTCGCGACAAGTGTATAGATTGGTTGCACAATCTTGAACTTTACGCTTGACCTCATGAATTGAGGGGCCTATGAGCAAAGGGTAATCAATCTGTCACGAGGTAGATACCCCCATGCGTACCACCACTACGACCCGGCAGCCCGCTTGCTTCGGCAAGGCCTTCGGCCTAGCTGCCCTCGTAGTATGCGTAGTACGCGTAGTACGCATCGCGTCGTGACGGGGCCCAGCTAGCAGCAAGCAACAGCAACCCCCGCCGGCGCGTGTCGGCGGGGGTTTTCGCATCCAGCGAAAGCACAGGTTCAGAGCACCCTCGCCGGAACGGCCGGTGGACAGACCGCAGGAGGTCGTCCATGTACCGTATGTCTGGCGCGGAGCTCGTCATCCGCCTGCTCGAACGACAGGGGATAGACTGCATTTCGGGCATTCCCGGCGGGGCCAACCTGCCCCTCTACGACGCACTGTCGCACAGCAAGCGCATCCGCCATGTGCTGGCCCGTCATGAACAGGGCGCGGGCTTCATCGCGCAGGGCATGGCCCGTTCCACCGGCAGGCCTGCCGTCTTCTTCGCCACCTCCGGCCCCGGGGCCACCAACACCCTCACCGCCATCGCAGACGCCAAGCTCGACTCCGTGCCGGTCATCTGCATCACGGGGCAGGTGCCACGCAGCATGATAGGCAGCGACGCCTTTCAGGAAGTGGACATCTACGGCATGAGCATTCCGGTGACCAAGCACAACTTCCTCGTGCGTTCGGTCGAAGACCTCCTCACCGTCATCCCCGAGGCGTTCCGCATCGCCACATCGGGCCGTCCCGGCCCGGTTCTCGTGGACATCCCCAAGGATGTGCAGACCGCTGAAGTCGCCTTCGAGGCGTGGCCCGAAACGGGGGGACCCGACCCCGCCGAGGCCCCGGACATGGAAGGGCTCGCCCGTGCGGCACGTATGCTGGCAGAGGCCGAGCGTCCCATCCTGTTCATCGGCGGTGGCGTCGTCGCCTCGGGGGCGGGGGAGGTTGCGCGCGTGTTCGCCGAACGCACGGGCCTGCCCACAGCCATGTCGTTGCTGGGGCTTGGCACGCTGCCGCCAGAGCATCCGCTCACGCTCGGGATGCTGGGTATGCACGGGGCACGCTGCACCAACATGCTGCTTGAAGAGTGTGACCTGCTCATGGTGGTGGGGGCCCGTTTCGACGACCGCGCCACAGGCCGTATCGAACAGTTCTGTCCGCACGCGTCCATCATCCATGTGGATATCGACCCCAGCGAAATCGACAAGCTTCGCACGGCCCATGTCGCCATCACCGGGGATGCCGGGCGGGTGCTCGAAGCGTTGCTGCCCATGCTGGAACCCGTCGACAGGAAGGCATGGCACGGGCATGTGGCCCGCATGAAGGCGGCGCATCCGTTGCTCACTCCCGGCGCGGACGACCCTCGCACGCCCTATGGACTTGTGACCTGCACCGCCGCCTGTCTCGACGATTCGGCCATCATCGCCACCGACGTGGGGCAGCACCAGATGCGTACGGCACAGGCCTACCCCTTGCGGCGTACGCGCCAGTGGCTCACCTCCGGCGGGCTGGGTACCATGGGGTTCGGTCTGCCAGCAGCCATCGGCGCGGCCCTCGCCAACCCGGAGCGCACGGTGGTGTGCTTCACGGGCGACGGCAGCCTTCAGATGAACATCCAGGAACTCGCCACCGCCGCCGAGACGGGGGCCAATGTGAAGATCGTGCTGGCGAACAACAACGCCCTCGGCCTTGTGCAGCAACAGCAGGATCTTTTCTACGGCAGGCGCATCTTCGCGTCCGACTTCACGCACCGTATCGACTTCGTGCGCATCGCCGAGGGGTTCGGGGTGCCTGCGGTGGACCTCGGGCGGAGTGCCGACCCCAAGCGTGACCTCGCCCGCGCCCTGCGCGCCAAGGGGCCGTGCCTCATCCATGTCCCCGTGGCCGTCGAGGAGAACGTCTACCCCATGGTCCCGCCCGGAGCAGCCAACACCGAGATGATAGGAGGAGAAGCCCATGCGCCTGCCCACGCCTGATGACATGAACGGAGCCGCACCCGCCGCAGGGGGCCTCATCGCCCTGCGGCTCACGGTGAACAATCACCCCGGCGTCATGACGCACATATGCGGTCTCTTCGCGCGCCGTGCCTTCAACGTCGAGGGCATCCTGTGCATGCCCGTCGGCGAGGGGACGAGCCGCATCTGGCTGCTGGTGAACGAGGACGAGCGCCTCGAACAGATGATCCGTCAGGTGCGCAAGCTTCAGGACGTGCTGGAAGTGCTGCCCTTCCCGGCGGACATGAGCGCGTTCACCCGCCTTGAGGACAGCATGAAGGTATGGGAGAGCGGCGGCTGCCGCCTGTGACGACGGCAGAGCGTGGCGCGGCGGTTCCCGTTGCGGGCCGCCGCGCGCGGTCAGTCGTGCAGTCCCAGCAACAGCGGGCGCAGGCGGGCGCAGGGGGCCGCGTCCACATCGTAGGCATGGGTCCCGATGGCCCTGACAGGCAGCATGCCCACGAGGGCGTTGAGCATGTAGGCATGCCGGAACGAGAAGAGTTCCGCCACACGGATGGTACAGTCGTGTACGGGCAGCACGGTGCGTGCCGCGTCGAGTGTCGTGCTGCGTAGCCGCGTGAGCCCTGCCGGGGCGCAGAAGTTGGTGCCGTCGCTGAAGAGCAGGGCGGCGGTGGTGGTCTCGAGGACGATGTTGCCGGGCAGTGTCACCACCACGTCGTCGTACCCGTCGCGCAGGGCGGCGCGGCGTTCCAGCCAGTTGCCGAGATAGTTCATGGACTTGTGCATCCCGAGCGGTGACTGGGCCGGTTGCGATGCCAGCCGCAACGTACGGGTGGCGTCGGGGCGCGGCGGTGTCCACGGGGCTGCCAGCACAAGGGGCGAGGCTGCGGCATCGGCATCTTCGATAGGGACGAGGATGTTGATGCGGGCGGTGGTGTCGCGCAGTCCGCAGGCTTCGACCACGTGCGCGATGACAGCCGGGTAGTCGCAGGGCTGATAGTCCACCGAGAAGCGGGCGAGGCTGCCTTCGAGTCTGGCGATGTGGGCATCGAGCAGCCACGGTTCGGCACCGTTCCAGAGCAGGGTCTCGAAGAACCCGGCCCCGTAGCGGAAGGCCGGACTGTCCACGCCGAGGGTGACGCCGCCTTCGTGCAGTGCGCCCTTGTACCAGTATGTCATGCCGTCTCCTTCCTGAATGCCGACGTCTTGTCGACGGTCTCGCGGTATTCGCCCTCGGGGTCGGAATCGACGGTGAGCCCGCTGCCTGCGTACAGATGCAGGAGGCCTGTCGTCGTGTCGTACAGGGCTGTGCGAATGGCTATGGAACTGTCCATGTCACGGGGGCCCGCCACGGCGACGAGACTGCCGCAGTAGACGTCGCGCGGGTGGGGTTCGATGCGTTCGATGAGGCTCATGGTACGCGGTTTGGGGCAGCCCGTCACCGAACCGCCGGGGAAGGCGTGACGCAGAAGGTCGAGGCAGGTCGTCCCGTCGCGCAGGGTTCCCGTCACGTCGCTGCACATCTGTATGAGGGGCCCGACGGCGAAGGTGGCGCAGTGCCGCGGCACGCGCACACTGTCGTAGGCGCATGTGGCGGAGATGTCGTTGCGCAGCAGGTCGACCACCATCGAGAGTTCGGCGTGTTCCTTGGGGTCGGCCCGCAGGGCGGCTTCGAGGCGTGCCCGTTCTCCGGGCGAGGTGGTCGCCGGGTCGAAGCTGCGCGTTCCCTTGATGGGCTGGGCCAGTACCTCACCCCCCCGCACGCGCAGGAATCGTTCGGGCGAGAGTGAGAGGATGCGGTGACGTCCTGCGTGCAGATAGGCGGCGAAGGGCGCGGGGCGATGCTGCCACAGGCGCAACAGGACTGCGGCGGCGTCCATGCCGGGGCGGCGGGCGGTGAAGCGTGAGGTGAGGTTCAGCTGGTAGGTGTCGCCCCTGCGGATGGCAGCCAGCACCTGCCGTACGCCATCCGGGTAGGTCGTGGCATCCAGCGACGGGACAAGTTCGTCCAGTGCGAGGGCGAGGTCGTCGTCCGGCCCGGTGCCGTCACGCGGCGCCCCGGACAAGCCCCTGCCTTCCCCGTGGTTCCTGACGTCCCCGTAGGGATTGTCGCCCCCATCTCCCCCGCTTCCCTTGCTGGTCGCTGCTGCCCGGGGTGCTCCCTGCTTCTCCTGCCGCATCGCCGTACCAGCCTCGCGGTGTTCTTCCGTCAGTGTCTCCGTAAGCGTATGGGCGCGTTCCTCCGTGCGTAGCGCATCAAGCAGGCGACGCAGCATGGGCAGCCTGCGTTGTCCCGTTGCCGAGACCTCGGCTTCAAGGTCGCCGCCATGCGGATACCAGCGCAGTAGGCAGTGGTAGCGGCGTAGCACGCCGTATCCCGACTCGGCAGGCTTTGCGGAGGCGATGCCGTGCAGCGCCATGCCCCACCCGTAGGAAAGCCAGCCAAAGGCGAGGCGTGGCACGTCGGAGGCGATGCGCACCTGTTGCGTGCCGTCGCCGAAGCAGAAGGCATGAAGGTCTGTGAGGTCTCCGTCGGGCGGAGGCGATATCTCGCCAGCCACGTCGAACCCCACAAGGCAGCATGGACGGGCGGGCGACGTCGCATCGGATGCCGTCCAGCCGGGGGGCATCCCGCCGCCGT
>Ga0302246_1001489_pt1 | contig 16421 bp, 15 predicted proteins | sample AAG_UR_Trp_MG_FD_193533 | JGI IMG/M metagenome (GOLD analysis project Ga0302246, IMG submission 193533) | Enriched activated sludge microbial communities from anaerobic digester in WTTP, New Holstein, Wisconsin, United States - AAG_UR_Trp | ecosystem: Engineered > Bioreactor > Anaerobic >...
TGCCTCTCGGATAATCCCTGCCTCTTGAGCGCCACGATGTCCATCACATCTCCCATTCTCTTCACCCAAGCCCCCTCATGGTTCCGTTTCTGCACTCCATCAAGTGCTCCTCGGAAACCATGCCGGGGCGGCTGACTACTTCCGGGGGGACACATTCCCCCCGACCCCTTTGAAAAACCCTTTTATTACCCTAAATCTAAAAACCTAAAGACTCGCTCGGTGGTATACTTTCACTTTCCTATTTTTGGTACCCTTTATCATTCCCAGAGACAGAACTGCCTTCCTCGATTCGTATATAGGTATGGAAAGAGAGCATGAAAGATTAGTTGATGTAATTATGTACATTGCCAGTTTATGCTTATCTGCATTTAGATTTGCAAAAGGCCAGAACCCATTTGATTTTGAATCATTAGCCGTTGCTGAGTTCATTACATCAAAGACTTTGCCGTTCATCGAGGATGAGAATGTCGATTACCGGAAAGCCCATAAGGATTTCATCCAGACGATGGTTGAGAATGGATGGACACATGGATCTGAGGATTTCAGTGAAAGGACACATCCGGATATCACAGATTGGGATTCCTTGGGGAGGTCTTCCAAAGAGATGTATGGATATTTTGCTGGGATCGTGTGCAGTGCAAAAGGATTTTATCAGTCGTTGAAAAATGAGCTGGAAGAGGAGTTCATGAACAGTTTTTCCACAATGGTTATAGAGGGAAAAGCATTTGTAGGACTTAAAGGGAATGGTGCTACTCATTAATTTGCCAGTAGAATATTATGAAAAAACTAAATACCTTCTTGAAGTTCTTGGAAACACATTATCCTCTTCAAAATGAAGTTCATCACAACATAAAATATGACGTGAAGGTTTACACGACAGCCGATCCCTTGGTGAGTCCTTTGGGTGACCCTGTGACGTTGAATAAGTATTATGACAAGTGCATTAGGCATATCGTGCACAAGGAGCCTTGGAGAATTCAGGAACACCTGTTCTTTGATGTCCGGTATGAACAGGGAATGATCATGGCCTACAGGCCAGACTCTCATCGAAAGGGAAGATGGTGTCTGGGAATTGAGATGATCTTCCCAACTAAGAGACTCTCTGGATATTCCAAGCAATTCAAAACGAAGAAGGCACTGACTGAACAGTTGGTTTCTGTATCCCCTTATCCTAAAGAAGCACTTCAGTATGTTCTACAGTTAGCTGACATAGGAGAAGGACTGGAAAGTGCTTATAAGGGTGTTCAAAGTGGAGAATGGGCTGCTGCTGTATTCGTTGGGGACTATGGCCTCTTTATTACTTTGGAGGAGAACACGGTAAAAAGTATCAGAACAAATAATACGTACAGTTCTCTAACGGTAGTGGAAGTATGAAGTTAATCTGCACTATAGCATCTACTGGTGTGAATCATTAGTGATTTAGATTGTAGATCTATTCCCAAAGCTATATTCGTTAGACAATGATTATACATTTCATTCTGATATCAGTGATCTGAAACCCATATGGCAGAATATCATTCATTAACATGATAAAAATATTTATAAATAAGAAATCAATAATAAATCAAATTAACAATACCGATATGATATTAATTAATTCATCAGGAGGTATCTCATGATATATCCAACAAAGTATAAAGTGATTTTTATGATAGTAGTTCTATTCCCCCTCTTTTTTGCAGGATGTTCCAAATTTGGAAAAAGCTATCCGAAATGTGATAACAAAGATGTATTAGATACGGTTTATCGAATAACTGCAAGTCGTGACAGTGACATAACGGAGGGAGATGAACAAGGCTTACAAGCCATTATAAATTATGAAAAATATGAGGTTAACTCGATTGTATACACTGAAAAAAATAAGGAACTAAGAAAGTGCTCTTGCAAGGGTATGCTTTCATATAACGTTCCTAGACCTATTCAAAACGGAAATGATTATATTGAGGATTATGGTAACCCTCTCCGGAAAACTAAAGAGATAGAATATAGTGCACAATTTTCAGAGGATGGTAGCATACTTGTTGAAGTTAATACAGAAACACTTCCAGATTTTTTGATTAGAAAAGATCTTATAAACAAATCACCAAGCAAAAGCCCTGAACAATCACCTACTCCAGCTCCACCTGAGCCTGAGCAAACACCTGAGCAATTAAATCATTGACCAGAGGGTATTGCCATGTTTTGAAGCAATTGCTTAGGTTTCACATATGCATAAGACTTCACATTGACAATTTCATATTGGGCTGTCGGCTTGGTTTGAAATTGCATAATCGTTCGATTGTGCAAAGAATATATGAGTTATTAAGGAAAGCCTATTTCCGTTTTGCATAACCCTATTGCAAAATAGGTTGCAATGGCAATACGATTGTGCAATAAAAGGATATTATGAAGATAGGATATGTGAGAGTTTCAAACGGTGACCGACAAGATACAGCTCTCCAGGTCAAAGCTTTGAAAGAAGCTGGGGTTGATAAGATATTTGAAGATAAGGCTTCTGGAGGACGATGGGATAGACCTCAGCTTCAGAAGATGCTCGATCAGATCAGGAAGAAGGATGTCATTATGGTCTGGAAACTGGATCGATTGTCCAGATCCCTGAAAGACCTTCTTCAGATTCTTGATAAGATAGACAAAGCTGAAGCTGGCTTCAGGAGTCTTACCGAATCTATCGACACTACAACACCTCCTGGCAGGATGATGATGCAGATGATTGGTAGCTTTGCTGAATACGAAAGGGCTATGGTAAGGGAGAGAACCCAAGCCGGTGTTGATAGGGCTCGTGCTGAGGGAAGAATAGGTGGACGTAGACCAAAGCTTAGTACCAATCAACGAGCAGAGATAGTAGATATGGTACTCTCTGGTAGAAAGAGTGCATCTGAGGCTTCCAGGTTATTCGGTGTTCATCCTTCTACTGTATCCCGTATCCTTGCTGAGAAGGTGGCTACTGATTAATGAGACTACAATCCAACAGCCATATCAATACAAGTCTCTATCTGGCAGAAGGGAGAAATGAGATTGAATATCACTGAAACAATCCTTAAGAGGAAAAGTATCAGAGCCTACTTGGATAAACCAGTTCCTGCTGATGATCTGGAAAAGATCATTGAAGCTGGCCAGTGGGCACCAAATGCAGGGCTATTTCAGATCTCAGTGATACGGAATGCAGAGCTTCGGAAGAGGATAAATGATCAAACACTCGATGCCATGATTCATTCCGGTATTGAGTTCCTTCAACAGAGAGCTGCCCTTCCTGGATATCAACCTCTTTATGGAGCACCTGTGCTGATCCTCCTATCTGCTCCTGATAATTCACCATATGGAGCTGTTAATACAGCCCTGGCAGCAGAGAATATGCTCCTGGAAGCAACCGGACTGGGATTGGGGTCATGTTTCCTTGTCAGCCCTTCATTAGCACTGAATGGAGAGAAAAACATTGAACTGGCAAGAGAAGCAGGTATCCCTGATGGCTCTAGTCTCAAGTGTGCTGTCATCATTGGTTATGCAGCAGCTGAAAACAAATATTCTACAGCTGAAAACAAGCATACTGCAATTGAACGTACCAGAAAGGGATCTGTCAGCTATGTTGGTTGAGAAGGAGACCCAATTTTTTAATAATAGGAAGTTGATTAATGTTAAGAATACTGTCTTGAGATCTGTGTTTGAAAGATCCTTGAATTGGTTCCTGAGATGTAATAAAATCGAAGATATAATAGAATTTAATGCAGGTAGGACTATAAAAATAAAAGCCAACAGAATTGGCAGGATTCAAATGATATGAAACTAGCAAAAGAACCTCGTAAAATCCTCCTCGTTGATGATGAAACAGCTGTGCTCGATGTTACTACAAGAATGCTTGAGATGCTGGGATATAAGGTTACAGCTACATCCAGCAGTGTTAATGCTCTTGATTTGTTTAGGACTGATCCCGATCAGTTCGACCTGGTTATAACCGATATGACAATGCCCAATATGACAGGTGATGAACTGGCAAGTAAGATTATGAAGATACGGCCTGGAATGCCGGTCATTCTCTATTCCGGAAACGGTCAGATTATTACAGAGGATATAATAAAAGAAATGGGTATTAGAAAATTCGTACAGAAGCCAGCAAACATGAAGGATCTGTCGGAGACTCTCTCAATGATCCTTGAAGTAGAGTAGATGTTACCCTCGGTAGAAAACTGCTTCTGATTAATGAACCTATATCTTAGTAGTCACCACTGTAAGAGTCACTGTCATCAGGTTCTATGGCTCTGGTAATAGTCACCTTTGTAGGTGTCCTCTATTCAGGCTCCTCAGTCTTGGCATTAAGTTTTCAAATAAAAATGCCACATCAGACAGACTTAGGTGAATGTCGGATGTGGCAAAGGAGGTCAGAACTTATTAATATTAAATCTTTAGTATATCAAAAAATAATAAATATCAAGTATTGTTAGTTGCTGCTATTTTGAAATCTGATAAAACACCTATCAGGAGATTGGTATGGAGGAGTTAGATCATTTGCAGTCTCTTGCCATGGAAGGAAATGTCGAAGCACAGCTTGAATTAGGCAGGATCTTTTTATATGGCAGAGGCATCTCACCAGATTATGGGAAAGCTCATCATTGGTTTACGAAGGCTGCAGACCAAGGAAATGCTATAGCTGCACATAACCTTGGGTACATGCATATGAACGGTCTTGGTGTTGAGACCGACACCTCCAAAGCAGCTATCTGGTGTAGAAAAGCAGCAGAACAAGGACTTGCTCAATCACAGTTTGTATTAGGACTTTTCTACCTGGAGGGAGATGGGGTCGTTCAGGATTATAATGCAGCTCTTGATTGGCTTCACAAAGCAGCTGAGCAAGGTCTTAATGAAGCTCAGAACCAGCTGGGATTGATGTATTCAGAGGGAGTAGGTGTAGATCAAGATTATGACAAGTCATTCTTCTGGCATAAGGAGTCTGCTGAACAAGGAGATCCAGCAGGTCAATATTATCTCGGATGCTGTTACTTTAATGGGCAAGGTGTAGATCAAGATTATGACAAGGCAGTAGAGTGGTTAAGTAAAGCTGCAGATCAAGGTTTCATAGAAGCTCAGCTGGGGCTAGCCTCTGTTTATGAGGCCAGTCCTTTGAAAAACTATTGTGCATCAGCTGATTGGTATCTGAAAGCTGCCCAACAAGGAAATTCCCATGCTCAGGAAAGAATTGGCAGTATGTATTTAAATGGGAATGGTGTCTTCCAGGACTATGAGAAGGCTCTTGAATGGTTCTTAAAAGCAGCAAACCAAGGTAATCCAGAGGCACTAAATAGTATCGGGGCAATGTATCAGAAAGGATGGGGTATCAACCAGGATTACTATAAAGCTATGGAGTTTTATCACCAGGCTGCAGAGCTTGGCTATCCTGGGGCTTATTATAACATTGGTCACATGTATCATGATGGGCTTGGAGTGACACAGGATTATCACAAGGCAATGGCTTGGTGGGAACAAGGAGCAAAATACGGATCACCAGAGTCGGAATATTCATTGGGAGCTTTATTTGAATTAGGACAAGGAGTAGAGCAAGACTTTCAGAAGGCACTTTACTGGTATCGTGCTGCAGCTGATCATGGAAATGGCTTAGCCATTACACGAGTAGCTTCTCTGTATGAAAAGGGACACGGTAATCCTGATGATCCTGATAAGGTCATGAAGTGGGCTTTTGATATGGCAAGTAAGGCAAAGCCTTAGAGCTGAATGTTGTTAATGGAGACAAGTGAGTATGGGATTGAAACGATGGTTAAAAAAACGAGGATCAACAGGTTCTATAGCTCGTTGGGTTGCCGAGAATATGATCAAGCTCACAAGAGATGGATTATCGGAAGATGAAGCTATTCGAAGAATCATCAGGGCACGTTATGTCCAAACTCCTGTTCCTCTCGAAGGTTCGGCTTTACAACTATTACATGAAAGAACGAAATCAGGTCATATACCTACTAACTCAAGAGAATTAGCAAGGTTCATTTGGGATCTTGAGATCGGCATAGAGCTACCACCAGAATTATGGGACCACGAGATGCATGAGTGTTATGAGATTCTGGATGAGGAACTCATAAATAAGGGCATAAAGCTAAACAAGGATGATCAGAATATCTCTACTAAACAGAAAAATGATTCCCATATAAAATCCACAGATCCACAGCTAAGAAATAATATAAAGGTGATTAGTTCTTGTATACGTCATGCAGATCATCTGACATGTCAACTCTGGACCCAATCTCTTGGACATGATGAGATGCACTATCAGGCAAGGCATGGTGTTGCAGTCATTGTAGCAGCTATTGCTTCTTTGGGATCTACTTGTCTTAGTATAGATGCCCTCATTGACTTGGCAGCAGTACATCTTGATGATATTGAATTTGAAGCATTTCTCCAAAACTCTGATGTACGAGAGGGTCTTACGAAGCTCTTTAAAGACACTCAATCAGCAGTACAAGCAGAGGATCTTGTTAAGATATCTGAACTTCTACAGACATTTCTGCTAATGCCTGTGCAACGTATTGATACTTTATCCTCTTCGGAAGGACAAAAAGTGGTCCAATGTTCAACCACCATTTTCAATGACACTATGGCTGCATCTAAACAATAGTACCAGATTAGATGGTATGTTTTTTCATTCATTAGATGATCAAATGATTAGTCAGCAATAGTTTCATTATATGGTCATTATCACTTGTTATTGGCTGCCATGGAAATGATGTTTACCAACCACTTTGATCCACATTATGCAGATATACCCTACAAAGGGTTTTTGACCATGTCTCTATAATGATGGATTATAGTATAAGCAGTCTTATTTACTTATGCTTCATTGTTTTTGTTTATTAGATGTATACCTAATCCATTCCACCATCTTAAAAATTTAGCAGGATCAGTGAATTCAGGAAGCTTGGCACTTCTTTGAAGATACCCATCTTTGACACTCAACCCACCCCATTCATTCAATATATCCTGTCTGACTCTATATGCTTTGTTTCGGAACTCACCTATCGGGATTGCTTTTGTTAACCGTCCAGATCCTTCTCTGGTTGCCCGAACAACAATATCAGAATCATCAGCAACTCTTCTAGTATGTGCATTTTCATGCCAACGTGCTTTGGGAATATCAACAGCATTCACAACCTCAGATATCCGATAGAAACCTATAAGAGCATAGACAAGTTGATCATTCTTGTTATCAAGAGAACGAAGGCCAGCATAGAAAACAATGAAATCACCCCTCACAAGAGTTAAGAGAGGTTTTGATCGAGGCCATACATCACCATATGTCAACATTTCAAAGTCTGGATCAAGATGCATTGGTTTATCTAATAAATGATATGGTAAGGACATTCCAATTCTTTTTAATGATGGAGTCACCTCATCATATTTATGGATTAATTCAGGATGCAGTCCATTAGGACTTTCAGGTATGGGCACATAGACAAATCTACCTGTTAGAGGTTCATAAGGTGAATTCCAATGTCCACATGTGCTGTCAATAGCAACTCTAACCAAAACACCTTTCATATATACCCTCCCTATGATTCCGTTAGTGCATTTAAGAATTCCTGAAGACCAACATGCTTGCTTCCAGAAGTTATTGCAGCCTTCTTGTTGCCATTGAATATACTTCCCCTATTTAGATAAAGTGCTTTCTTATTCCAAGCAAAACTATATTCCTTATTGAACAGTAAGTAGTTAGGATATTTTTTTTGCCCATTTCGGTTTTCATATTTTTTTATATCTTCATGCCAAACATTTTTATGAACATGATCGATGCAGGGGCATTCATATTGTTCTGGATCATAAAAGTCTGTTGTACTTAGTCTGGGAATATAAAGATCCCCACGTTTGTTAAGACATGCATTCTTTGCATCAATGATCTTCGGGTTTTCTTTTGTTAAATAGTCAATAACATCAGCATAGCTAGGAAAGGAATAGCTTACCTTTCCTAAATAAAAAAGAAGATTGTTTTCAATCCCCCATTTTCGTCCAACATCCATGCTTGTTAAACCTGCTACCCATGTATTCTCACTAAAATTACCTGTTGCTCTCATGTAGTGTTTGCAGGTGCATAGAGTAATGATGCCTCCTTGGAAATTTGGTGCAGACCCTTTATTGTATATCAGCTTATCTGGTTTCTCATTGTATTTTACGGTATCAACAACGTAGTAATAGAGATGATCGGCTTTGAATTCCCTTAGAAAATCCTTCAATCGTAAAAGAGGCCAATCTATTTTAATAAAGTTTCCATCTGAAGGCCAAGTATTCCGATCTTGTCTTTCCATTTCTATTCCTCTCTAACTGAACCCTTTAAATAAACATTATTATTTGTTATATACCATCTCTCTCCATGCCTCATAGATCATCACCATAGCAAAGGTATCCAGTTCGCAGTATTTCAACAGGGCTGTTTTCAGCTTATCTCTCTCATGATCACTCATCTCTGAGAACTGCATTCGGCAGTAGGCAGTCATTGCAGCACCACCTTCCTTGAGTTCTTCATCTTGGGATATTAGTTCAATAGATGCATCAGTATTCTTATCAAAGACTGGTGGAAGAAGGTTGTAGGGATCGGTTACCTTTCCATTGTCATCATATATAACCCAAGTCCAGTCTGAATAGTTCAGGCTCTTTATCCCACCAGTTGCACCATACACAGGCTTAGAGTATTTACCTTGCAGATATGATGATGAGTTCAGGATTGCTGGAAGTACAGCCTTTATAGAATTTGAACCGTGAGTAGCTGGATCATAGTAATACTTCTTTACCAGATCCCATAAATCCACCATGCATCTTTTACCTGTCCAGTCATCAGACTTTGTAATAGTCTTGATGAATTCACATAGCTCATCCCTGTCATTGGGTGGTTCCGGATCATCTAGAAGCTGCCTGTACACCTCTAAGAGATATGAGTTCTCATGGGTAGCATACCTGAAGATTGTCCCATTATCCTTTTCCAATTGTCTCTTCAGTTCATGCACACATTCATAGTTAGGGAATACTCCTGATGCTGCATTGAGATATTGCCCTGCATGTTCTACAGCACCATTCTCATGGACTATATGATGAGAGAACTGAAAGATGATCCCTTCATATGGCTTCCTACCCTTATTGAAGGGAATGGCTACCCTAGATGTCTCAAAGTCAATGTGGTGCAAGGGGTAAGACCATGTATCCATCTCAGCTTTCATGCCAGCAATATCAAAGTAGGCAGAGGTATCATTGCTCTTTACCTTCTCAACTTGAAGCCACTGCCTCTCGGAAGCTGACATTCCTGAGACCTTGCTTGGCTTGATATTGATATCGTGTTGGGTCAGGTCTTTCAGCTTTACCTTACCTACAGTGATGTATGAGTTCTTTCTCTGGGAACTCCACAACTCCAGGATGCTCGGTTCATTAAAGTCACTTTCCTTCCAGTTCAGCACCTCTTTCCAGCATTCTTTAAAACCATTCTTAAATCCTGCAGCTTCTTCCTCAGGTGTGCACCTGAACTCACAGCCTTTACAGTTTGAACTGATCTCAGGAGAGATCTTTTTGTCCTGTTCATAATATCTGGAGAGGAAATATATGAGACCTGCAAAGCTTACATCGTTACCACAAGCATCGTAGGTGCCATCATGGATAAGGTGGACATAGTCATCTACAGGGACTTCTATGAGGATTCTGTTATTTAGGTCTTCATCTGTAAGAGAGTTGGATACCTTGATACCCTTCCTGTTTTTTGTGTCTTTCATAATACGGAACTTCTGATTCAAACCATCCGTGGGGCATGTAACATTCTTGTCAGCCATCATGAGATAAGAATGGATTATGAAGCCAGGGCATGCATTCTCCAATACGTACTTCTGAAATGCCACATCCTGCAGGTATGGTTCCCACCCTGAGGATATCTTACCACCCTTGGTAAGGAATGGGTTGTCCTGCTGGTTGTCGTATGACTTAGATTTAACCTCTATAAGACGGAGGTTATTCCCATCCTTTACCAGGATGTCTATTCTTATGAAGAGGTTTTTATATCGGAATGCAGGTTCATACATAATGACCTGGTCTTGCTTCATCAAGTCCCTAGTCATATCTTCAGCTTCAGTGTAGTCGAGGGAATCGATGTTGATTCCACCCCTGTAATACTGACGTGCAAGTTCTCCAACCTGAAACCCACCTTCTGCAAGGGCAGCAAGGAAAGCATCCTCCTGACGTTGATCAGGGTACTCTTTCTTGCCAGTATAGAAGAGCTTTGTTGGGCAATCGATGCCCAGCTTGTACCTAGTCTTTGTTAGGTATCGAGGTTTCAACATAGAACCCTACCAATAAACAGATCAGTAAAATGCCAAATCACAGAAGGACATTATAAGCATGTTTCTGTATACTATCAAAAAGTGTCAACGGGAAGATAAAAGTATACCAATTCTGGGAATGAAAAGTATACCACCCTTACCCGACAGTGTCCTGAGAATCGACCCCGTCCTTCGAGATTTTTCCCCGTAAGCGGAAACTGTTGCCTCTGATGTTGATTACAATGCTATGATGAAGCAAGCGATCAAGGATTGCCGTGACGACGACCTGATCGTGAAAGAGTTCGGTCCAATCGGTGAATGCCTTGTTGGAGGTCAGGATAGTGCTGGCCTTCTCATAGCGGTTGGCAACGAACCGGAAAAAGAGATTGCATTCCTGCCGGTCGATGGGCGTGTATCCGACCTCATCAACGACCACAAGCGCCGATTTGTAATAGCTTCTCCCTCTGCCGGAGCGGCCTGTCTCGTGGTCTTTCCTGAGTTTTCTGATGAGGTCCTCCATGGTAGTGAAGTACACACTTAATCCCGACTGGCAGGCTTTCACCGCTAAAGCAACGGCCAGATGGGTCTTGCCCACCCCGGGAGGACCCAGGAAAATCACGTTGCCTTTTTGCCGGATGAAGGTCAGGTCGAACAGCGACATGACTTTCTGCCGGTCAAGGCCGGGCTGGAAGGTGAAGTCGAACTCGTCGATGGACTTGATGAAGGGAAGCCCCGAGATCTTCAGCGCGGTTTCCACCCGCCGCTGTTCCTTCTGTGCCACTTCCTCTTCGAGCAGGTCATCGAGGAAGGAGAGATAGCTTTTCCCCTGTTCCTGGGCTGTATGAATCACGCCATCGAGAATTTCCCGAATCCGTGGGAGCCTCAACCGGGTGAGGTTGGCCTCGATCCTCTCGAATACCAGGGTATCGCTCATATCGTACACCCCGCTGCATGGGCATAGGCGGACACAGGCCTGATCTCAACATCCATATCATACCGGGGTTTCAACGGTGAGATGGTCAGCTTTGCACGGCCCTTTGCCGGTCTGCCATGATGGTACTTCCTGGCGTTCATTGCCGGATCCTTGCGAAGGGCCTCATAGAAGCTCTTGTCCTGCACCAGGTGACCTCTCCCTGCAGGTATCTCGTAGGTGACGATGTGCCGGTTGTCGGCAAACACTCTCATGATCTTATCCTTTACCCGAAGCACGATCTCTTTGCCCACAAGAGTATGGGGAACAACAAAGCTGTTGCCTTCAAAGCGTACCGTGCAGTCTTTGTGCACCTTCCGGTATATCCGATACGAGGTGTCGAACGGACGCGTTGGCAAGGACTTCAAGTAAGGCTGTTCACGCTCGGACCGGACCCTCACCACTTCATGTGTTGTTCCATGCACCCGCTCATCCTTGATGGCAAGCCACTCACGCAGATCCCGGTCAGCCGTCTCAAGGCAGGTGAATCCATATCCTCTCCAGAATCCTTCCCGGATGAACGAATACGGCCTCTCCACCTTGCCCTTTACCCATGCGGCATAGGCAGGCGCAACCCTGAGGTTGAACCCATAATGTATGGCAAACCCTTCAAGCGTCGTATTGAACCTGGTCTTACCCGCAAGCTTCCCGATGTAGACGTTGCGCATCCTGTCATAGAGAATCTCTCCGGGAACTCCCCCAAAGAAGGCAAATGCCCGGATATGGCAATCCAGAAAAGCCGGCAGATTACAGTGCTCGATGAACTCGGCATAGATCTTCCTCGAGTATCCCAGAATCATGCAGAACAGATAGTACTTCTTAATCGAGCCATCCTCATGCTCCACCTGAAACTCGCCGAAGTCCACCTGCGCCTGAAATCCGGGCTCGCTCTCGAACCGCATGTAGGCTATGTGCTGCGATTTCTCCTTGAGCTCATGAACCTTCAGCTTCACCAGGTCATAGCTGCCGGTATATCCAAGCGGTTTAAGATGTTCATAAATCCAAGTCGCCTTGTATCCGGGATCTTCATCAAGCCAGACCTTGATGTTCCCCATATATGGGTCAAGCTTGCTCTCCCTCACAACCACTCGCCGTTCACGCTCACAGATCTCGGGGTCTTCAAGATACTTGTGCACTGTCTTCCGGGACATCCCCAGCCGCTTGGCAATCTGCCTCTCGGATAATCCCTGCCTCTTGAGCGCCACGATGTCCATCACATCTCCCATTCTCTTCACCCAAGCCCCCTCATGGTTCCGTTTCTGCACTCCATCAAGTGCTCCTCGGAAACCATGCCGGGACGGCTGACTACTTCCGGGGGGACACATTCCCCCCGACCCCTTTGTAAAACCCTTTTATTACCCTAAATCTAAAAACCTAAAGACTCGCTCGGTGGTATACTTTCACTTTCCTATTTTTGGTACCCTTTATCATTCCCAGAGACAGGCACGTGACAATGAAGTCCTCCATCCGTGAGTTGTGTGCGCTTTATAAATCCGGCGCTTATGCGCGAGAAAGTTCTGTGTCTTACCCTGGGAGGCCTGCATGATGTTCTTTGGAACTGAGGGAGGAGAGATCCTGCCTGACCGTCATGCAGGAGTCAGCAGAGGGCATAGTAGGTGGAGGTTTCACTGAAGGCCCGAACGGTTCCCCGTATGGGGATCAAATGAGAGGAGCAGTCATTCCGTGACGAGGGGTGGTAATGCATCTGGCAAGCAGGCATATCTGTATCCGGCTGGTCCGGAGGATGAAACCACCACTGGGAGGCGGGAAGAAGACACTCCGGTCCAAGTTCCACAGGTCATGGAGCGAGCCCTTGAGCGGAGGAATCTGCTTCGGGCGCTCCACCAGGTAACGCGCAACAAGGGTGGTCCGGGGATCGACAGCATGACAGTCGAGCAATTACCGGAGCACCTGAAGAAACACTGGCCACGCATCAAGGCAGATCTCTTGAGCGGGAGGTACAAACCGCAGCCGGTCAAGCGGGTAGAGATACCCAAGCCGGGAGGCGGTGCCCGCAAGCTTGGTGTGCCGACAGTTGTCGATCGCTTTATTCAGCAGGCCTTCATGCAGGTTCTGCAGGAGGACTGGGACGGAACCTTTTCACGTCACAGCTACGGGTTCAGGCCGAGACGATCGGCCCACCAGGCCGTAGCCAGCGCACAGGGATATCTTAAAGAGGGATACGACTGGGTGGTGGACATCGACCTGGAGAAGTTCTTTGACCGGGTGGATCACGATGTACTGATGCACAGGGTCCGGGAGCGGATGAAAGATAGCCGTGTCCTGAAGCTGATCAAAAGCTTTCTGAAAGCCGGAGTCAGCGTGAAAGGGGTAGCCGGACCGATAAGGGAGGGAACTCCGCAGGGAGGGCCGCTCTCGCCACTGCTGGCAAACCTGTTGTTGGACGATCTGGATAAGGAATTGGAGAGTCGGGGGCATCGTTTTGTCCGGTACGCGGATGACTGCAACGTTTACGTCAGGAGTAAGCGTGCTGGGGAACGGGTCATGGAGAGTGTATCCCGCTTTCTTAAGCGTCGGTTGAAGCTCATGGTGAACAGGGAGAAGAGTGCAGTGGACAGACCTTGGAAGCGCACCTTTCTCGGATTCACCTTCACCTCCGGACGACCGAACAGGCGCCGGATCTGCAAGGATGCCATTGAGGGATTCAAGCAGAGGGTGCGGAGATTGACGCAGCGCACCAGGGGCAAGAAGATCCGCCAGATCATAGAGGAGCTCATGGTATACCTGATAGGTTGGAAGGGATACTACGGCTTCACCGAAGCACGCTCGCCTTTGCGGGATCTGGACAAGTGGATCAGACGGCGTCTGAGGTGCTATGTATGGAAGCAATGGGGCAGACGAGGATACAGGGAACTCCGGGACAGGGGGGTGAGCTTAGACCTAGCCTGGAACACGGCCAAGTCGGCACATGGGCCATGGCGGCTGAGCCAGAGCCCGGCGCTTTCCTTTGCCCTTCCAGGTAAGTTCTTTCGTGATCTTGGTCTGCTGAGCCTGGTGGCTTAAGGGTACATGGACTGAATCAGCCGAACCGCCGTGTACGTGACCCGTACGCACGGTGGTGTGGGAGGAGGGGCGCCGTGAGGCGTCCCCCTATCCCGATTCGGCGGTACTGTAAAGGTATATATCAATGAGAATGTGGGGATCAAATATTGCGTTGATAGAGCCCAGAAGCTTTCCTCGGAATACGCATCCAGAACCCCTTTTTTCTCAGAGAGCATTCATCTTGGTTTATTTCACATTAGCGATATGCTTATGCGACGATTATCTAATTTGGGTACAAAAGGTGAGCGAAACCTGAGCAACCCCCCTGTAAAGCTAGGCTGGGAGCGGGTGGTACGGGGTTCAAGTCCCTCCTCCGCTACCATGCTCCCTTTGATCTTTATCATCTTTTTCATTCCACTTACCCTAAAAGCACCGAGCGGCCCTGATAGTCATTCACCGCCGATCCCTCTCCTCTCGTCCAGCCCCACAACCTCACCTTCGTTCCTTGTCTGGATCACTGCCACAATCTCAAAGGCATCGCTGTCCTCGACCTGACAGCACCGCTCAAACGCCCTGTCCGTCAGGCCAGATGCCACCTTCGCCCTGCCCGTTCCCGGGAGCCTCGCTGTCTCCGATGCCGGAGTGCGTGATCGGCCGAGATCGAGACCCCGGATAATCCCGACCCGGTGTCGTTCGTGTCTGCAATAACCACGCTTCTCGATGATTCCCGCTGAAATATTTTATGATTACTCTGCCGGTCTGTATCGAGATGATGTTTGTTTCACCGCAGAGTGAAGGGAGATTGTTGTGGATACTTCCCAGTATCGGTATTGAAAAATGTAGGTTATAATAGCTGAAACACCACGAAAGGAGAGCGCCCATGGATTACGATTTCAAAAAGATACTGTATGTGACTGATCTGTCGGAAAATGCAGAATACGCCTTTGGTTATGCTCTCAGCATCGCCAAAAGGTTTTCCGCAAAAATCACAGCACTGCACGTGATTGAGGAAATATCCCAGAGCACCTATTCTCTGGTGAGCTCCGTTCTGGGTGAAAAGCAGTGGGATGAGCTGCTCAAGAGGAACAAACAGGACGCCCTGAATGTCATCCAGCAGCGCATCATAGATTCCTGTGAAGGCGTGTGCGGGGATGTCAAGTCCGAAGATTTCATCGAAAAAGTGGTCGTCACCTTCGGCAACGCTGAAAACGAAATCCTGTCGATGGTGGACAAGCAGGGGTTTGATCTGGTCATCATCGGAGCGCATGCCGTGACAGCAGTAGGAAAGGCGCTGCTGGATTACACCGCCAGGCACGTTGTCCGCCAGTGCACCAAGCCCGTCCTGATCATACATCTGCCAAATAAATAGCCGGGCGTCGGTGGTCGGATGCCGGCCCGGGAAGGGTGTGGGCGTATTTCCCGGGATCCTTCCCATCGATGCGGGTCAAAGGGCGGGCCCGGGCCCGGGCTCGAACGCTGCACCGGAACAACGTTTTCGAACAATCGACCCGTTCGGGAAGGAGGTTATGGCTCCGGGCGATATGTTCTGCCATAACAACGGCACATCGCACGCCGGATGAAAACGAATAACATATATGCGAGAATTCAGGCGGTTACCTGAGAGAAAACCGCCTGGCCCAATGCAGGCTCCGCAGGAAAAGCGGGGCCTTTTTTCTATCACAGGGTCTGTGTCTGAAGGAGAGGCCGATTGCGAGATGGTCGACGGCCGGCCTCTTCTCAAGAATATCTTTCTCGGTCCGAGGAGCCCGATGGGGTGAAGCCGATGAGAGGTATGGCGGCCGGTCCGGGAACAGAGGGCCGTAGCTCATGTGTATTCTGTTTCGGTATGAGGACCTAGCTTGTCTCCTTGGGGGAGGCTTGCCCCGGCATGGTCTCTCACAGAGACTGGGCAAGCCGTTCGAGCCTCGCGAGGCAGGCGGGCGTGAAAGCGCTCTCATGGTTTTTCTGCCGATTCGGCATCTTGCCCGGCAATACCGGCGATGCTTAAATCCGGTACCGAAGAAACGCCGGGACGGCTCACAGTGAGCAGGGCAGCGAACAATAAGGAATATGATGCCCGGTTTCTGCATGGGGCAAATATATCCACTGTCATTGGGCATATTCCCGGATCTTCCAAACACTTGAGTTCTCCCACCGGGAAGATA
>Ga0302246_1001492_pt1 | contig 16391 bp, 12 predicted proteins | sample AAG_UR_Trp_MG_FD_193533 | JGI IMG/M metagenome (GOLD analysis project Ga0302246, IMG submission 193533) | Enriched activated sludge microbial communities from anaerobic digester in WTTP, New Holstein, Wisconsin, United States - AAG_UR_Trp | ecosystem: Engineered > Bioreactor > Anaerobic >...
TCCCGCCGTATGTGAGAGCTTTTCGTGCCTTTCCGTCCGACGCGTGAGCGTCGACGACGGCGCAAGCCGCGTAGGGCAAGGGGTATCATGTTGGAGGGCCGCCCATGCATACGCATGGGCGGCCCTTCTGATATTGTCGTGTCTGCTGCCTCTATTGCACGAATCCCATGAGGTCGAGCAGCCAGAAACTGAGTGCGGCGATGAGGGCGGAGGCGGGGATGGTGAGCACCCATGCCACCACGAGGTTGCCGGCGATACCCCAGCGCACTGCCGAAAGGCGCTTGGTGGAACCGACACCGAAGATGCAGGCGGTGATGGTATGGGTGGTGCTTATGGGCGCGCCGAAAGCCGAGGCACCGGTGATGACGAGGGCGGCGGAGGTCTCCGCTGCGAAGCCGTGCACCGGTTCGAGTTTGAAGATGCGGTGCCCCATGGTCTTGACGATCTTCCACCCCCCGAGGGCCGTACCGGCAGCCATGGCGGAAGCACAGATGAACTTGACCCAGAAGGGGACGTGGATGGTGTCTATCTCATGGAAGATGAACAGGGCGAGGGTGATGACCCCCATGGTCTTCTGGGCGTCGTTGAGGCCGTGGCTTGTGGCCATGAAGGCGGCGGAAAGAATCTGCAACCTGTGGAACGTGCTGCTCACACGCTGCCTGCTGACCTTCCACAGGCCAAGCGCCAGCAGTGACATGAAGAGAAAACCCACGGCGAAGCCCGCCAGCGGCGAGAGCACGAGGGGCAGAAGGATCTTCTTGGCGATGGAAGGACCGTTGAGTGTGCCGAAGCCGGAGTAGGCCACGGCAGCCCCCATGAGCCCGCCGATGAGCGCGTGCGACGACGACGAGGGGATGCCGAAGTACCACGTGATGAGGTTCCACGCGATGGCCCCGATGAGCGCCGCCAGTACAAGGGCCTGACAGCCCATGACCATGTCGGTGTTGACGATGCCCGAACCGAGCGTATGGGCCACCTCCTCGCCGAGGAACGCGCCGAAAAGGTTCAGGCCCGCAGCCATGATGACCGCGACCTTGGGCGAGATGACCTTGGTGGAGACCACGGTGGCAATGGCGTTGGCACAGTCGTGGGCGCCGTTGGTGAAGTCGAAGATGAGCGCCACGACGATGATGACGACCAGCAGCAGGGGTATCTCAAGCATTCTTGAGCACCACCTCTTCGAGCACGTCGGCGAGGTCTTCGACGCGCTCGACGGCCAGTTCAACGCGGTCGTACACCTGCGTCCACTTGATGATGTCGGTTATGCCCTTGAAGTCCACGATTTCGGCGTCCTGAAGCTCGGCAAGGCCGGTGCCGAGCAGCATCTCGCATTCGCCCTTGAGCGATTTGATCTGCTTGACGTGCCCTTCGACGCCTTCCTTGGCGCGCAGACATGCCAGCATCTTGCCGGTCTCGACGGCCATGGCCTTGAGGTTCTTCGCCATCTTCCGGGCCGGGAAGCGAATCTGGCCGAAACCATAGAGGCGTGCGCGGGTGGAGATGCCCTTGATGTAGTTGATGGAATCTTCCTGCGCGAGGTTGATGCGGTGGATGTCCTCGCGGTCGATGGGCGTGATGAACGTCTGGGAAAGCTGATGGGTTATCTCGCGGCAGAGTTTGTCGCCTTCCTCTTCGATGAGGTTCACGCGCTTGCACGCATCGGTGACATTGCCGAAGTCGTCGAGAATCTGGTCGAGGAGGTTGGCCGCCTCCTGAAGGATGTCGTTCTGGCGGGTGAGCAGTTCGAAGAATCTGATGTTCTTGGGGAACAGGCAGAATGCCATGCCTCTCTCCTGCTGTGGCGGGGCGAGCCGCGTTATTGGTTGTGCACATAAACAGCAACCGTGCCCCACAAGCGCCGGGCTATGGCTGCCTTTGTTGTGTCGCCTTATGCACGCTCAATGTTACAGAACAGTGACGAGAACGATTGTCGCCCATATTCGGTTTGTACATGATTACGCGCTGTATTCTATGATTTTTAGCGGATGGATGGCATGACCCCATGCGATGACGGGGGCAAGGCATGGCAAGGAACATGCTTTTCCGTAACGTGATTGTGACCATTCTGCGGCGAAGCGCCGCATCCTGTTCAGGATGCATGGAGGGCGGCTTCAGGGCAGTACGGCCGGACGCTTGCCTGCCGCCTCGCCGGGAAGGGCAGATGGCACCGGGGCCGATGTCCGCGCCGAGGTACTCTCTGGCGTCTGGCCCGAAGCGTGGCCCGATGCTTGGCCCGCAGTCTGCCCGGATGATTGCCGTGACGCTTCGTCAGCGGCGGGGCTTGCGGTCAACGACCTGATGATGGCGGTGGCCCTGACCTTGCCCTGTGCTGCCTGTTCCGCGGTGATGCGGCTTCGCAGGTCGTCAAGGAACGGCGTTGCGTCATCATCTCCGGCCATGGACGCGACCATGTACCATGCGAGGGCTTCAGCCGGGTCTGACGGTCCGCCTTCCCCTTCTTCGAGCATGCTGGCGTACAGGGTCATGCACCGGGCGTTGCCGCCTTCCGCGCATTGACGGAAGAGGCCGCGCGCCTTGTCCATGTCACGCGTGACGCCGTCACCCTGATGGTACAGCACCCCGAGGTCGAGTTGTGCCACCGGGTCCCCCGCTGCTGCTCCCTTCTCGAAATAGCGAAGGGCCGCCTTCCTGTCCTGTGCGACGCCTTCCCCCTTGTGCAGTAGCAGGGCGATGATGGTCAGCGCCTCTGCATCGCCTTCGTCTGCGAAAGGTCTGAGAAGGGCGAAGGCCTGTTTCTGGTCTGCAGGAGTGCCTACACCGTAGTGGTAGTGCAGGCCAAGCCATAGCGCGGCACGCTTCACGCCGCGTTCGGCTGCGCGGTGGGTCCAGAGGAAGGCTTCCGTGTCGTTCCGTTCCACCCCGAGGCCTTGCCGGTAATAGTCGGCTACCATGGCTGCGGCTTCACCGTCGCCTGCGTCGGCGGCTTCGCGCAGCCAGCGCATTCCCTGCTCAAGGTCGCGGGCGGTACCCAGTCCGAGTGTGTACATGGTCCCGGCAAGCCTTTGTGCATCGGGCAATCCCTGTCGGGCGGCTTCGATGGCCAGTGCGAAGGCGCGCGCCGGGTCCTTGGCCGTGCCGTACCCTTCCAGCGAAAGACGGGCGAGCAGGTCTTGCGCGGGGGCGTATCCCGTCGTGGCATCCTGTTCGATGAGTTGCACAGCCTGCGTCGGGTCGGCCCCGTCGCCGCCGTCATCAAGAAGGCGCAAGGCGAGCGCGAGGCGTTCTTTCGGTGTCTGGGGGGCGTCAAGGTCCTTGCCGTCCTTGCCGTCCACAGTGGCGGGCGGGACGACGGGCTGTTCCACCGTAGCCATGTCGGGCCGGTCGGGGAGCGTGGGCGGGGTCCTGCGGGGGGGCTTGCAGCCGGTGGTGAGCAGCGTCATCGCGAAAAGACAGGTCACCAGCAGGCAGACCGCAGTCGGGGTGCCCCATCGCTGCTTCAACGTGTCAGGGCGATGGTGGGGCGGTATGCAGCCGCTGGACATGGACGCTACGGCGGGACGGGGTGTTTCGGCAATGGTGCGGGACATGGCAAGCCTCCGGCGCTCACCTAGCACGGGCTGCGACGGCGGTAAACCGGGCGACCCTGTCTGGGGGCAGGTGCGTCAGGCCGCTGTTCCCGAGACCGAAGATGGCACCCTCTCTGCGAAGGGAGCGTCGCCGGTAGCCTTCGAGAAGAGTGCCGCCGCGTCATGCAGTGCCGTGGGCTCACCGAAGACATAGGCCACGTCGCCGGGCAGCAGCGCCATGCTGCCATCGGGGGATGCCAGCGTCGTCTCCCCTCGCCGGATGGCGACGACAGTGACGCCATGGCGCTGCCGCAGGTCGCTTTCAAGGAGCGTACGTCCGGCGATGCTGGCCCCCGCTTCGACGGTGTAGGCTTCGACGGCGACTCCGGGCAGACCGCCCTCGAGTGCGGCAAGCGTCGACCCCGGAAGGTCGTGGCTGCGGAGCATGTCGTAGTTCTCGGCCCGGATGCGGTCGATGAAACCGTCGATGGTCTGCCGCGGGACGAGGTAGTGGGTGAGAACGCGGCTGAAGACTTCGATGGAGGTCTCGAACTCTTCCGGGACGACCTCGTTGGCACCGAGGTCGCGCAGGGCGGTCACTTCGCCGAGGAAGCGGGTGCGCACCACGATGTGCAGGGCAGGGTTCAGGGCGCGGGCTGCCGCGGTGACGCCGCGAACGGCTGCGGGGTCGGAGATGACCACGGCGAGGATGCGCGCCTGTCGTACGCCGAGATGCTCGAGGACGAGCGGGTGGGTGGCGTCGCCGTGGTGGATGGGTTCCTTGCCGTGGTAGCGCGCCACCGTGTCGGGGTTCATCTCGAGGATGGTGTAGGCGATACCAGCCTCTCGTGCCACCCGGGCTAGGTGTTTGCCGCCGACCCCGAAGCCGACCACGATGAGGTGGTCGTGCAGGGCCGCCCCGTGCGCTTCATCAAAGGTCTCGCGACTCTTGAGCAGCGTCGACACGAAGCGGGCGAAGCGGGGTGCCACGGCAAGCAGGCCGGGCGTGAGAGTCATGGTGATGATGCTCGCCGCGAGAAACAGTTGATAGGAGTCCTTGCCGAGAAGCCCGTGCTCAAGCCCCGACCGGGCAAGGACGAACGAGAACTCACCTATCTGGGCCAGCGCCAGTGCGGCGATGATGCAGGTGCGTAGCGGGTAGCCGAGTAGCAGGATGGCGGGAGTGGCGATGGCGGCCTTGAGAACCACCAGTGCGGCGGCGACGGCGAGTACGGCACCGAGGTTGTCGAACAGGAAGCCCACATCGAGCAGCATCCCCACCGAGATGAAGAACAGGCTGGTGAACACGTCGCGGAAGGGGAGCACCCCTTCGATGACGCTGAGGCTGTATTCCGACTCTGCCAACAGCAGTCCGGCAAGAAAGGCCCCCAGCGAGAGGGAAAGGCCCATGGATGATGTGAGCAGGGCGACGGCGAGGCAAAGACCCAGCGTGGTGAGCAGCAGCAGTTCACGGCTGCGGGTGCGTACCACGCGCTCCATCAGGGGCGGGACCACATAACGCGCCAGAAGGACGAGACCGCCGAGAACGGCGACGGTGCGGCCCACCGAGAGGGCGAGCGACTTCGCGTCTGCCGTGATGGTTCCCGCCAGCAGCGGAATGGCCAGCATCATGGGGACGATGGCGATGTCCTGGAAGATGAGCACGGAAAGGGCGATGCGTCCTTGCGGACTCTCGGTCTGTGCGCGTTGCTGCAAGAGGCTCAGAACGATGGCGGTGGAAGAGAGGGCGGCGAGAAATCCGAACAGGATGCCTTCGGAGAGCGTCTGTCCGTGCAGCAGGGCTATGCCCGCGAAGACGGCTACCGTCAGGCCCACCTGTGCAGTGCCGCCGATGAAGACGGGCTTGCGCAGGCGCGACAGCTCATCGCCGGAGAGTTCCATGCCGATGGTGAACATGAGCAGAACCACGCCAATCTCGGCCATGAGTTCGACCTCATGCACAGCGGAGACGAGCCCCAGTGCCGAAGGGCCGCACAACACACCCGTGATGAGGAAGCCGACGATGGCGGGCAGGCGCACCCGGTGGCAGACGAGCAGAACGCCTATCGAGAGACAGAAGAGGACGACGATGTCCGGCAGAAGGGGTAGCTGCATCGAGGGTTCCTTTGGCTTGGGATGTCAGAGCTTACCGTAAGTCTGTGGCGGGTACAATGTCGGCTTTCATGATGCATAAGGTATGTTCCATGTGTGCATATGCGCTATGTGCATGTGTTGTGCTGGACATGATGACGACATTGCTGTAGCATGTCCTCCACAATGGATGATTTTGCTCCTTTTCAAAGACGCATGATTGTCCTTTCAAGTGCAGTTATTACATACGTTTTCAATCCAGGAGGATGTGCGACACATGGGCTTGGGCAGAGCAGCCTGCCCATGTGTGTGGTCTTTCATTCCGCACTATCGAGCGAATGATGCCATGCGTCGCGGTTGCAGCCTTGCGCCTTCCGCGTGCCCGTTTTGCGGGCGGCGTTCGCTGTCCTCCCTTCCGTTGTCGGGCCGGTGCCCGACGGGGTGTCTTCCACCCCGCGACATCCAACAGGAGGGAGCATGTCGAAACTTTCCATCAGGAACCTGACCAAGATCTTCGGTCCACACCCCGAGAAGGCCCTCGGTCTTCTCGAGCAGGGGCTCGGCAAGGAGGAAATCCACCGCCGCACAAGCCATGCCGTGGGTGTCGACCGTGCCTCCTTCGATGTGGATGAGGGCGAGATCGTCGTGGTCATGGGTCTCTCCGGCAGCGGTAAATCCACATTGGTACGCTGCCTCAACCGCCTCATCGAACCCACGGCCGGAACCGTCACCGTCGACGGCCGGGACGTGACCTCCATGCCCGTCGACGAGTTGCGACGCCTTCGGCAACGCAGCTTCGGGATGGTCTTCCAGAACTTCGCCCTCTTCCCGCACCGTACTGTGCTGCAGAATGCCGCCTTCGGCCTAGAGGCCATGGGCGTGCCCCGTGCCGAACGCGAGCGTCAGGCCATGGTCTCGCTCGAAAGGGTGGGGCTCGCAGAGTGGGCCGCATCGCGTCCCGCGCAGCTGTCCGGGGGCATGCAACAGCGTGTGGGGCTTGCAAGGGCCCTTTCCCTCGACCCCGACATCCTGCTCATGGACGAGGCGTTCAGCGCGCTCGACCCACTCATCCGGCGTGACATGCAGGACGAACTGCTGCGGTTGCAGGACGACCTGCAGAAGACCATCGTGTTCATCAGTCATGACCTCGACGAGGCCCTCAAACTGGGTGACCGCATCGTGCTCATGCGCGACGGGGCGGTGGTGCAGATAGGCACACCCGAGGACATCCTCACCAATCCTGCCGACGACTATGTCGCCCGCTTCGTGGGCGAGGCCGATGTGACCAAGGTGCTCACGGCTGGCAGCGTCATGAAGCGCTCCGAAGCCGTGGCGGTGCTCGGCATAGACGGCCCCCGCACCGCCCTGCGCAAGATGCGGCGTAACGCCATCGCAACGCTCTTCGTGCTGGACGAACGGCACAGGCTGGTGGGGCTCATCACCGCAGACGATGCGGCGCGCCTCGCCGCCGAGGGCGTACGCGAGCTTGGTTCCATCGTCAGACGTGACATCGCCACGGTTCCACCAGAAGCCCCGGCTACGGAACTCATATCCCTCATGGCAGACCTGCCGCATCCGCTGGCTGTCGTGGACGAACGTGGCAGGCTGGCTGGCGTCATCGTTCGCGGTCTGCTGCTGGGGGCGCTTGCCGAACGCGGAGGTGTCGCATGATGTCCGTCCAAATTCCACGCATCCCCCTCGGGGCATGGCTCGAAGCCTTCACCGACAACATGGTGGAGTGGTGCTCCGGCGCAACGCGTGCCTTCTCCACAGTGGCTGGCAATGGCATCGACATGCTCGAATCATTGCTCGGCTCCATTCCTCCGTGGGCCTTCATACCCGTGGTGGCGCTGCTGGCATGGCGTGCCACGCGCAAGCCGGGCATCGGTGCGTTCGCCCTGCTGGGCTTCGGGCTCATATGGAACCTCGGCCTGTGGGAGGCCACCATGAGCACCATAGCCCTCGTGCTCGTGGCCACGGCGCTGGCTGTGGTGACAGGCGTGCCCCTGGGCATCGCCGCGGCGGTCAACGTCACGGTGCGCAAGGTGCTCATGCCGGTGCTCGACCTCATGCAGACCATGCCCGCGTTCGTCTATCTCATTCCCGCCATCCCGTTCTTCGGTCTCGGCAAGGTGGCGGCGGTGTTCGCCACTGTGGTGTTCGCCATGCCCCCTGCCATTCGCTTCACGTGCCTCGGCATCCGGCAGGTCCCCGACGACCTCGTGGAATGCGCAGAGGCGTTCGGCACCAGTCGCTGGCAGCGGCTGGTCAAGCTGGAACTGCCGCTGGCAGCCCCCACCATCCTCGCTGGTGTGAACCAGACCATCATGCTGGCGCTCTCCATGGTCGTCATCGCAGCCATGATCGGTGCGCGTGGCCTTGGCGGCGAGGTGTGGAAGGCCATCCAGAGGCTCGAACTGGGCAGCGGCTTCGAGGCGGGCATCGGTATCGTCATCGTCGCCATATGCCTCGACCGGGTGCTCCAGCACATAGGGCGCCGCAGTTCCGTCGACAGGTAGCACCTCGTCAGGCCGCGCTGCGTTCTCATCGAGTCAGCGCGCCTGTCACCGATCACGGTGCGTGTGCCGGGGGCTTGCAGCCTCCGGTGCCGCACGCGGCGGTTCTCCCCGCCATTCCGTTCCCGTCCGGGGTTCCCGGCAAACCAGAGGAGAAACCATGAAAAAGATCATTCTGCTGGCAGTGGCGTTCCTTCTTGCCTTCACCGGTGCGGCACAGGCCGCCTCGAAGGACGCGAAGCCCGTGCGCATCGCCTATGTGGAATGGGATTGCGCCCGCGCCACGAGCAATCTCGTCAAGGCCGCCATCGAAGACAGGTTGCACCGCAAGGTCGAGCTTCTTCCGGTCAGTGCCGGTGCCATGTGGATGGCTGTGGCTTCGGGCGACGTGGACGCCACGGTCACGGCGTGGTTGCCCGTCACGCACGGCGACTACCTCAAACGTCTTGAAGGCAAGGTGCGCGACCTCGGCCCGCTGGTGGGCGGTGCGCGCCTTGGCTGGGCGGTACCCGACTATGTGACGGTGAACTCCATCGCCGAACTCGACGCCGCTGCTGACCGTTTCGGCGGGCGCATCATCGGTATCGACCCCGGTGCCGGACTCATGCGTATGTCGGAGGATGCCATCAAGGCGTACGGCCTCAAGAAGATGCAGCTTGTGGAGGGCAGTGGGGCGACCATGACGGCGGCCCTTGCCGACGCCATCCGCCGCAAGGAATGGATTGTGGTCACCGCGTGGTCGCCGCACTGGATGTTCGGACGCTGGCAACTGAAGTACCTTGACGACCCCAAGGGCGCCCTGGGCGGGATGGAATCCATCCACACGGTGGTACGCAAGGGGCTGGACAAGGACATGCCCGAGGTCTTCGCCTTTCTCGACCGCTTCGCCTATGCGGATACGGCCCAGTTGCAGACCCTCATGGCGTGGAACAACGAGGAAGGGGCCGACCCGCTGACCAACGCCCGTCGCTTCATGAAGGAGCACCCTGCGCTGGTGGACAGCTGGCTGGCGAAGTAGGGGCGCATTTTCAGGGCTGTGGGACTGAATGAGGCGTCCGCTTCACCTGCTGCCTTGCGAATCCAGAACCTCTGTAGGACAAGGGTGCACTATGCACCTGCCATGACAGGCATTCTCGTGATGACGACAGGCCCCCGGAACGACTGCGTTCCGGGGGCTTCATCGTGTGCGAGGCAGTGCCGTCTGCCCCTGTACTGAAGAGCGGGGCGTGTTCAGATGAGCCCTCTGCGTTCCATGCGGGAGAGGATGATGGCGGTCTTCTGCCGTATGTGGCGGGGAGGGTTGCGTGCCGACCACTTTCGGGGATTGGGCAGTACCGCGGCTAGGCGGGCGGACTGTTCAGGTGACAGGTTCGCCGCCGCAACCCCGAAGTGCGCCCGTGCCGCCTCTTCGGCACCGAAGATGCCGTCGCCCCATTCGACGACGTTCAGATACAGTTCGATGATGCGCCGCTTTGAAAGGGCATCTTCGAGACGGACTGCGAGAATCGCCTCTTTCAGCTTGCGTGAGAGGCTGCGTTCCGTGCCGAGATAGAGGTTCTTCGCCAGCTGCTGGGTGATGGTGCTGCCCCCTGCGGCAAGGCGTCCCTTCTCGAGATTGCGGCGTAACGCGTCCTCCATGCCGTCCACGTCGAATCCTTCATGTCCCCAGAATTTGTCATCCTCGGCGATGGTCACGGCGCGGATGAGGTGCGGCGAGATGCGCTTGAGGGGAACCCATGTGCGGCGCACCCGGAAAGTCCTGCCCACGTCTTCCGCTTCGCCGCGACGTTGTTCGATGAGTGCCGTTGTCTGCGGCTGTGCTGTCACGAGGTCGTCCACATCGGGCCAGACCGCGTAGCGTAGCACATCCGCGGCAGCCAGAGTGACGATGGCGGCGAGGCAAAGCCAGAAGACCTTCATCAGGCTTCGTTTCGGCTGCGCGGGCTTGTGGCGTCGAGCGATGTTCTTTCTGTACATGTGTGATCGTCCATTTCCCGGCAGACTCGCGGAGAATGATCGTGCACCTCCGTCTTGGGCGGAGTGTCCGTCCTGTCTGCACCCCGAAGTCCACGGTGGGCCTTTGGCGTAGCCCAACGGGGCACGGTTGCCAAGTACCGTTGCGGTCTGGAGGCGCACAGGTCTGCGATGCGGACAGCGTGTCACATAATAACCGTATTGCGACTTTTGACGATGCCGCTACGATAGATGCCATGGGCTGTATTTTTAAAATGAACGTTTGATGAATGTGTGTTGTGAGTGAACGCGTGCATGGGGCATACTGCGTATGTGACAGGTAGGGTATGCGGGTAGGGTATTGAAAAATTACCTCCTGTTAGTGCAAAACCCCATAAAGTTAACGGAATAATCGACGATTGGTAGATAAAGTATCTTCGGGAGGCTGGCAGTGGAAGTGCGCAAGGGTTTTTTCGACAGGCTCAACAATCGCGTGACGGTGCTTCTCGTCGGCTTGTTGCTTCTGGGATTCGGAGGTCTGGGCTGGTATGCGGTGAATGCCGTGACTTCCTACGCGGAGGCGTCCCGTCGTGAGGCGACCGAGACCCTGATGGGTGCGGTGGAGACGGCGACAGAGGTCTACATCCGCAATCTTCAGAAGTTGTGCGAGGGGCTGGCACGGCAGCGTGCCGTTGTCGTCGCCCTGCGTTCAGGGGTGGATGAGGGCGAGACGGCGCAACGCCGTTTCAAGGACTATCTTGCCACCTATCCGGAAATCTGGTCGGCTTACACCTTCGATACCGCAGGGGAAGCTGTTGCAGGTTTCAATGCCGCCAACAAGGACGAACGGGGCGAGAACAAGAAGAAGCATCCGGTCGTTGCACAGGTGCTGTCCGGTGCGAATGTCGCCATCGCGCGTGAGCTTTACAGCGTCGAGGGGGGACGGCTTGCCCTGCGCATCGCCGTGCCCGTGCGCGACCCCGAGAATGGCAAACTGCTGGGCGGGGTTCAGGTCTCGTTCAATTTCCATGAGTTCGAAAAGGAAGTCTTGAAGTCCGTAACGAACGGCGAGACGGGGTATCTCTTCCTCGTCGACGAGAAGGGGACCTTCCTCTCGCATCCCAATCCTGCGTTGGTCATGACAAGCGGAACAAGCCTTTCGTCCGTCTCGGAGATGTTGCGGCGCAAGAACGGCTTCATGCGATACGTCTCAGATGGCGAGGCCAAATTCGCCGCTTTCGCCACCGTCCCCCAGACCGGGTGGATACTGGCTGCCAACATCAACGAGTCAGAGGTGCTGGCTGCGGCGCGCAGCCTCGGCATGGTCATCATCGGCATCAGTGTCGTGGCGTCACTGGTGCTTGCGGGTGTCCTCGTCATGGTGCTGCGCAGGCTCGTCATTCTCCCGCTGGGGGCGTTGCAGCGCTACACGGGCGAGATTGCCGCCGGTGACTTCTCTACCGTGCCGCAGGGGAGGTTCAGTTGCGAATTCGCCGACCTCGCCGCCGATGTCGACCACATGAAGACAAAGATCAAGGCTGAACTCGGTTTCGCACAGGGCGTGCTGAAGGGCATACCCACGCCGTGCGGCATCGTCGGCCCCGACTTCACCATGACATGGGCCAACGAGCATATCCTCAAGCTGCTGGAGCGTACCGGAAAACCGCAGGACTACTACGGGATGCGTTCCGGCGAGTTCTACTGGCGCGACCCCAACCGGGAGACCCTCTCCGACAAGGCCATCAAGAGTCGCACCGACCTGCATGACGTGGCGGTATGGAACGCACCATCAGGGCGTGAAGTCCACCTCAACGTGGCGACGACACCCTTCTATGACATGGACGGCGAGTTGCTCGGTTCCATCGCGTTCTGGATGGACATCACCGACATCATCGAGAAGCAGCGCGAGGTCGAAGCGCAACATGCCCGCATCGCGGAGGCGGCACGTCGCGCCATGGACGTGTCGGCCCGTCTCTCCGCTGCCGCCGAAGAGCTTTCGGCGCAGATAGACGAGTCGAGTCGCGGCACCGAGGTGCAGAAGACGCGCATCAGCGAGACGGCTGCCGCCGTGGAGCAGATGAACGCCTCCATCCTTGAGGTGGCGCGGAACGCGGGCGAGGCCGTCACCAGTGCCGACACGGCCCGCGAGAGTGCAGAGAAGGGTGCCGGGGTGGTGCAGGACGCTGTGGCATCCATAGGTGCGTTGCGGGACAGGATGCACGAGATGGGTGTGAGTCTTGAGGAACTTGGTCGGCAGGCCGATGGTATCGGCACCATCGTGGACATGATTTCAGATGTGGCCGACCAGACCAACCTGCTGGCGCTCAATGCCGCCATCGAGGCGGCGCGGGCTGGCGAGGCGGGGCGTGGCTTCGCCGTCGTCGCCGACGAGGTGCGTAAACTCGCCGAGAAGACCATGGGCGCCACCAACGATGTGGGGAACGCCATCCGTGCCATACAGGGCGTGACCCGCAAGACGGTCGAACTCATGGGGCTGGCAGGTGGCGATGCAGAGACCTCTGTGGCACGCGCAGGCGATGCCGGGGCTTCGCTCAAGACCATCGTCCAACTTTCGGTTGGCACGGCTGATCAGGTGCGCTCCATCGCCACGGCAGCTGAAGAGCAGTCGGCGGCGTCGGAGCAGATAGCCCGCGCCACGGAAGAGATCAACGTCATCTCCAGCGACACGGCAGAGGGCATGAGCCAGTCGGCGGCAGCCATCACCGAAGTGGCTGACATGGCGAGCGAGCTCGAACGTATCATCGAGGGCATGAAGTCCTGACAGGCTGCATGACAGATGTCGCGGCCCCCGCATTCTGCAAGGAATGCGGGGGCTTCTGTCATGTCTCGTTGCCGTGTGACTTTCGAAGTCCCCGTGCATGGCAAACCGCTGTGCACTGTGTATCCGTATGGATTAGCGAATGTTCCACGTGCTACGACCTGAAGGTGAATGTCGGGACGTCGAGTTGTCAGAAACATATACGTGGTGTATGAACAGGGCTTTGTGCGCATGAGAATGTGCTATAGGCAAAGCCGTGTGCAACGCACATGTGCCGCAAGTTCGCGTCGGATGGGAGACCATGACCGGCGCGATACGTTTTTTGGAGGCCGTTGCATAAAGGTATAGACGTTAGCGTATCAGCATCGTCCTTCTACCGTGGTTTCGTGTTGGCGGGGTCGCATGTCTCATGCGTCTCCCGCTTTGTTTTTACCTGAAGACGCCTGTGTGCCCGTACTGCCGGGCGGGGCGGACAGAGACGTCGAAGCAGTGACGTCAGGGAGCGTGACATGGTCGACCTTTCTCGCAAGAAGACGCAGGCCCTTCTACCCACGGACATCCTCTTCCAGACACCCTACTGGGCGCAGGTGAAGACCCGTCTCGGCATGGAGTCGCACGCCTTCGACATCCGGTCTTCCGGGCCGTGGGGCGACGTGCTTGTGCTGTTGCGGCGGTTTGGCAGGCACCGCGTCGCCATCGTGCCGCAAGGCCCGGAGGTGGCCCCGCCCCATGAGGACTACGGCGTCTACCTTGAAAGCTTCTCCCTCGCGCTAGCGGAGGGGCTAGGCCCCGATGTGGCGTTCATCCGCTACGACCTGCCGTGGGTCTCGCCCTATGCGGACGAGATGCACGGCGAGGGATGGAACGCCTTCCCCGAGGCACGCTTGCGCGAATTGCGCATGAACATGGGCACGCGACACTGGAATCTTCGCAAGTCGTTTCAGGATTTGACGGTGGCAAGTTCGCTGGTGGTGGACATCACCGGCGAGGAAGCGGCGGTGCTTGAGCGCATGAAGCCCAAGACGCGCTACAACATCGGGCTTGCCCGGCGCAAGGGCGTGGCCGTGCGCGAGGTCGGACGCGAGAGTCTGCCGCAGTTTCACGCCCTCTATCGGCAGACGGCCATACGGAACGGCTTCGAACCGTGCAGCATCACGCATTTCAGCGCCATGTTCCATGCGTTGTGCGACGGCGCGGGCAGCACTGAACTTCTGTTCCTGCTGGCGACGCACGGGACGGACATCCTTGCCGGATGCATCGTGGGGCTGGCCGGAAGAACGGCCAACTTCCTGTACGGGGCGTCGGGCAATGTCAAACGCAACCTCATGGCCCCCTATCTCATGCACTGGACAGCCATGTGCCATGCCCGCGACCGGGGGTGCCACGACTACGAGATGGGTGCCGTCCCGCCCGGGCACGACCCGGCACACCCCTTCCATGGGTTGTACCGCTTCAAGACCGGCTTCGGCGGACGGGTCGCGCTGCGAAGCGGGTCATGGGACTATCCGCTCGACCATGCGGCCTACCGCGACTTCTGCAATGCCGAAAGCCTGTACAGGACTGACGCCGCACCCGGAAGGACGCAGTAGAGAGGCGATGCGTCTTCACGCATGAGGGGACGTGCATGTCGCCGGACGTTTGCACGGGATGGCAAGTTGCGTGGCGTTCCTCACCGATAAGATGACGAACACCCTGGTGACGAACGCCCCGTCCCCCCCCAGTGATGAACGCACCCCAAAGATGGTCGCCCTGATGAAGAATGTTCTGATGACGAACGTTCTGACGACGAACGCCCCGCCGGGTTTCCGGCGGGGCGTCTGCATTCTGTCGAGAGGCGAAGGCTACTGGTGTCTGCCGCGTGCCTCGGCAAGCGGGACCATGTGCAGGGCCTTGGTGGGGCATGCCTCCACGCAGGCGCAGCTGCTCTTGCCTTCCCGTGCGCGCCATTCGGAGCACAGGTCGCAGCGCACGGCCACTTCGCGGCCATGCATGGCCCCTGCCTCGTCCTCTTCGGGCAGGCCGATGAACGAGAGGCTGATGGCGCCGTACGGGCACGCCATGATGCACAGCCTGCACGCGGCGCAAAACTGGGCGCGCATGGTGACCACGCCATCATCCTGCACGAGGGCGCGGGTGGGGCAGACACGGGCGCAAGGGGCATCCTTGCACTGGCGGCACTGAACGGGCATCTTCACTTCGTCGGTCTTGACCACGTGGACGCGCGGGGCGAACACCGTACGCTTCTTCGCGGCCTCCTTGATGGTCAGGTTGTTGTGGGAGGCGATGCAGGCCAGTTCGCACTTGCGGCAGGCACGGCACTTTTCGGCCTCTGCCTGTATGACGAAGAGTTCCTCGTGGTTCATGCTGTTGCTCCTTCGGGTTGGGGCACTTCAAGACCGGCGATGGTCAGTTCGCGTCCACCTTCAAGGGTTATGTCATCGTTACCACATGTAGGGCAGGCGAAACAACGCCGATGCAGGTCGAATGTCGCGCCACAGGCGTGGCAGGTGCCGAGGGCGGGCACCGTCTCAAGGTCGAGCGAGGCTCCTTCTGCCACCGTGCCCTCGCTGTAAAGCTCGAAGCAGGCGGTGAGGGTGCGGGGTTCGACACCGGTGAGCAGCCCCACTCGCAGACGCACGCGCGCGATGCGCGTCACGTCGTGCCGTGCGGCCTCCTCCTCTACGATGCGCATGATGCCCGCCACGATGGATGCCTCGTGCATGGTCTCTCCTAACGCTCCGTGCAGGAGATGCAGGGGTCGATGCTGTTCACGATGAGCGGGATGTCGGCGACGTTGGCGTCGCGCATCATCACGCCGAGGGCGTCCCAGTTCATGTAGGACGGGACGCGCCACTTGAGCCGGTTGGGGATGTCGGTGCCGTCGGTGCGCAGGTAGTACATGAGCTCGCCGCGGGGGGCTTCGCTGCGTGCCACCGACTGCCCGGCGGGTATCTCCGGCATGATGACCGTCATGGCCCCTTCGGGCAGGGTCGCCACGCACTGGCGGATGATGGAGATGGACTCGAACACCTCGCGCAGACGTACGAGGGCGCGGGCGCGCACGTCGCAGCCCTCTTCGGTGATCACATCGAACGAGAGTTGCGGGTAGGCGGCATAGGGCACGTCGCGGCGCACGTCGACGGCAAGGCCGGAACCTCGCGCCACGGGGCCCACCACGCCGAAGCGGCGCGCCTCGTCGGGGGGCAGTACGCCGATGCCGGTGGTGCGCCCTGTGACCATGGGGTCGGAGGCGTAGATGCGGTATATCTCGCGGGCGTTACGTTCCACCTTGTCGAGACCGGCAAGCAGCATGGCCAGCAGTTCGGCGTCCACGTCGTACTTCACGCCGCCGATGCAGTTGGCGGCGAGGTCCATGCGGTTGCCGTACACCGTCTCCTTGATGTCCTGCATGATCTCGCGCACTTCCATCACATGCATGAACAGCGACTTGAAGCCGATGATGTGCGCGAGGATGGCGACGTTGAACAGGTGCGAGGCCGTGCGCTTTATCTCCTCCGCCACCAC
>Ga0302246_1001494_pt1 | contig 16381 bp, 9 predicted proteins | sample AAG_UR_Trp_MG_FD_193533 | JGI IMG/M metagenome (GOLD analysis project Ga0302246, IMG submission 193533) | Enriched activated sludge microbial communities from anaerobic digester in WTTP, New Holstein, Wisconsin, United States - AAG_UR_Trp | ecosystem: Engineered > Bioreactor > Anaerobic >...
TCCGAACTCGGAAGTTAAGCCCTCCATCGCCGATGATACTGCGGGGTAGCTCGTGGGAAAGTAGGCCGACGCCAGGACTTTTTTTTCAGAACACAAGGGGCGGTGACCATATCGGTCGCCGCCCCTTTGTGCGTTCTGGCACCAGCCGCGCCTCCTTGCGAAGCCCACCCCTCTGGACCGCATGACGTCCCTCCTCGAGGCCCCCCATTGGGCGTATCAAGCCCTCAGACCCCCGCCCGACATCCGCTCGGAGCATCGCTCCTTGCCGCAGGATAGGCCCTTGTCTGGGCTCTCCTTCGGATGCTCTCTTTCTGCTGTGCCAAGCCTGCATAGCCTTGTTGGAAAGGCACGCTCCTTGGCGTCTCTATTCAGCTTGATGAGCTGCTTTCCGACTGGAGGATGAGGGTGCAGTGACCTTCCCCGCCAAGAGTCCAGGGATACGTACGTAATAGGGGCTTCAGTATCTTGGCCTTGCCCTGCGCTGCTTGCCGTGCGGGTCTTGTCTGTCCGTTGGTCTCGTCTCAACGTAACCCGCTGTCAGGATTCACCCACAGTGGGGTAGCCCCGTGGCCGCCCCAACAAGGCACAGAGTGAGGTACTGGCTCATTACTTCCTTTCGGCTGTATCATCATGATGGACGGCCTGACTTCCGTTTCTATCATGCCAGAGACGTCAGAATGAGACCCAAAGTGTGCATGAGGCCGTATGCCACATGTGACGCTGCCTGACTGATATCCGGTGCGTACGTCTCATGAGTTTGCAACCTCCTGTCGTGTCGCTGCCTCGGAAAGAGGCATTTCGGGCATGGACAGGAAGCTGATTGCAGAGGGGTGTGCGGGGCTGATTTGACTCTCTCGCCTTTCATCGCAGGGGGTGCATGACCGAGACCGTGACCACAGCAGGATGTATACCAAGGGGAAGGCACTGGCGCATTGATCCTAAACGGACTAGGAAGTCGCTGCACCGACCGAACATCACACGCAACGGAGACCCGGTTTTGGCACAAGGAACACGAAAGGACCGTCGCTTCAGACAGGCAGACAGAGAGGCATTGCTCGCCCTGTTCGCCTACGCGCTCTATTTCATCTGGTGGTATGTCTTCGCGTATGGCTTGGGTAGCGGAAACCCAGACGACTACAGCTACGTGCTGGGCATGCCGGCTTGGTTCTTCTACAGTTGCATCGTCGGCTATCCCCTCATCACGCTCACTCTCTGGGCCATCGTACGGCTGTTCTTCAAGGATATGCCGCTAGGGGAAATCGATGACGACCCCGGCAGCCCTCACGGCGGTGCGTCCCCTTCGAAGGCGCCGGACGCGAAGGTCGTCTGTCCTTCCTCGTCTGTGACGGATGCCATGGCAGCCTCGCACGACACATGTCGGCCTGCACCCCTTGCCGGGTTCGCCTGTGGTGGTTCCGCCTCTGCAGGGGCCGGTGAAGGTCCGACTCTCAGTGTTGAACCCGGCGACGGCACGAAAGGAGGGCGAGCATGAGCGCACAGTTCATGACGACGGTCCCTGTGGTGCTGTATCTGGCGCTTTCGTTCGGTGTGGCGTTGTGGGCACGTGGCAGGACAGCGGAAGGCGGTAGCGCCAAGGACATCATCGAGGAGTACTATATCGGCGGGCGGTCCATGGGGGGCTTCGTGCTGGCGATGACCATCATTGCCAGCTACACAAGCGCAGGTAGTTTCGTGGGCGGCCCCGGTGTGGCCTACCGTCTTGGCCTCAGCTGGGTGCTTCTGGCCATGATTCAGGTGCCGACCACGTTCCTGACGCTTGGTGTACTGGGCAAGCGTTTCGCCATCGTCGCGCGCAGGGCCGGTGCCGTGACACTCACAGACTACCTGCTGGCACGCTACCGAAGCCATACCGTGGTGATTCTCTGTTCCGCCGCATTGCTCGTCTTCTTCATGGCGGCCATGCTTGCCCAGTTCATCGGTGGTGCACGCCTGTTCCAGACCGTGACAGGCTACCCGTATGTCGTGGGGCTGGCCCTCTTCGGCGTCACGGTGGTCCTCTATACCGCCGTGGGCGGATTCAGGGCCGTTGTCGTGACCGATGCCGTACAGGGCATCGTCATGGTCGTGGCGGTTGTCGTGGTGCTCCTTGCCGTCATCGACGCTGGCGGTGGGATGACGCAGTGCATCGCCACGCTCAAGGCCATCGACCCCGGGCTCATCACCCCGACGGGGCCGGGCGATGCGGTCCCTCAGCCCTTCATGCTCTCGTTCTGGGTTCTTGTAGGACTGGGTGTGCTTGGCCTGCCCCAGACGACGCAGCGCTGTATGGGCTACAGGGATTCGCGGGCCATGCACGACGCAATGATCATCGGCACACTGCTCATCGGTTTCATGATCCTGTGCGCCCACCTTGCGGGAACCTTGGGACGGGCCGTGCTGCCGGACCTGCCCGCGGGCGACCTCGCCATGCCAAGTCTCATCGTACAGCTGCTCTCGCCTTTCTGGGCGGGGGTCTTCATCGCGGGGCCGTTGGCAGCCATCATGTCGACGGTGGATTCCATGCTGCTGCTGGCTTCGGCTGCCATCGTCAAAGACCTCTATGTCCGCTATCGCCTTGGCGGGGACACTTCAAGACTGCGCCCGGTCACCATGAAGCGCATGAGCGTCGCCAGTACGGCGGTCATCGGCGTGCTGGTCTTCGTCGCGGCCATGGAACCGCCAGACCTGCTGGTGTGGATCAATCTCTTCGCGTTCGGGGGCCTCGAAGCCGTCTTCCTGTGGCCTCTGGTTCTTGGACTCTACTGGCGGCGCGGGAATGCCACCGGTGCCATCGCCTCGATTCTTTCGGGCGTGACTGCCTTCGTGTGGCTGACCATCGCCAAGCCCGACATGGGCGGCATACATGCCATCGTGCCCACCACGCTGTTGTCCCTTGTCATGTTCGTGGCGGGGTCGCTGGCAGGGCGTCCTTCCGGGCGGGAGGTCGATGCGCTCTTCGGCGGTGAGCGTTCCTGATTGCGGGTGCGCGTTCCGGCATGACGCCGATACCGGCCTGTGCGGCAGGGCGAGGCTACTCGTGTCTGGAGTAGGACTTCATCTCGCCATTGCGGATGGCCTCGACGGTTCCTGCCCGCTGCATGGTGGCGAGAACGCGGTTGAACTGCGTGATGAAATCGTACTTGAAGGCAAAGCGTCCCTTGTCATTGTCGGTGATGCCCAGATGCCCGTATTCCTCTGATAGGACAGCGGTCTCGACGAGTTTTCCCGTCACGTCTCCCCGGCGGGCGAGGCGTTCCCACTCCACGAAGATGGATGCCGGGTCGTTGACGTACCCCTGAAGCCGGTCCCGGTTGAGCTTCAGAAGGTTTTGTTCGGTCGTGCCGCTGTTGTCCCAGCGGATGCGTCCCTCGGTGATGGCTTTGGTCGCTTTACTGCAGAGTGGGGTGGAGAAGCCCGCATTCGTCCCGATGGCGAATCCGTCATAGTCGTCGGGCCAATGTTCGCGCGGGCGGGTCATGGACCGTTCATGGACGACCAGAGAGAGTCGTTCTTTGAGGATGGGGTCGGAATAGCTTATGTAGGGCCGTTCATGTGGACGGTAGTAGGGGGGGATGATGCCGAAGGCCTCTCCGTTCATGACCTGCAGCAGGCCCCGCTTCCACGGTACAGGCTGGATGCTGACGGCGTATCCGGGCATGCGCGAGGCGATTTCCCTGACGATTTCCACATAGATGCCCTTGGCCTCTCCGGAATCGGCATACGAGTAGGGCGGGTAGCTGTCGTCGCACAGGATGACCACCGGCTGTGCCGCATGGGTCGGGAAGACGATACCGCATGACGCCAGCCAGACAATGGCGAAACACAGTCGTATCATGTCCTCCCTCCCGTGGTAGGTGCACCATTCTGATGCACGGTACATGGCGAATGGGCTGGCAGCCATTATTACAGCCTTGCCGTCAGGTAGACGTGCGGCGTTGTTGCAGGACTCATGTCCGGAGTGGGGGCATGTGCAAAGGGGCGTCTCCTGATGGCCCGCACCTGCTGCATGGCTGCTTCGCCGTCGCCCGAGGCGGACGTGACCTGTCGTCATTGCGAGATTCTACGGAGGGGATTCCCTTTGTGCCTGTCGCGATGTACGGCTTGATGTGTTGATTCTGATGGCTGTACACGGTGATGGGCCAAGAGGTCGCACCGGGCTGTGGCGAGATGTCCTGGCTGCCACGGTCACGAGGATATCCCCATGGGGTATCGCATGCCGAATGAATGCCGGGAAAGCCTTTCTCCGGGAATACGGGCAGGCGGCAAGGCCATCATCCGTCAGGCGCGACAGGGTGAAGCCTGTATGTCTTTGGGGGATGACTGCAAGGTGGGTGAGGCCCCTGCCGCGACGGTGCAGGCTACCGGGTTGTCTGGTCGAACAGGGCGCAGGTTACGAAGGAGTAAGCGAAACATGGAGAAGAACGACAAGATTTACGTTGCGGGCCACCGCGGACTTGTGGGCGGGGCCATCGTCCGCAACTTGCGCTCGCGGGGTTTCGGCAACATGCTCATGCGCAGTAGTGCAGAGCTTGACTTGCGGTGTCAGCGGGCTGTCGAGGACTTCTTCGCCGCGGAGAGGCCAGACTACGTGTTCCTCGCCGCCGCCAAGGTCGGGGGCATTCTCGCCAATGACACCTATCCGGCTGACTTCATACGCGACAACCTCCAGATGGAGGTGAACGTCATAGACGCGGCCCATCGCGCAGGAGTCCGCAAACTCTGTTTCCTGGGGTCGTCGTGCATCTACCCCAAGTTCGCCCCGCAGCCCATGAAAGAGGAACACCTGCTCACGGGCGAACTTGAGCCGACCAATGAGTGGTATGCCGTGGCAAAGATAGCGGGCATCAAGATGTGTCAGGCATACCGCCGCCAGTATGGCTTCAACGCCATCGCGGTCATGCCGACCAACCTGTACGGCCCGGGTGACAATTTCGACCTTTCCGGTTCGCACGTGCTGCCCGCGCTGTTGCGGAAGTTCCACGAGGCGAAGCAGGCGGGGGAACCCGAGGTCGTGGTGTGGGGGACGGGGACGCCGCGTCGCGAATTCCTGCATGTCGACGACATGGCGGATGCCTGCGTCCATCTCATGGAGGTGTACGAGGGCGAGAGCATCGTCAACGTCGGGGTGGGCGAGGATGTCACCATCGCGGAGTTGGCGGGCCTTGTCGGACAGGTGGTGGGCTACACCGGACGCATCGTCTATGATGCTTCAAAGCCGGACGGGACACCGCGCAAGCTGCTGGACGTGACACGACTTGCGGCCACAGGCTGGCGGGCGCACATCGGGCTTGCAGAAGGTATCACCTCCACCTATGCGTGGTATCTTGAGCATCTCGGCGGACGCGCTTCTGCTGGCGGGCAGACTGTCCGCGGCGGGGCATAGGCCCCATCGACCGCCGAAGCCGTATCCTTGAACCCGCAACACCGGGAGACTTATGCGACTCGCCGTTCTCATCGATGCCGACAACGCCAAGGCCGACGCCATATCCGACCTGCTTGCCGAAGTCTCGAAGTTCGGAGTGGCTACCGTCAAGCGCGCCTACGGCGACTGGACCACCACCAACCTGCAAGGCTGGAAGAAGCAGCTGCACAAGTATGCCATACAGCCCATGCAGCAGTTCAGCTACACACGCGGCAAGAACTCCACCGACGCATCCATGATCATCGACGGCATGGACCTTCTGTACACTGGCAATTTCGATGGGTTCTGCATCGTCTCATCGGATTGCGACTTCACACGCCTTGCGACCCGCTTTCGCGAAGCCGGGCTTTCAGTCTATGGCTTCGGTGAGAAGAAGACACCCGAACCCTTCGTGGCAGCCTGCGACCGCTTCATCTTCACCGAGATACTGGGCAAGGGCGAAACGCAGGAGAAGCCTGCCGCAACGGGCAAGGCGGACGAGTCGGCGGCAAGCAAGGAGTTGCTCAAGCTGTTGCGCAAGGCCGTGGCTGCGGTGTCGGGAGAGGACGGCTGGGCCTCGCTGTCCAACCTCGGTTCGCATATCTCGAAGATACGCCCCTCGTTCGACTCGCGGAACTACGGTTATTCCAAACTCAGTACGCTGGTGAAGAACCTCGACATCTTCGAGACGCGGATGGTGCCCAGTGCCGATAAACTGCACACCGACGTATTCCTGCGCCTGAAGGACGGCAAATAGCCCGGTAGGGCCGGTAGCGGTAAAGCCGTCGCGGTGTGGTGACGGTGCGCCGCCTGCTAGGCGGGAAGTTCGATGATGAACCGGGTGCCTTCGCCGGGGGCCGACTCCACGCGCAGCAGCCCCTTGTGAAAGCGCGTGACGATGAAATACGAGACCGAAAGGCCCAGCCCCGTCCCCTTGCCGGGAGCCTTCGTGGTGAAGAACGGTTCGAACACCTTGCGACGGACGTCTTCGGACATGCCGGGGCCGTTGTCTTCGACCTCGATGCGTACGCCCTTCTCCGTGCGGCGGCTGCGCAGGGTGATGGTCGGGGTGGTACTACGGACTGCCGCCATGGCGTGCAGTGCATTGCGCACGAGGTTGACGAGAACCTGTTCCATCTCCCCGGGGGCGCAGAGAATGGGCGGCAGGTCGGGTTGCGTCTCGAAGAGGATGCGCACCCGTTTGAAATCGTAGTCGTCGTGGATGTCGAAGTCGGCAGAGGCGAACTCCACGACCTTGTGCAGCAGGGCGTTGAGGTCGGTGGGTATCTTTTCGAGCGAACTGCGACGGCTGAACTCCAGCATGTTGCGCACGATGCGCGCCGCGCGTTCGCCCGATTCGCGGATGCCGTCCAGAAGAAACAGGATGCCGCGTCGCTGCATATATTGCTGCATGGCCTCCAGCGACAGGCCGCAGGCCTCTGCATCGGCGGCGTTGGCAGCAAGCGTCGGCGAGAAGCGCCTTCGTACGTTCTGCACACCCTGCAACACCCCCGCGAGGGGGTTGTTGATCTCATGCGCCATGCCTGCCGCAAGCCCCCCGATGGAAAGCATCTTTTCGTTCTGTACGACCATCTCCTCAAGGCGGACCCTGTCGGTGACGTCATCAAGCCGGAGCATGGCTTCGCCCCTGTGCGTTTTCAGGGCATCCTGCAACGGGTAGACGACCACATCGTCGAAGCGTTGCCCGCTGTCGAGGCGCAGGGCCGTGCGTTCGGCCCGCAATGTCGTGCCGCTGGCAAGCGATGTGCGCACCAGTGCAGCATAAGGGGCAAGGCGCGGCAGGCTGGTGAGCGGCATCACGGGATGCTCGCGAGGCTCTCCATCGCCAGCTGTCGAGGCCGTTGCCCTTTCGTGCGGTCTGGGGTCACCGAAGCCGAGCAGCCGTCGGGCCGCGGCGTTCCAGCAGGTGACGTTCTCATCGGCGTCGATGCCGAACAGGGCCGAGGGCATGGCCTCGATGATGTCATGCAGGTGGCGTCGGGTCGTCTCCAGCGCGATTTCAGTGCGCTTGAGCGCGGTGATGTCCAGTACCACGCCCTGCCACAGGAAGCCGCCTCCCGCCCTTGGGGAAGGGGCGGAGCGCACATGCAGCCAGCGCACCTCTCCTTCATCGGCGAGGATGCGCAAGCGCAGGTCGAGCGGTTCGAGCGTCCTCTGGGCGTGGCATTCTGCCTTGGCAAGCCCTTCGAGGTCTTCCGGGTGGATGCGTTCGGCGACGACCGCGTCGAAGTCGTCGTAGAGGCGCTGGATGGGAACGCCCATCAGCCTGCCAGCCTGGCTGCTGGCATAGAGAAGGCGGCTGGTTCCCTCCGGCAACACCTCGCAGGTGTAGATGGCCCCCTCGTGCAGGCTGTCCCCGAGGGCAGTGAGAATGCGTTCATGCTCCCGCAGGGCATCGCGTTGCAGTACGAGTTGGGTCTCGTCGATGGCGAGGCCGTCCAGTATCCGGCACGCCCTGTCTGACGCATGACGGGCCATGCGCAGGTGAAGCCAGTGGATGCGCCCGGAGACGTGGGTGTAGCGCACGGTGATGTCGACGGGGGTGCCGTCGTCCAGACAGCGCTGGCAGGCTTCGCGGAGAAGGGCGCGGTCGCTCCTGTCGAACCTGGCCAGAAGGACGGAACTGTCTTTGTACAGTGACTCTGGCCTGATGCCGAGTTGTCTCTCGATTCCCTGACTCACGTACATGAACCGCAGTCCCTGTGCGTCCAGCGAGACCCGGAAGATGCCGCCGTGCGGCAGGTTGTCGCCGATGGCGGCGAGCATGCTCTCTCGTTCACGCAGGGCGTGCTGCTGTTCGACGGCGGTTGTCACGTCGGTGCAGACCCCGTCCCATGCGTGGCTGCTTCCGTCGTCATGGCGGGGTTTGGCACGCACATGGAAGATGCGGCGGCTGCCATCCGCCACGGCGATACGCAGCATCATGTCGAACGGGGTGCGGGTGCGGATGGCGTGTTGTTGCAGGGCGGTATGGCGAGACCTGTCCTCGGGGACGACAAGGGCCTCAAGGGCACGCGGGTCTGCGAGGACCGCTTCGGCGGAAAGGCCGAAGAGGCGTTCGACGCCCCGGCTGACGTAGGTGTACCTGTGCGGGCCGTCAGGTGGTGCGTCCACGCTGAAGAGCATGCCGTCGGGCATGTTGTCGCCGATGGAACGGATGGTGAGGTCACGTTCACGTAGTGAACGTTCCTGCTTCTTGAGATGGGTGATGTCGCTGACGCTGCCGTCCCAGATGCTGCTGCCGTCGGGCTGCGGGCGCGCGGCGGCGTGCACCTGTATCCAGCGCATGGCCCCGTCGTTCATACGGCGGATACGTATGGCCCCGTGAAAGGAACCCTGCGCCTGAATGGCGTTGGCGTCGAACATGTGACTGTCTTCAGGGACGACCACCAGTCGCAGAAGTTCTTGCGCGTTCATGGCCATCTCGAAGGGGATGCCGAAGAGTGAGGATACGCTGCGGCTGCGGTAGCGCGGGATGATGGTGCCGTCGGGAAGCACGCGTTGCGAGAAGATGGCGCAGTCGGGCAGGTTGTCGCCAATGGCGCGCAGTGTGGCCTCTTGCTCGAACATCTGCAACTCGCTGCGGCAGGGTGTGTCGGCGGGGGCGAGGTCTCCCGCGATGAAGGTCCTGTCCCCATGGGGCACCGGGAATATGCGCAGACGGAGGTAGCTGTCGCCCATAGCCGGTTTGATGAGCAGCGCGTGCGCCGGACTCAGGCCGCTTTGGACATCGGCGAGTGCCGTTGCCATCTGGGTGAAGGCGTCGGGCGTGAAAACCTCTGTGATATGCCGTCCCGTGAGGGTGTCCGGTGATGGCCCGACCGCGTTGCCGTGGCGACCGATGGCGTCGTGGCAAAGCAGGTCGGCCAGTGCAGGGTTGAGCAGCACGAGGCGTAGGTGGTCGTCGAGAACGAAGCGGGGTGTGGGGTCGGCATCCAGGACATGTCCGTGGAGTGCCGACAGGCCCGCCGCGGAAGTCGTCTTGTCTGGTACTGCGATGTCAGGTGTGCAGACCGTGCCCTCCGGCATGACCAGCGGCGATGTTCCGATACTGTCGCGCGTGCCGTTTTCCCCCGACCGACCTGCGCAGACATCCGGTGTCTCCCCCATCATTTCCCCCTTGCAGACAACGATGCGTGGTCAGGGGCACGCTACCACGGGCCACCACAGTGCGCAATGCGACGTGTCTGACTGCGGCACCGGCCTTGGGCCCGTATGACGCAGAGGGGAGGACGGGGGCTCTTCGTGCTCTGGTGTATGGCACCTGCAAGCCCCTGCCCCCTGAAGCCACATGATGCCCACTGTTGCCCGCAGGCTGGCGGCTGCACTGCGCAGCGATGTCTCTGGCGTGTCAGGCGGCGACCTCCCTGTACAACTCCCATTGCCGGGTGAACGCCGATTCGAACGAGCGGCTTTCGGCGTACGCGCGTGCCTCGGCACTCATGCGTCCCAGCCGGACGGGGTCTGCCGCAAGGTCGAGCATGGCTGCGGAGAGGGCGTCGGCCTCGCCTTCGGGGACGATGCATCCGGTGCGGCCGGGCAACAGGTTCTCTCTGGGCCCGCCCCGGTCGGTGACGATGACAGGCAGGCCCGAAGCCTGAGCCTCGAGCACGACGTTGCCGAAGGTGTCGGTGCCGGACGGGAAGACGAATATGTCCGACGATGCATACGCTTCAGCCAGTGCGTCGCCCTCGATGTACCCGGTGAAGATGACGGGAAGGTCGGTGAGGGTGCGTGCCAGTTCGTCGCGTATGGGCCCGTCGCCCACCAGTACGAGGGCCAGCCCCGGATTCTGGGCGCATGCCGTGCGAAAGGCCTCGGCGAGGATGTGCAGGTTCTTCTCGCGGGAGAGGCGGCCCACATAGAGCAGGCGGGTGCGTCCTGCGGCTTGCGGGTGTGCGTTGAAGTAGCCGTTGCGGTGAACGGGGCTGAACGCCTGCGTATCGATGCCGCGCGGATAGAAGACGATGCGTTCTCGCGGGATGCCCCGGGCGACGAGTTCGTCGCCGGTGGCGAGCGACGGCACATACACCTTGTCCATCTGCCCGTAGTACCAGATCATGTACTGCCACATGGCCTCTTCGAGCCCTGCGTCTTCGGTGAGTTGCATCACGTATTGCGGGAAGGCCGTGTGGTAGGTGCCGTGAATGGGGAGTTTCAGTATGCGCGCCACGGCGAGGGCCACAAGCCCCATGGGCCCGGGTGTGGCCGAGTGCAGGTGGGTGAACCCTGCATCATAGCAGTGGCGCAGGATGCGGAGCATGGGCGGATAGTGGAGCTTCAGTTCAGGGTATTCGGGCATGGCGAATGCCCCCGTGGGCGTGAAGGTGCGCACGTCGGCGCGTCCGGCGAAGGGCTGCTGCACCTCGTCCGGCGGGGCGCAGGTGAGCACCTGCAGGCGCTTGCCGTGTTTGATCGCCATGTCCAGTTGCGTCTGCAGGGTGCGGGCCACCCCGTTCACATCGTAGAAGGTGTCGGTGAAATGCCCCACATGCAGCCGTTCGCGTTCGCCGTGTGCGGGCAGGAAGTGGGCGGCGCACTGGCGGGCGAAGGCCCTGTCTTTCGTGAACAGGGTGTAGGCCACGAAGTAGGGCGACAGGATGGCATACAGCGACCCGGCCGACCCGATGACCTGAAAGACGCTGAAAAGGTCTGCACCGACGGCGTTGTCCAGCAGCGTGTCGGCGAAATGCCTGAGCACCTTGTCCGACGCGCGGTCGACGAAGCGCATCCATGCCTGTTCGACCTCGTGTCCAGTGGCACCGTCACCTGCGGCGAGTGCCTGCAATTCGACGTCGTCGCTGATGATCCGCAAAGCTTCGTGGCGCAGGTGCTCTTGTACGGAGCGTGATGTGGTCGCCCGCCGCGGGCGGCGGAAGTGGATGAGTCCGTGCAGCCGTGCCAGCAGCCCCCCGGAGGGTTCAGGTGTGGCGGTGAGTGCGTGGTCGGCGAAGCGCAGCAACGGGTCGAAACCCACATGCCGCGCCAGCTGGAAGCGCTGCTTATAGAACTGGTAGGCGATGGCATAGAGGTTGTGGGCCATGGTCTCGGGCGAGGCGTCCGTGCCAGCCTGTTCTCCGCGACCCTGCATGACGCCTTCAAGCAGGCTTTCGACGCGCGCCAGCCCCTCTCCCCGCACGCCGCGCACGGTGGTGTGGCTACGGGCGATGTTGAGCGACGAGTGGTCGTCCGACCCGGCCATGAGGTGCTTCACGCAGGGCATGTCCATGCGGGGGGCGAGGTCGTGGCGCTCGGCCATGGCGTCCATGGTCTGTGGTGTCAGGCCACGTAGCAGGTTGCGGAGAATGGCGTTCTGGTAGGCGTCGCGTGAGCCGTTCAGTTCGAACACCCTGAAGAGCAGCAGCAGTCTCTCCATGTGGCTCACGGTGAGGCGTTCGTTCATGGAGTACATGGCATGGGCGCAGGCATGGGGAATGCCGGTGGCCACGAGATAGTCGACGAGGTCGTAGACGTTGGGGCGCAGCATGGTGATCTCACCGTGTTGCGCCTCTGTGATGTTCCACGCCAGCACGTGTATCTTGCAACCGTCTTCGGGGAAGTAGGTGGTGACCTCCTCGCTGATGAAGGCTCCCGGCAGGTGGGCGATTTCAAGGCTGCCGGCGATGGTGTTGTGGTCGGTGATGGTGACAAGGTCCATGCCCCGCTTGCGGGCGATGTCGTAGATGGCTTGCGGTGCGGTGTAGCTTTCCGAACAGCCTAGCTTCTGCAACAGCCATTGCGATGGACGGGTCGAAAAGCGGGAATGGACATGCAGGTCGACCTTCAGGGTGTCTGCGGACATGCCTCCTCCTTGCCTGCTGGCGGGCGTTCGGGGTGTATGGAGAGGGGATGCGCCCGCCGTGTGCCGGTGCGGTGGCTGACCGGTGTCGCTGCCTGACGTTGTGGTGACGATTCTGTCGTGGCGAGCCGTGGCGTGCAAGTCGCATTTGACATGTTTGTATTTTAAGAGGCATAGATGTCGTGCAAAGAATGCATTAGATTTGCGATATTGTAATTTCACGGAGGGTGCTACATGCTGGGAGTCGTGAAGAACGCGCGCGTGGGAACCCGGCTTGCGGGGGTTGTGCTTGCCTTCGGAGTGCCCCTCGCCGTGTTGCTGTGGTTCACGGTGGAGGGCTTCAATGCGGGCATCCGTTTCGCCACGCTGGAGTTGCACGGTGATGCCTACCTGCGTCCGCTCGTGTCCATGCTGTCTCCGCTTCATGAGGTGGGGCGTGCCGTCCGGACGGGGGACGCGCAGGCGGTGCAACGTGCCGCTGGCAACGTCGACAGGGCGATGCAGCATCTGGACGAAGTCAACGCCGAAGCGGGTGAGGCCCTGCAATTCACCGACGAAGGGCTGGCCCTGCGCAAGCGTGAAGGTGTGCACCCCACCCGTCTTGCCGCGCGATGGCGCGGCGTACGCGACGGCTGGCGGGCCATGCCCCCGGAGAAGGCCGAAGAGGCGACGCTTGCGCTGGTGGCAGACGTGCGCACCGCCATCACGCATGCTGGTGACACCTCGAACCTCATCCTCGACCCCGACCTCGACAGCTACTACCTCATGGACGTGGTGCTGCTGGCGCTGCCACAGACCCTCGACCGGCTTGGCGTCATCGCTGCCAGAGGGCGGGACCTTCTGGCCGGGGACGATTCTCCGGCGGCAAGGATGGAACTGGCCGTACTGGCGGCCCATCTGCGCGAGTCGGACATGGCGCGTATCGAAGGGTCGCTCGCCACGGCACTCAACGAGGACGCCCAATTCTACGGGGCTTCGGCGTCGTTGCGCGGGGCTGTCGACGGTGCGTTGACCCGCTACAGGGCAGAGACCACGGGCCTACTGCGAATCATGGACAACCTCGCCGGAGGAGGCAGCGCCGACACGGCCGGCTTCACACGTGCCGTGGCGGCAAGCGAGGCCGCGACACTGGCCCTGTGGGAGACCTCGGCCCGTGAACTCGACGTGCTGCTCAAGGTGCGTATCGCCGACTACGAGGCACGCCGGACGCGAGCGTTGGGGCTGAGTCTGGCGGCGGTGCTTTTCGCCCTGGTGCTGTCGTGGCTCACGGTGCGTTCGGTGACGCGTCCCTTGTCCCAGCTGGTGGAATACACGCGTTCCGTGGCCCAGGAGGGGGCAACCGCCCCTCTCGAAGGGCGCTACACGGCGGAATTCGCGACACTGGCGGCTTCGTTGGCCTCCATGGTGGATGGCCTCGCAGGACTGGTCGCGCGCTCTGAAGCGGCACAGCGCGACGCGGAGACCCAGCATGAACGCGCCGTGGCCGCCGTGGCCGACGCCGTGGCTGCGCGCAAGGCCGCAGCGCAGGCTACCGCCGAAGGTATGCAACAGGCGGCATCGAGCATCAGCGGCGTGGTCGAAAGGCTGGGTGCCGCAGCCTCGCAACTGGCCGCGCAGGTCGAACAGGTGAGCGGCGGGGCGATGCAGCAGCGCGATGCGCTGGCGCGTGTCGCAGGGCGGGTGGAAGAGATGAGTGCGGGCGGTGAGGCCGTGCGTTCAAAGGCCGTAACCGCCGCTGAAGGGGCCGGTGCCGCCAGCGAACAGGCCTTGGAAGGCGGCGCCGCCGTCGAGCGCTCCATGCGCGCCATCGCCGTGGTACTCGACCAGACCGGGCGGATGCGTGACGGCATGGACGAACTCGGACGCCGTGCCGGGGGTATCGGGGCCATCATGGGGGTCATCGGTGACATCGCCGACCAGACGAACCTTCTGGCACTCAACGCGGCCATCGAGGCGGCCCGTGCAGGCGATGCCGGACGGGGCTTCGCCGTCGTCGCCGACGAAGTGCGCAAACTCGCAGAGAAGACCATGAACGCCACGCGCGAGGTCGGCGACGTGGTGCGTGCCATACAGGACGGCACCCGCGCCAGTGTCGAACAGGTCGAACGTGCCGTGGCCGCGGTCGAGGAGGCCTCGTCGCATGTGCGGGCCTCTGAAGAGGTGCTGCAGGGCATCATGGGCAAGACGCGGGTGGCCGCCGATGAAGTGCGCGATATCTCCGGTGCCGTCGATGCGCAGGCCGCGGCGAGTCGTCTCGCACTGGATGCCGTGGACGAGGCGGAGAGGGTGTCCATGGAGACCATGACGGGCATGGACGAGGCCCGCAGCGCCGTCCATGAACTGGCACGCCATGCGCAGGAACTCCGGGGCGTCATGGAGACGTTGCGCACGGCGTAGGGCTTTGGGACGGAGGCGCTGCTTGCACCATGCGCCGTTCCCGTCCGCCTGTCTCTCGCGGTGGACGGCGGTGGAACAGGTGAACGGAAAAAGGCCGGTTCTCACGAACCGGCCTTCTCGTTTGCGGATGTCGTTTCAGGCTAGTCGGCGGTCTTCAGCATCTCCCAGTACTTCTCGTATACGTCGAGTGCCTTGCCCACGCCGTTGGTGAACTCGGAGTTCTTCAGGTCGGCGTCGGTGGGCGACGTGGCGCGGCTTTGCGCGTGCCTGGCGTCGAGAATCTTCTGGGCCGCGAGATTGGGCGTCGAGTAGTTGTATTCCTCGACACACAGCTTGGCGATGTCGGGGCGCAGCAGGAAGTCGATGAACTTGTGGGCGTTGTCCTTGTGCTCGGCCCCGATGGGGATGGCAAGGCTGTCCACCCACAGCGGCAGGCCTTCCTTCGGGTAGACGAAGGCGAGGTCGGGGTTCTCGTTCATGGCGATGAAGGCGTCACCGTTCCAGCTCATGCCGCCCTTCACCTCTTCGGCGATGAACGCCTGCTTGGTGGCGGTCACGTCGAAGACGCGTACCGAGGGCTTGAGCTTGAGCAGCCATTCGTAGGCGGCCTTTATCTCGGCTTCGCTGGTGGAGTTGACCGAGTATCCCAGCGCCTTGAGCGCGATGCCGAAGGTGTCGCGCAGGTCGTCGGAGAGGATGACCCCACCCTTGAACTCGGGGCGGAAGAGGTCGTTCCAGCTGGAGATGGTGGCAGGGTCGACGACCTTGCGGTTCACCATCAGGCCGGTGTTGCCCCACATGTAGGGCACGCTGAACTCGTTCTGCGGGTCGAAGGGCTGATGCAGCACGCGCGGGTCGAGGTTGGCGTAGTTGGTGAGCTTGGCCCTGTCGATTTTCGCCAGCAGGCCGTCCTTGCGCATCATGTCGATGAAGTAGGTGGAGGGCACCACGATGTCGTAGCCCTTGCCGCGCAAGAGCTTGATCTTGGCGTACATGGCCTCGTTCGATTCGTAGGTGGTGTACACCACCTTGATGCCCGTCTCCTTGGTGAAGCGGTCGAGCACCGTCTGCGGAACGTATTCCGACCAGTTGAAGACGTTGAGCACCTTGGGCTCGGCACTGACGGCGACGCCGGTCCAGAGCAGCAGCATGACGACGGTCGCAAGCAGTCTCTGCATCCTACTTCCTCCTCATGTTGGTCAGGGCCTGCGCCAGCAGGACCAGTACGATGGTTACCCCGAACATGACGGCCGAGAGCGCGTTGATGTCGGGCTTCACGCCAAGACGGACCATGGAATAGATCTTCAGCGGCAGCACCTCGAAGGAGGGGCCGGTGACGAAGAAGCTGATGAGCACGTCGTCCATGGAGAGGGTGAACGACAGCAGCCACCCGGCGGCCACGGCGGGCAGGGTGAGCGGCAGGATGATGTGGCGGTAGGCTGCGGCTTCAGAGGCACCGAGGTCGCGCGCGGCCTCCACGAGGTGCTCGTCGAACTCGGCGAGGCGCGCCAGCACCGTCACGGTCACGAAGGGCAGGCCCAGCGTGGTGTGCGCGATGAGCAGGGTGACGAAGCCGAGCTCCATGCGCAGTGCGATGAAGAAGATGAGCAGCGAGATGCCCATGACGATGTCAGGCGACACGGTGAGCACGTAGATGGAACTGTGCAGCACCTTGCGCCCCGGAAAGCGGTAGCGGTGCAGGCACATGGCCGCCAGCGAGCCCAGAAGGGTGGCGAGCGTGGCCGAGAGTGTGGCCACCGAGA
>Ga0302246_1001501_pt1 | contig 16265 bp, 13 predicted proteins | sample AAG_UR_Trp_MG_FD_193533 | JGI IMG/M metagenome (GOLD analysis project Ga0302246, IMG submission 193533) | Enriched activated sludge microbial communities from anaerobic digester in WTTP, New Holstein, Wisconsin, United States - AAG_UR_Trp | ecosystem: Engineered > Bioreactor > Anaerobic >...
TTCATCCCTGCCTGTTCTCGTTTGTGGCTATGTGATGCGACTAGGCGTTGTCGCGCTGCATGGTCTCGATGATGTTCTTCAGCCGCTGGGCCTGTTCGGCAAGCTCGGTCACAGCCTGTGCCGACTGCCGCATGGCGTCGCTGGTCTCGGCAGTGATGCGGTTTATCTCGTCCACGGCATGGGCGATTTCTTCAGAGGCGGCAGACTGCTCTTCACTCGCGGTCGCGATAGAGCGCACCTGGTCTGAAGACTTGTCCGACAGCTGCACGATGGTAGCCAGCGAGTTGCCCGCCTTCTCGGCCATGGTCGTCACGGTGACCACTTCCTTCACCGTCTGCTGCACCTGCTCGAAGCTCTCACGCGTTCCGGACTGTATACCGCCGATGGCGTCGCTCACCTCCTTGGTGGCAGCCATGGTCTTCTCAGCCAGCTTGCGCACCTCGTCAGCGACCACGGCAAAACCGCGTCCGGCCTCGCCAGCACGGGCCGCTTCGATGGCGGCGTTCAACGCGAGCAGGTTCGTCTGGTCGGCGATGTCATTGATGACGTTGATGATGCGGCCTATGTCCTCGGCCCTGCGGCCCAGTACGTCCATGTCCTGCTGCAACCGCTCGGCATACTGATTCACGGAGTTGATACCCTTCACCATGTCGCGCACGATGCCCGCCCCGACCTCTGCATTGTCCCGGGCATTGGCAGATGTCTCAGCGGCACTGCCAGCACTACGGGCAACCTCGAGCACGGTGGCGTTCATCTCTTCCATGGCCGTGGCGGTCTCTCCGGTGCGCTGACTCTGGAACTCCGCCCCGCGCGAGGCCTGTTCTATCTGTGCGGCAAGCTCTTCAGAGGCCGCGGAGATGACCTCGACAATGCCCTGAAGGTCACGCGCCGCCTGCAACATGCCGTTCCGCTTGGCTTGTTCGGCGGCCTTGCGGGCTTCTTCGGCCTCTTCAAGGGCTGTCTTTGCCAGCGCAGTCTGCTGTTCGGCCTCCTGCGATTTGGCTTCAGCAGTCTTGATGAGCTCGCCAAGGCTTTCCACCATGCGCTTCAGGCTGCCATGCAGCGTCAGCAGTTCACCAGAGAACCGTGAACTTTCGGGCAACGCATCGAAGTTCCCTGCGGCGATGTCCCCAGATGCACGCACGAGCAGGTCGATGGGGTTGGCTATCGTGCGGGAGATGAACCACGCACAGACCACAAGGATGAGGGCTATCACGGCACCCACTCCGACGATCTTCAGCACGATGGCCCGCGACTCTGCGAATATCTCATCGGTGTCGATGATGACGACAAGCTTCCAGCCTTCAAAACCCGTCAGCACAGAGACCAGACGCTCCTTGCCGCCAAGCTTCGCCTCGAACACGCCTTCACGCATGGCGAATGCATCGCGGAAGAGGTTGTCCTGAATCTCTGTGACTTTCTTGAAGAGGTTGGCCGGGTCTTTCGAGTCTGAAAGCACCACGCCCGAATCTTCGATGAGCACCACATAACCGGTCTCGCCGATGCGAATGTTGGCAATCACCTTGGTCAGGGTAGAGAGGTTGATGTCGATGCCCGCGGCACCGATGGTGCGCCCCGAAGCGTCGACGATGCGCCCCACGGCACTGGTGACAGCCTCGCCCGTGGTCGACTTGTAGGCGTCTGTCATCTGAATACCATCACCGGACACCGCAGCCTGATACCAGCCCCTTTTGCGGGGGTCATACCCGGCAGGCATCTGCATCTCCGACCCGGCAAGAAAACCGCCGTCATCAAACGCTACGAAGGTTTCGTCGTAGTAGGGGTTCGTCTTCTTCAGCGGGGAAAGTACCTCGTAGGCACGCTTGGCGGCTTCCGACATTTCGCCGTAGCGCACGACCTTGGAAGACGACTCATTCACATAACTGGGTACGGTACCCTTCGCCACCTTCATGGCGCTCAAGCTTGAAATGTAGGCTACCCCGTGCTCAGACTCGGAAAAGAATGTGACCAGGAACTCGTTGACACGCTTCAACTGACCAAGAGAACTCTCCTTGAAGTCCTTTTCGGCGTAACTACGCACTTGGTACGAGACGAGAAGGGAGATGCTGCCGATGGCGACCACGATAGCTGCAAGAAACGACAAGATGAGTTTGGCACGAATGGTCATGAGTCACCCCTTGAACGACGCGGTGAAGTGAGGAATAACCCCGGTAAGCCCGAAGGCCGCATTAGAAAAACAAATACAAGAAAATAAAGATCAATCGTTGCCATTTTTCTAACATACTGTATCGGCTCACGTCGATAGTGCTTTACCCACCGCAGAAAATTCAAGTCTACGTGAACCGACTTACGCGAGGTTCGCGCATGCACCATGGCATCTTCAAAGCAGAACAGGCAGGGATTCTCTCCCTGCCTGTTCTGCTACCAGCCCCTGCACAACGTCATCTCACAAGGTATCCCGTCATCGTCGCCGTCGATGGCAACGCCGGGACAATGCCGAAGGTAGTATTTCGCCTCTGCACACGAAGCCATCTGGTCGCACCGTGTCTTGCCAGCACACTTGAACTGCGGGTCTGCCTTTGCTGGCGCAGGCAGGTTCACCTCCCTCTGGTGGGAACTCTCTCCCTCAAACTGCGACCACAGAACCGCCAAAACGACAAGGACCATGACCACCACAAGCGCAGCCACCTTTTGTGCGAAGACATCAAGGGCAGAATGACGCCCCCTCCATGCCGCAGATCTCTGTACCCTGTCGATATAACGCACGACACTGGCGCGAGGCCCCTTGGGTGACAGGGGCCCGAGATAGTAGAGCACGCGCTCGCCGACTTCCGGCAGCGGGTGACGCGAACGAAACGCCGAGATATGGGCGAAAACACGCGGCGACCCGTCATCCGGAGAGATGAAGCCAAAACCGCGCTCGTCATTCCACTGTGCAATTTTGCCTTGATCGAACATACGCCCTCGCAACGACCAGCCGCCCCCCTTGTTTTCCCTTTTTGCTCGATCCCCCTCACGCTCAACACATAGCCGCATCACTGTTGTGAGTATGCCAACGAGTATAACACATCATGCAGCGAATAAAGTTCTTTATTGCAGTCGGATGGACAAATAGCACCCTTCCCGCAACGTCAACAGGACACCCTGCCCCAGAAAACCATGACGCCTCAAAACATCTTTTATCTATCGATTTCTAAAAGTTTTTTGCCAGCACACGCTCACCTCGTAACGCCATCGTGCGATTGCATGCACAAGGTGATGTGAGTAGAGATGTAAAGTATGATGAGGGATGTCATAGCCGGTGTTCATGCGACATGACCGGGACGACCCCACTGCCGGACGTCTTCCAACACATCGCACCGGACATGGCCTTGCAGGTAGCCATTTCCCTTGACTTTTCCCCACCAGAGGTTTTTCTGGCCCGATGCACCAGTTTCTAACACCCCTTGTCGCCATCCTCGGCCTTTGGCTTGGGTTTCCCAATCCACTGGGGCAGGTCCCACTGCTCGCGCTGTTGTACCCGGCAGCCCTCTACGCCTGTGCCCTGCGCGCCTCCACATGGCAGACCGCCCTTCGTTCCGGCTGGCTCACGGGCATGACTGCGGCCTCGGCCTGTCTCTACTGGCTTGCGGTGCCCGTACATGATTTCGGCGACCTTCCGTGGGTGCTGGCCGTGCCTTGCGCCGTGGTCATAGGAGCCTATGTGGGGCTGTATGCCGGGCTGTTCTGCATGGCCACACATCTGTTCCGTGACCGCACGTCCCCGCTTCGGCGAGCGCTGCTTGCGGGGGTGCTGTGGTTTCTTCTGGAATGGCTGCGCGGAGTGCTGTTCACCGGCTTCCCATGGTTGTCGCTCTCTTCGGCGTTCGTGCCCTGGCCCGTTGCAGTGCAATTCGCATCGGTCGTAGGAGGCTATGGTCTTTCTGGCATCATGGCTGCCATAGCCTGTCTCGCCTATGAAAGCCTTCACGGCAGACAGACATCCCTTTGCGCGGCCACGCTGTCCGGGTTCACTCTCGTGATATGCGCATGGGGTATCATGACGCTGTCCACCCCCCTGCCGCAAAGTTCTCCGTTTGGCGCGCTCATGATCCAGGGCAACATCAATCAGGACCAGAAATGGGAAGCGGCCTTTCAGAAGGGAACCGTTGACAAGTATCTGGCCCTGACCCGCCAAGCCCTCGGCGGCGAGCGCCCGCGGCTGGTCATCTGGCCCGAAACGTCGATGCCGTTCTATTTTCAGGAACACAAGACCTACGGCCCGGTCGTCCGTGACTTCGTAAAAGAGAACAACATCGCACTACTGATCGGCACCCCCGGTTATGACCGGAAGACCGGCGCGGGCTACGCCCTTTTCAACCGCGCCTATCTCCTCGGTGCCGATGGCGAGACACTGGGGCATTACGACAAGGAACACCTCGTCCCCTTCGGCGAATACCTCCCCCCCGGCCTGAACCTGCCCTTTCTTGCCAAGCTGCTGCAAGGCGTAGGCGACTTCACCCCGGGAACACGGACACAGCCGCTCAAATTGGGCGACCTTGCCCTCGGTATGCTCATCTGCTATGAAAGTATCTTTCCGGAGTTGGCCTTGCAGCGTGTCGCCGATGGCGCGAATGTTCTCGTCAACATCAGCAACGACGCATGGTTCGGTTTTACGGCAGCCCCCGAGCAGCATATACAGCTGTCGGCCATGCGCGCCGTGGAACAGGGACGCTTTCTGTTGCGTGGGACAAACACCGGCATCACGGCAGCTATAGACCCGCACGGCCGCATCATTGGCCGCAGCAACGTGTTCGTCGACGCGGCCGTTTTTGTCACCGCATCCCCCCTGTCATCGCGGACGGTGTATTTCCACATCGCCGCATGGCTGCCTCTGGCGGGGGTGGCACTGGCGCTGCTGCTTCTGCTTCGCCCTGTCCGGCCTTCGGCATAACATCAATCACATACGAACAGACAATGCTCCACCTACCCGAATTGCGTACACGCAGCACAACCCTTTTCGAACAATTCTCCACGCTATGGGGGCGTCTTTGACCTCGCGGGCAACAGACACCGCCTCTCCGAGATAGAGAAGCAGCTTTCCACGCCGGACGCGTGGAACAATCCCGAAAAGCTCACCCCCGTCCTGCAGGAGAAGAGCATGCTCGAAGGCGAGATCAATCGCCTTGAAGCGCTCGAGACCTGCCGTAACGATGTCTCCGAATGGCTGCTGCTCGCCGAAGAGGACGAAAGCGCAGAGGCCCTCGAATCGCTCGAAGAGCAGATCATCCGCCTCGAGCAGCTCATCGAGGAGACCGAGATGAACCTGCTGCTCTCCGGCAAGGAGGACAGGTTCGCCGCCCTGCTCGAAATCCATCCCGGAGCGGGTGGCACCGAAGCGCAGGACTGGGCCGAGATGCTGCTGCGCATGTACCTGCGCTGGGCCGATACACACGGCTACAAGACGGAATACCTCGACTATCTCGACGGTGACGAGGCGGGCATCAAGAGCGTCACGCTGCGCATTGCCGGCCCCAACGCCTACGGCCTTCTCAAGGGCGAACGGGGCATCCACAGACTCATCCGCATTTCGCCGTTCGACGCTTCGGGGCGCAGGCATACGTCGTTCGCCTCGGTGGACGTCATCCCCGACGTAGGGCAGGATATCAAGATCGAGATCAAGGATACCGACCTGCGCATCGACGTCTTCCGTTCAAGCGGCCCCGGCGGGCAGAGCGTCAACACCACAAGTTCCGCAGTGCGTGTGACGCACATCCCCACCGGTATCGTGGCCCAGTGCCAGAACGAGAAGTCGCAGCACCACAACAAGGATTCCGCCCTTCAGATTCTTCGCGGTCGACTCTATGAGCTCGAATTGAGGAAACTCGAAGAAGAGAAGAAGGCGCAGTACGGAGCGAAGGACGCCATCGGCTTCGGCAGCCAGATACGCACCTATACCCTCCAGCCCTATCGGCTTGTGAAAGACCACAGAACCAACACCGAAGTGGGCGATGTCGAAGCGGTGCTCGACGGCAGACTCGACAAACTGTTGCGGGACTACCTGCTGTACCTGCATGGACAAAAGACGAACTGACCCCGGCAACGGTCATGAGCGTGAAAAGCTCATCGCCGAACTTGAACGCCTTCGGGCGGCCATCGCCGCCATGGACGAGACCGTCCACGAAGGCGGCGGTACGGTTGTGTCTTCACGGCCGAACGCGGACACAGACGCCGTCAGCCTCCCCGTGCAGCCTTGCGTGATGGACAGCCCAGAGGAAGCAATGACCAACTCTTCCGGCGTGTCAGACGCCCCTCCCATTCTGGCCGTCACCCGTCTCTTTCAGGGACTCGATGCGGACACATGGCGCGACATCGCCGAACGCCACCAGCTTGAAGGCTGGTTGCCTGTGGAATTGTCGCGCGACAGCTGCACCAACCTGCGAGAATGGCAGCGCACCATCGAGGAGATGGCACGCCAGCGCGACACCGACCCGCTTACGGGCCTGCCCAACCGCAGGGCTTTCACAAGGCACCTCGAAGCTGAACTTGAAAGGACGCGCAGAGGACGTGGCGACCTCAGTCTGGTCATTCTCGACATCGACCATTTCAAGTCGGTCAACGACAACTACGGGCACCCCTGCGGCGACGAGGTGCTTTTACGCCTTGCCTCCCAGTTGCAGACCTCCGTGCGCCTCTACGACCTTGCAGCGCGAATCGGCGGCGAAGAGTTCGCCATCGTCCTGCCCGGCGCCTCAGCGTTGAAGGCCCAGGCCCTTTGCGAACGCATCCTGCAACGTTTCGCATCCACCGGAATGGACTGCCCGGGCGTTCCGCCCTTCCATGTCACCTTCTCCGGCGGCATCGCCACCTGTACCACCGGCGTGACCTGCCCGGCGTCCCTTCTGGTGGACAGGGCCGACAAGGCCCTCTACGAGGCCAAGCAGGCAGGGCGCAATCGCATCTACGTCCACCGGGAACCCGGCATCACACATCCTGAACGCAGCACTCTGGTCGAATCCAGCGAAAAACAGTTTCTGTTCTCGGGCAACACAGGGCAGACCAAGCCATGACGACGAACCACACGCTCAGCGTATCCATACTCAGCGGCAAAGGCGGCGTGGGCAAGACCAACATCGCCCTCAATCTGGGCTATTGCCTGCATCGTGGCGGTCATCCGCTACTGCTCATGGACTGCGACCTCGGTCTGGCCAACCTTGACGTGCTGCTGGGCCTCGCGCCTGAACGCACGCTTCACGACCTGCTTCTGGGAGGCGCCAGCATCGATGACGTAGCCGTTCCCATCGAACAGGGCGGGTTCGATTTCATCCCGGCAGCCTCCGGGGGGCCTGAACTTGTCGAACTCGATTCGGACATGCGCTCGCTGTTGCTGCAACGCCTCTCCCCGGCCTTTGCCCGCTACGACTACCTCTTTCTCGACCTTGGTGCGGGCCTTTCACCGACAGTGCTCGCCTTTGCGGCCATGACACGTGTCCGTCTCGTGATCATCACTCCCGAGCCCACGTCCCTCACGGACAGCTATGCCCTCATGAAGGTACTGGCGACACAGCACGGAGTCCGCGATTTCCACGTGATCGTCAATCAGGCCGAAGACCGCGCCGAAGAGCAGACGGCCTACCGCCGACTTGCCGCCGCCTGTGACAAATTCCTCGGCTTCACCCCGGAGTTTCTCGGTGGTATACGGCTCGACAAGGCCCTGCCCGAAGCGGTGCGTCGTCAGAAACCGCTGATGCAGACAAACCCCCGTGCCCTTGCGGCACAAGACATTTTCGCCATCGCCGTGAAGCTGCAACGGCTCCGCACGGCGTTGTTGCCCCAACTGGCTGAAGAACCCGTCTTGCGGGCGCTTCCGGCCGATGACTACTAACCCGTTGATACTTCGCACTTCCTGACATATGCAGTGACTGCGGCATCCACTCAGCGCGCACTACGGAGACTCGAATGAACAAGAGCGAACTCATCAGAACCCTTTCGGAAGAGACCAACATCCCCATCGAAGAAGCCACCATCGTAGTCAACACCTTCATCGACAACATGAAGGATTCGTTGCTGGCAGGCGACCGTGTCGAGATTCGCGGTTTCGGCAGCTTCAAGATCAAGGATTACGGCGGTTATTCCGGTCGCAACCCCAAAACCGGCAAGATGGTCGACGTCGAACCCAAGCGACTGCCCTTCTTCCGCGCAGGCAAGGAACTCAAAGAGTTCCTCAATGAGCAGCAGTAGCCGTATCGCGGGGCTGCTGATAGCCATCACGGCGCTTCTGGCAGCGGATTCCGCGCTGGCGGCCCCGCTTCTTCGCATCCTCTACAACGCCGAAACACGCGGGGCCCTGTACCCCTGCCCATCTTGAGGTGGTGCCACCTATGGCGGGCTGGCCCGGAGGGCTGGCGTACTCGGAGAGTTGCGAAAAGATACGGGCATTCCCACGCTCTTCATCGTCGGTCCCGGCGAATTCGCCCCGGACAACGGTGAAGACGGGGCCGGGAGACTGGCGGGGCTGACCCGTAAGGGATACGACCTGCTGAAGGTCGATGACGGCTACCTGTCGCCGAAGGCGGCCCAGTGGTTCATGACGCACGCCGGTGGCACTCCCGCCGGTTTTCGTAGCGTCGACGGGCCACCGCAGACGCGAATACATACGGTGAACGCCCTGCGTGTCGCCGTGGTCTTCTTCCCTCCGCTGCCACAGGGCGTGGACGACCCGACACCCGAAATGGTGCGGGACGCCCTTTCAGCGGGACGCAAGGCACGCTCCGGGGCCGACCTCGTCATCGGGGTCAGTGCGTGGGGCAGCCTGAACGAACGCGACATGCTCCCCCGTTGCGAGGGTGTCTTCGACATCCTCTTCGGGTCGGGTACGGGGTCTGCGTTCGATGGTACAGTGGACGGCGTCGCGCCGGGTGTGCTGTGGGCGCGCCCCGAACGTGACGGCAAAGGCGTCAATGTGGTCGAGGTGCTGGCCCTCCCGCAACCGGGACAACCCAACGACTGGGTTCCGGGCATCACCATCGCCACGCGGTACATCATGCTCTCCGACACCGTCGCGCACGACCCTGCCATGGAGGCGGTCATCGGCTCGGTCCCGCCCGTAACGGCGGAATAGACGGCAAGGAGCAAGGAGCAACGACATGAGCGGCAAGAAGGCCACTGTGCCCTTCCACAAGCTGCACGGCTGCGGCAACGATTTCGTCTTCATCGACAACCGCCACCTCAAACTGTCCGTCGAAGCCATGCCCGACTGGGCCCGCAGTATCTGCCGACGCGCCTTCGGCGTGGGGGCCGACGGACTCGTCTTTCTCGATACCGCACCGCAAGGGCATGAAGCCGACTACATCTGGCATTTCTACAATGCCGACGGCTCCCGTGCCGAGATGTGCGGCAACGCCTCGCGCTGTGCCGCCGTCCTTGCCGTCGACCTAGGCTTTGCCGGACCGCGCCACGCCTTCGGCACCGATGCCGGCATCGTGCACGCCGTCGCCGATGTCGAAGCCGGATACGCCAAGGTTGAACTCACCCGGCCGCGCGACCTCGCAGCGGGGACGACTCTCGAACTGGAAGGGACGCCGTTCACAGTGCATTTCGTCAACACCGGCGTCCCGCATGCCGTAGTGTTCTCCGACTCCGTGGATGGCCTCGACCTGCGCAGGCTTGGTGCTGCCCTGCGCTATCACCCCCACTTCTCACCCGCAGGCACCAACGCCAACTTCGCCTCCATCATAGACCGCCGCACCATTCATCTGCGCACCTACGAACGCGGCGTCGAAGACGAGACCTACGCCTGCGGAACGGGTGCCGCAGCCACGGCTTTCATCGCCCATACGCTGGGATTGACTGATGCCAGCGTGGGTGTAAGAACGTCAGGAGGCGAAGTGCTTGGCATCGACATCGAAGATGGTTCCATTTTCCTCTCCGGCAAGGCGGTCAGGGTGTTCTCGGGCGAGATGCACCCTGAAGGGCTGGGGCTGACGCTGCCCTAGGCGGCGGAACATGGACGGGGACCGGCAGCCCCGTCGCAAGCAGCAAGGAGTCACCATGCAGTTCACTGGAGCCTTTACCGCCATCGTCACTCCGTTCCGCAATGGTCGCGTCGATGAAGAGCGATTTCGCGAACTCATCGAATGGCAGATAGAACAGGGCATCAACGGCCTTGTTCCCTGCGGGACTACGGGCGAATCCGCCACTCTCAGCCATGACGAGCATCGCGACGTCATCCGCATCTGTGTCGAGCAGGTCAAGGGCCGCATTCCCGTACTGGCAGGCGCGGGTTCGAACAACACGCGCGAGGCCATCGACCTCACCCGCTTCGCCAAGGAAGCCGGTGCCGACGGCGCGCTGCTCATCACCCCCTATTACAACAAGCCCACACAGGAAGGACTGTACCTGCACTTCAAGGCCATCGCCTCCGAGGTGTCGATGCCCTTCATCGTGTACAACGTCCCAAGCCGGACGGGCACGAACATCTGCCCCGAGACTCTGGCGCGCCTCAACCGTGACATTCCTGAAGTTGTGGGCGTGAAAGAGGCCACGGGCAACCTCATTCAGGTCTCCGAGATTCTCGAATACTGCGGAACCGACTTCCAGGTACTCTCCGGCGACGACTTCACCGTGCTGCCCCTGCTTTCCGTTGGCGGCTGCGGGGTCATCTCCGTCACGTCCAACGTCGTTCCCGCCAAGATGTCGGACATGTGCCGGGCCTTCAAGGCGGGCGACCTCGCCACTGCACGGCGGCTGCACTTCGAGCTTTCGCCCATCAATCGCGCCATGTTCCTCGAAACCAACCCCATCCCGGTCAAGACGGCCCTTGCACTCATGGGCCGCATCGACCTCGAGATGAGGCTCCCCCTCTGCCCCCTGCAACAGGTCAACCAGTCGCGTCTGCGGGACATCCTTGCGGCAGCGGGCATCCTGTAACGGTGCAGTGCTTCGACCACGAAAAGCCACCCTCCGGGTGGCTTTTTTTACGCCCTGCCCCGAGACTGTCTCATCCCCCGAAGGCGCACTCCGCATCGAGACAGACGACGTCATCGCGTTCGAGGCCTGCCACCCGTCGCCCTCCGCCCAATCGGCACCTCGCACCCTGCCGTCGTGCACCGAGTAGCCCACCTGCGCCACGGCAACACAGACACCAGTCGACGCAGGCAGCAGCACTGGCAATGCGCATCAGGCCATAGCTTGTGCCACACATCATATGAGGAGCACACCGCAACACACCTAAAGGTTGCGGAAGGACGTCCGTTACATCTAGAATATGGCAAACAGGAACCATCCTATCCGGGGGACATCATGAAATTCCGCAGTGCTGGTGCCCAGCTGGCAGCCTTCTCCTCACTACTCATCCTCGTCGTCATGCTCGCATTCATCGGCATTGCAATGTACTCTGCCTATTCCGGCGTTCTCGCCACCGAGACGCACAATATGGCCCAGTCCACCCGCCAGATAGAGACGTCCCTTGACGACTTCATCTCGGGGCACGCCCTCACCGCGAAAGGGCTGGCCCAACAGAAGACAGTTGCCAGCACCCTCGCCCTCGGAAGCGCCAGCCTTGTCGTCCGTGACCAGATTTCCCAGACGATCAAAGGCAATGCCGCCTATGCAGCCGTCATGGCATTCAACGACAAGGGCATCATCCTTGCCGGACTCACGTCAACCGGTGCCGACCTCACAGGCAAAACGCTTCCGGCTTCGGATATTTTGCCCAGCATCATGGGTGGCAAGGACTTCATCGGACGCGAAGCCTTCAGGGACAAGGACACGGGACGCGTCGTCATCACCGTGGCTTCACCCATTCTCACCGTCACCGGCGTTGCCGCAGGCGGCATCTGTATCGCCCTCGACATCGACACCTTCTCGAAGCGCTTCATCCAGCCCATGCGGTACGGCGCGGACGGCTATCCCTTTGTTCTTGATGCCAAGGGCATCATCGTTGCCCACCCTGACAGCAGCCTGCTGCTGAGTGATGTTTCACAACAGGCCTTCGTGCAGCGCGTCCTTTCAAACAGTGAGGGCGTGTTCGACTACGACTGGAAGGGGCGCACCAAAGTGCTTGCCAGTGTCACCTCGAAGGTCACCGGATGGAAAATCTGCGCCAGTGCCTATGAAGACGACATAGCAAGCATCGCCCGTAAGCAGCGCAACATCCTCGCCGTTGTAGGCGTCATCGCCCTTGGCATCATGGCTGCTGCCATCGCCCTAATGAGTCGCAGCATGGTCACGCGCCCCACGGCCCTGCTTTGCGAATACGCCAACGCCATCGCGGGGGGGAATCTCAACGCGCGCCTTGAGGGAACGTTCCGGCACGAACTTGGCACACTCGCCGACGCCATGGGACGAATGGTCGAAGACCTGAAGCACCGCCTCGGATTCGCGCAGGGGGTGCTTAACGGCATGGTCGTTCCCGTGCTCATCGTCGACCGCGAAGAACGCACCCTCTTCATCAACCAGCCCTGTCTGGACATGCTGCAACTGGACGGCACGCCCGAACAACAGCACGGCCGGACACTGGCAGAGGTGTTCTACAACGACCCCGGCCGCCAGACCGCCGTCGGACGCGCCATGAACGAGCGCAAGGCCATCACCAACATCGACGTGACCATAAAAGGCCACAAGGGTGGTGAAGTGCAGGTGCTGGCCAACGTGACCTACCTGGCAGACACCGACGGCAACATCTTCGGCGGTTTCTGCCTGTACCTTGACGTGACGGAAGCGCGTCGCCAGCAGGCCTTCATTGCGGAACAGAACAAGCGAATCGGCGAGGCCGCGACACAGGCCGAGACTGTCTCGCAAAACCTCTCCGAAGCGGCTGCGACCCTTGAAGGGCAGATTGATCAGGCGGCACGCGGTTCCGACATCCAGCGGCAGCGCACCGCCGAAGCGGCAACGGCCATGGAGCAGATGAACGCCTCTGTGATGGAGGTGGCCCGCAATGCGGCCGGTGCCGCCGAACAGGCCGAGACAGCACGTCACAAGGCGCAGGAAGGCGCCTCGGCACTCGACGATTCGGTTCGCACCATACGCGAAGCCAAGCAGCTGGCCGACACCTTGCGCGAACACATGGGCGAACTCGGCAAACAGGCTGAGGACATCGGCCGCGTCCTCGATGTCATCGCCGACATTGCCGACCAGACCAACCTGCTGGCACTGAACGCCGCCATCGAAGCTGCACGCGCCGGGGAAGCCGGACGGGGCTTTGCCGTTGTCGCCGACGAAGTACGCAAACTGGCCGAGAAGACCATGAACGCGACCCGGGAGGTCGACACCGCGATCAAGGGTATCCAGACGAGCGCAAGGTCGAACATCGACAACACCCGCAAGGCCACCGACGCCATCGAAGTCGGCACGGGCATGGTGGGGAAGTCGGGCGAGATTCTGCGCGAGATAGTGCGGCTGGTGGAGACGACAGCCGACTCCGTGCGCAACATCGCCACGGCTTCAGAGGAACAGTCCGCTGCCAGCGAGCAGATTACCCGTTCCACCGACGAGATAAACCGCATCGCGTCTGAGACGGCAGACGCCATGCAGCAGTCCGCACGGGCCGTGCAGGACGTGGCGAGCCTTGCCGATGAACTGCACGGTGTCATTGAGGAGATGCGCCGCCAGTGACCCCGCACGGACGTAGAAGCTGAAAGCTGCGACGACACGGGGCCCGCCATCCATCCGGATGGCGGGCCTTGACTCATCTGCTCGGGAAATCGTCAGGTGACAGGGGGGACTACGGCACAAGCACTGTGACGGTGGCGGGTGCCCCGGTACCCCCGACAAGAGGAAGCGGTGCCACGATGATCAACGCCCCAGAAAGCGGCGCGGCATCGAGCGACCCCAGACATTCCACGACGGCACACCCCCGAGAGAGCGCCGTCCTGTTGCACGAGAACGACGCATCGTCGGGAGCATCCACCCCGTGCGTGTCGATACCGATGCCACCGACATGACGCTCGGCGCACAACCACTGCACAGCACCGGGTGCGAACGAAGGAAAGCGTATCGCATCCGAGTCGCCCGTCCTGCCGAAGTAGGCTCGCGGGTCATCCCAGTGGCGATGCCAGCCCGTATTGCAGGCCACGAAGGCGCCCCGTGGAATACGCCCGAAACGGTTTTCCCACGCTTCAAGGTCATCCATGCCGCAAGTGCACCCGCTATCCAGCCCCGCGCGCTTGCGCAAGTCGATAATGACAAGCGGTGCCACCAGCGGCCATGATGCCGCATCCTCCAGTGACACGCCATCGGGCAGGAAGGATGAGGGCGCGTTGACGTGGGTTCCGCTGTGCTCACCCATGCGAAAGGCCCGCAACCTGTACCCTTCGGTAGAGAACGTGGCCACTGTCTCTGCCACCATGGAAGGATCGTCGGGCCAGAGTGGCATGGCAGGGGTTATGGGCTGCGTCGCGTCGATGACACGCCGCCACCTAGCCCATCCGGCCCTGTCACACGCACGCCGCCCCGTATTCTCGGCAGGCCTGCGCTCAACGGGACAAGCGACGGAGGCATCAGGCGCAACATCACACTTCAAATCAACGCGTTCTGCACTGCCCTGAAGGGCCGGGCTGGCTTTCGAGGCGACCAGAGTCTCAGCGTCTGCGCATTCCTCAGGGAAGGCCATGACACGTCCGCCCGCTACACTTTCAGGACCACGTCCATGACCAGCTTCGCCCCCTGCAGCATGAAGGGCGCCGGTTGCCGACGATTCCTCTGCAGAACGGACCGTTCCATGACCAGCCTGTACAGCGGCAGCCGCGTCCGGTGCCTTTGATGGCTTATACACTGTCACCTCCGGCGAACATCGCGTGGGGAGAGCATCTTGGCAGGGTCCAGAAGCTCTTCGAACTCCTCCGGCGTCATGATGCCCTCGGCCTGCAGCACCTCGGGCACGGAACGCCCGCTCTCCTGCGCCTCCTTGGCCAGTCGGGCGGCGGTCTCATAGCCTATCACCGGAGCAAGCGCCGTGACGACCCCGAGAGAATGCCGCACAAGCTCGAGGCACCGTTCGGGGTTGGCGGTGATGCCGACAACACACCGCTCGCGCAGGGTGCGCGACGCCTTCGTGAGCATCTGCAACGACTGGAAGAGGTTGAGGGCGATGACAGGCAGAAAGACATTGAGTTCAAGCTGCCCCCCCTCGGCGGCAAAGGTCACCGTGAGGTCGTTGCCGATCACCTGATAGCAGACCTGATTGACCACTTCGGGAATGACGGGGTTGACCTTGCCCGGCATGATGCTCGACCCCGGCTGCATGGGTGGCAGGTTGATTTCATGCAGACCGGTGAACGGCCCGGAAGCAAGCAGCCGCAGGTCGTTGCATATCTTCGACAGCTTCACGGCCACGCGTTTGAGCAGGCCGGACAGCATGACATAGGCACCTGCGTCACTGGTCGCCTCCACGAGGTTGGCGGCGGTGACCAGAGGCAGACCGCATATGTCCGCGAGACGTTCACGTACCAGCGAGGCATATCCCGGCACACTGTTGATGCCGGTGCCGACGGCCGTGGCACCTATGTTCACCTCGCACAGCAGACGCGCAGCGTCATCAAGCCTGTCGATGTCCTCGCCGATGGTGACGCCCCATGCCGCGAATTCGGCACCCAGCGTGATGGGGACCGCGTCCTGCAACTGGGTGCGCGCCATCTTGATGACCCCGGCAAACTCGTCACCTTTCGCGTCGAAGGCGGCCCGCAGGTCGCGCAGCGCCGTTGACAACTCGCGTGCATACCAGACGAGGGCGATGCGTAGCGCCGTCGGATAGACATCGTTGGTCGACTGCGAGAGGTTCACGTGATTGAGAGGGCTTATGACCTCATAGCGCCCTTTCGGGTGCCCCAGGAGTTCCAGCGCCCGGTTGGCGATGACCTCGTTGGCGTTCATGTTCACCGAGGTTCCCGCCCCGCCCTGGATGACATCCACGGGAAACTGGTCGTCGAACCTGCCCGCGCGTACGTCGCGGCAGGCATTGACGATGGCTTCACCGACGCCCGCATCAAGCAGACCGAGTTCCATGTTGGCGAGGGCCGCAGCCTTCTTGACGGCGGCGAGTGCCTGTATGAACCGCGGAAACGTCGCCACCGGCATGGCCGTTATCTGGAAATTCTCCAAGGCACGCAATGTCTGCACGCCGTAGTAGACACCGGCAGGAACCCGTTTTTCTCCGAGGCTGTCACGTTCTGTCCTGTATTCCATCTCGCGCTCCGTATGCTTCCGATATTCCGTATGAAGCTCCGCGGTTGTGACAAGACACGCTTGTTCTTGCGTGTTCAGCAACAGCCTCGCACGAGGTCATCAAGAGTGCAACCATGCGCATCAAAACAGGAACGCCCCGC
>Ga0302246_1001512_pt1 | contig 16178 bp, 14 predicted proteins | sample AAG_UR_Trp_MG_FD_193533 | JGI IMG/M metagenome (GOLD analysis project Ga0302246, IMG submission 193533) | Enriched activated sludge microbial communities from anaerobic digester in WTTP, New Holstein, Wisconsin, United States - AAG_UR_Trp | ecosystem: Engineered > Bioreactor > Anaerobic >...
GCCTCGCCGGGGCCACGCTGGAACAGATTCGCGTGGCGCTGGGCCATGAGTCCATCCAGACCACCATCCGGTACGAGCACTCGCCGCACCTGACGGAACCCGCCGGGGAGATTCTGGAGAGAAGGGGGGGGCTATTCCTAAGCCCTCTTTTTGAGGTCGCTGCCCGCATAGCAAATCCACCATAAGCAATCAGGACTCGATGATGCTACTCCACGTCAACTTGCCGGTCGTGTTTTTTGTATGCTATTACCTGCCACTAGAAAAAGCACTTCGAGCTTCAAACCGTCACCAATCAGGGCAGATGCCGCAGGAAAACAAGGATTTTTACCGTGCAGTATATTGATGAAGAGGGGGTGGCCGTTACCGTGTACACGGTCAACGAACGCCAGGGGGGTCTTTTTTGGGCATTAAGACAGGCCAGAAACGATTTAAGCACCGCCCGCCATGCCATAATCAGTCTTTTCCTGCGTGATTTCAGAATTCAATTTCGCCAGAAACTTCTTGGATACCTGTGGGCACTACTTACCCCATTGATGGGAATACTAAGCTTCATTTTTCTGTACTTTGCAGGCATCCTTAAACCTGGCGTGGAAGGGATTCCGTACCCTGTCTACCTCCTTGTAGGGACAAGCCTGTGGGGATGTCTTATTGGTACCGTATCCACCGTAAGCGGTGGTCTTCAGGCCCAAACGGACCTGATCATGCGCACCAACATCCCCAAGTTGGCCCTGGCTGTCAGCTCACTGGCAAATATCGTCTATAACATGCTGGTTGGCATGGGCACGATGGGTCTTGTTTTCTTTATCTACGACTTTACCCCCTCTTTTTGGTTTTTGGTATACCCCCTGCTGGCTTTGCCCTTGATGGTTCTTGGGACCTCAATCGGCCTCGTGCTGTCGGTCGTTGGGGCAATCGCCAAAGACATGACGCAACTGGTCGTGCAGGTACTAAGCATCGCGATGTATGCCACTCCAATCATATATGTGACTGCACAGGTTGAAAACCCGCTACTGCGCAAACTCATCACCTTTAACCCGTTGACATACATGATAGACGTACCTCGCGCTGTGGTTTGCCTTGGGCAATCCGAGCACATCCAAACATACGCCTGGATCAGCTTGGGAACCCTTGCCCTGTCACTACTCGCCCTGCGGGTGTTCTACCTCATACACGATCTTGTGGCGGAGCGCCTGTAATGACCAAACCATCTGTAGTTGTCGAAAACGTTTCCAAAAAATTTGGCCAGTCCCTCGAGAGTGCACTCAAATATGGCATTATCGACACCCTGCGCCGCTGCACAGGACTCGGCAAGGATGAAAAAGTCCGCAAGGGTGAATTCTGGGCGTTGAACGATGTCAGTTTCTCCCTTGAGCCAGGGGATGCGCTGGGCATCATGGGTGTTAACGGATCCGGCAAGACAACACTACTGCGCATTCTGAATGGTACCTACGCACCCGATAGCGGTAAGGTGACCCTCAGGGGCAGAATTGGAGCCCTCATCGCTGCCGGTGCAGGCTTTTCGCCAATGCTCACAGGCCGGGAAAATGTCTTTATAAGCGGCGCGTTGTTGGGGATGTCATCTCGCGAAGTTCGTCGCCGCTTCGATGAGATTGTGGCGTTCTCCGAGCTTGAAGAATTCATCGACATGCCGGTACGCAACTACTCGAGCGGCATGGCAGTTCGCCTTGGCTTTGCAGTCGCGGTTCTTGGGGCGCCCGATATCCTTCTGGTCGACGAGGTGCTTGCGGTGGGGGATGTAAGTTTTCAAAAGAAATGTTTTGAGCGCATCCAATCACTTAAGTCAAATGGCACGACTATACTTCTCGTATCACACTCGCCCGGAGCTATCTGGACTGTTTGCAATAAAGGATTAACGCTGCACCATGGACAATCACAAGGACTATGCCCAACGGAAAAGGCATGTCGCGACTACGATGACTACAATATCCACGCCCGTGCGCAACAGCAAAATTCACATAGCAATAGTTCTGAACACTCGAATCACGAGGAAAGCGACGTATCTATTGATAAATTTGCAACACTTGACAGCAATAATTTGCCCATAATGTCGACACAATACGGCGATAGCTTTAAACTACAGCTAATCATAACAACCAAAACACAGCTCAAAAACGCAATAATAAGAGTATCCATCGACTCAGAAATACATAAATGCATATCAATTATTGACAACTATGAATCCATGTCGAATTTTTATGAGCTAGGACCTGGGCGCTATCTAGTAGAAATCGTGATTTCCAACCCTAATCTTAGACCTGGAGCATACTCATTCACTGCTGCTGTAATTGACAAAGAAATAGGTATTCACAGATTTCTTAGGCACAACATCGGCACCATCGCAATAACCAATCCGGAATCTCCTTTTTTTTATGCAGACACGCGAGCTGTCGTGCATATTAATGCTTTATACGCTGTTACGAGGATACTCGCATGACATCAAAGCTCTTACACAACATTTTCATTTCTTACGCAAAGACTATCGATAGAGACTCAGCCATTGCTCGCTATTTTTTTTCGAAGCTTGTGACACAAATTGTCATAGAAATAACGTCAGACTGTAATAGAAAATGCATTTATTGTCCGCATGTCCTGACCACTCGCCCAAACGAGACCATGCCTGATACTGTACTCAACAAAATCCTCAACGACCTCTACAAAATCAGCTACTCGAAAAATATATGCTTAAACCTATATAATGAGCCACTTTTGCGTTTTAATCATTTGATAGACAAAGTCACGCAAATTAAAGCGATTTTGCCTAAATCGAACGTATACTTCAGTTCCAACGGTGATGCTCTCTCTATAAAACGTCTGCAACAACTTAAGAATGCTGGTCTAAACAAAATCATTATAACACATCATCCTGAAGATGCCTCTATATGGGCAACCGAAAAAATTGAAAAAGGAATAATTAGCCAAGCAAAAAAGTTGAACACTGCAATCGACAGGCTAATTATAAACAAAGATAAGTCCGTCAACCTTTTTGCAAAGCTTGATACATTAGAAATAGAAATTTTCTCACTCAATTTCTTAACACAAGGAGTGAACAGGGCGGGGTCTCTTGAAATCGTCAAGAATGACGGATTACTCCCGAGGACAAGGCCATGCTCACGCCCACTGAACGACCTATGTATATCTTATGACGGATCCGTATACCCTTGCTGCCAATTCTTTCATGGCCTAGAATTACACAAAAAGTTCTGCATAGGTAACGTCACACGCAAGAACATATTTAGCATATATTACTCTACAAAAATGCGTACTTTCCGCAATATGGCACTCAAAGACGGACCCAAGGCCTTCCCCTGCGATACATGTGCAGAATAAGAGTGCCCTAAAAAACATTCCACTAGAGACAACGCATGATTCACCCCCTCACACTTTCGCGAAAAGCACTACGTATTGCAAAAATTTACGGCGAGAAGGTTCTTCAATGCATAAAACCTTCGACCATCACACCCCCATCTGCGCACATGAGCATTCTTAATAATGAGCTAGGACTCAGCTCCAGTATAACAGCTGGACGCCCTGTTGCCGCAGACGGTTCACCAATACCATGGTATACATACCCGGCCATAGAGTACCTCAATCAACTAAACGCTGTAGACCTTAAAATATTCGAATATGGATGCGGAAACTCATCGTTATACTGGGCACGTAAAGGCGCCCATGTCTGGAGTGTTGAACACTCTTCCGAATGGCATGAGCAATTCAGTGCTCAATCCCTATCACCTAACAACATACTGCTTCGACAGGGAAAACATTCATACGCACAAGCGATTCATGAGCAAGACGAGGTATTCGACATCATTATTATTGATGGCGTATGGCGCAATGATTGCTGCCGTGAAGCGCTAAAACGTATCAGGCACGACGGAATCATCATTTTGGACAACTCGGATTGGTACGCTGATGTAGCCGCAACACTCCGCGAAAATAATTTATTCCAGATAGACTTCAATGGATTTGGGCCCATCAACAACTACTGCTGGACAACAAGCATCTTTCTTCCCTTAGTCTCACACCTCACCAAAAGGATACGCTACCCCGTGCCCATTGGCGGGATAACCACAGACAAGGGAGAAATGTGGTGAGTGAAACATTAAGCACATGATTGCACTGCGCCCGATACAAACAGTTTAACCTAGTGACATGCGAGAGCACAAATAATGAAAGAATTATTTATAAAGCTCATATGTAAGCTTTATCAGGATCATATTTTAGATGAGCTGTTAAGTTCTTCGCCACTACTCGTTTCACAAAAAACTATACAAGTATCACAACGCAACACAGAAGTTGCGCAGATTATTCACTCTGATATCCTTAGGAATATCGCACTTCAGCTTCACAACACAAACATCTCGCAAAATATACTCGACCTGCTACTTCATGCATCCGGCACCACATACAGCTACAGCCAAGAAGGCGAAGACATTGTCATCAGACGCCTTCTAGACACCACAAAACCAGGCTTTTATGTCGATATAGGCGCACACCATCCCATTCGGTTCTCTAACACGTACAGCCTATACAGATCTGAATGGCACGGCATGAATATTGATGCTACCCCAGGAAGTATGGAGCTGTTTGGCGCATTGCGCCCTAGAGACATCAATATCGAATGTGCTATTTCAAGCGACTGCGAACCCATCCCCTTTTATATTTTCAAAGAAGGAGCCCTCAACACATTCGATCACGAACTAGCAGATCAGTACGTGCAGCACGGCTGCCCGATTGCGGAAATTCGGAGAATAACACCTCAACCTCTTGCAGCCGTACTAAATAAGCATTTGCCCAAGGGGCAAGCGATAGACTTCATGAATATTGATGTGGAGGGCCAAGAGATTGAAGTACTCAAATCCAACAACTGGAACACCTACAAACCGAGTGTCATCGCCATCGAGGTACTCGAAACGCCGCTAGCACGACTTGGCACGCACCCAGTCGCTGGCTTCCTGGAAACGCAAGGCTATACCCCTGTGGCCAAGCTCTTCAATACAACCATTTTTCAACATACAGTATAATTAGACATGTGCGGCATACTCGGCATCTTCTCTCGCTGTAATACTACTCCGGTCTCTCTTGCTGCCTGTGAAGTCGCACGGTTGCACCATCGTGGCCCAAACGGGCAGGGCATCTTCTCCGGCATCAACATCTGCTTGGGGCACACGCGACTATCCATTCTTGACCTTTCAGAACTTGGGCACCAACCCATGACACATCGAGACGGCAATCTTACAATTACCTATAACGGCGAAGTATATAACTACATCGAAATCCGCGAACAGCTCCGGGCTAAAGGGGAAATATTTACCAGCAACAGTGACACTGAAGTCATCCTTTCCGCCTATCGCTGTTGGGGGGCATCATGTCTGGACAGATTTCGCGGCATGTTTGCCTTTGCCATATGGGATAACCAGCGACGGACATTATTTCTTGCTAGAGATCGATGCGGCGAAAAGCCCCTCTTCTATTGGCAGAACGATGAGTGTTTCATATTTGCTTCTGAGATGAAGGCTCTCATCCCATTGCTGCCCTCCCCTCCCCGGCTAAACACGGCGGCTGTGGATATGTACCTCCATTTCCAGTACACTCCAGAGCCCTACACACTGCTTGACGGGGTGCGGAAACTACCCGCCGCACACCACGCAACCATCACACCTGACTCTTGGCATATACAACCTGCACGCTATTGGAGCATTGAAGACCTGCCCGAACGCAATGGAGACCCCGCAACCCTCATTCGAGAGGAGCTGGAAAAAGCTGTCATTCTCACATTGCGCTCGGACGTTCCGGTGGGGGTTGCCTTATCCGGGGGAATTGATTCCGGAGCCATTGCAGCACTGGCGTCCCGGCACTACCCCGAGCCCATGCATGCTTTCAGCGTCGGGTACCCTGGACGCCCCCCTTATGACGAACGCGACCAAGCAAAGGAGCTTGCAAAGCAGCTGGGCATGATCTTCCATGAAGTGGAGCTGCCTGTTGACTCTTTTGTAGAATTCTTCCCACAGTTAATCCGCATCATGGATGAACCCATTGCGGACCCCGCAGCCTTCGGACACTACGCGATACCCCGGGCTGCCGCAAATATTGGCATCAAGGTGCTGCTCACAGGAATTGGAGGCGACGAAGTATTCTGGGGATACGAATGGACCCGCCGCTCCGTTCGGGCAAATCAGTTTCGCATGGCACTTCGCAAGGCTCCACGAGTATTGCGCACCCTGCAACGCAACGGCAAGATTGCGAATGTCATGGAGCGCATGTGCTCAATGGGCAAAATTCCCGCAGCAGCACATAGAATAGCACAATTACTACTAGAAATCGGTGGGGGCAATACGCCGGACGACCAGCTGGTATTTTTAGGAAATACGCCAGACTTCACAAGTGCCTTCCGCCTCAAGCCCCTCTGTTACGGCCCGGCGATGAGCAGCCTTTCCCCGGACACACCATATATCCCTACCATTGGCATGCCGGAAAAGGCTGAAGACATATCGGTGGCTGTTCTTCGGTTACTGTTTGAAACTTGGCTTACATCAAACTGCCTGAACCTTGGCGACAGGGTCAGCATGTCGGTTGGAGTAGAGTCTCGCTTACCATTTCTTGACAAGGGGCTGATTGAGCTTGCAATGGGACTCCGACATTCACGCCCTGACCATTTTATGGGACACAAGGTATGGCTAACAGAGGCCATGCGCAACGTTCTCCCACATGACATATTACAACGTCCGAAACGAGGATTCCAACCTCCAGTACATTCCTGGCTGTCAGGCGTTGTTGCCAACTACGGACAAAAACTACGTAACGGCAACCTTGTTCAAGAAGGAATATTGTCCAGAAAAGGGGCGAATTCTCTTCTTTGCAACACAACATCGCCCTACAGCGCAAATCTTTTTTTTACATACAAACTCGTACTACTTGAATACTGGTACCGATGGATTACAGCGGGAGAGGCATGATGCAAAAAAAGACTTGCACCCTACTGTATAACCCCATTTCAGGGCACGGTCATTTGGATTCTTGGCTGAATATTTTTTCTAATATCCTAATTGAACGTGGACATTATGTGCTTTTCCTGACCCCTGACCACACCAGCCTAGTCAAACACCTAGAACAAAAGGGACTTACAGAGAGCGACACATTTCAAATCTTGGATTGGTCCATTACTCTTCCGAGATCATCCATTCATGCGTGGCAATGTTTCTGGATACGTTACATAAACGAAATGCCCTGTACGTTTGCAGCGGCAAATGCAAGTTGGCCAGAAAGATTTAAAAAATGGGCAATTCGTAGCATATTCAGAATAATACGTACCACACGGAACATCGCTTTTAAATTTATGGAGCACACCAAAACATTTAAGATAACTCGTCAGTCTGATGCATATTTACTGTCCCCAAGCGAAATGGCATTCCGTATCCAACAGTCAGTAAAAAAAGCACACCACAAGCCGGATTTCGTCTTGGTAATGTACATGGACATGTTCAAAGACCACCCTTCACAATGGACTATTTCGGGACAGCAAATGAGCATCCCTTGGGCTGGCATCCGCTTTTCCCCAAGAGCATTAGCAAAAGGTGAACAGGCAGAAGGGCACTATGCCGACCCGCAACTCCGTGGCATGTGCTTCCTAGACACGAAGGCAACCAGCGACTATCAAAAAAAATTCCCGGCAAAGATATTTCAACGCATCCCAGATATTACCAATGCCTCCCTTCCCACTGCCGAACCCGAGTTGGTTCAAAAACTGCGAGCACGGGCTTCGGGACGACGCATTGTCATACTCGGGGGGTCACTTGACACACGCAAGAACATCTCAGGTTATTACAAGCTTGCTACTCTCGCGGATCCGCACGAATGGTTCTTTGCGCTTGTGGGGCGTACTTATCCCGACACATTCACTGATGCGGACAGACAGGCACTGCAAGAGCTCAAGAAGATGGAAGAAATCAATACGATGTTGCACCTTGACTATTTAGAAGATGAACGCGACTTCAACGCCATGATTTCTGCATCTGATATCATCTTTGCCGTCTATAAAGACTTCCCTTACAGCAGTAATATGCTAAGCAAGGCTGCCTGGTTCAAGCGGCCGATAATTGTTAGCGACAGATACCACATGGGAAAAGACGTACTTCGTTACGGCATAGGACGCGTTACTGACGAGAACAATCCAACATTATGGCTTGAAGCACTAAAAAGCCTACGCACTAAAGTAATACCTGACGAAGCGTATTCACGTTATAAAGATGTTTATTCAGAAAAAGCACTGGGGGATGCGCTTGAAAATTTTATTAACAAATGCCGAAGGTCAAGCAGATGACACACACAACCCAGTTAGCGCCTGTAATACTTTTCGTTTATGCGCGGCCCGAACATACCCGCAAAACTATCGAAGCACTTGCTAAAAACCACCTCGCCAGCGATACGAATTTAATTATATATTCAGATGCAGCGCGTGGATCAGATGATATTGAAGCAGTTAATGCTGTGCGTGAATATATTAAAAAAGTGCAAGGTTTTAAATCCGTAACAATAAACGAACGTCAACGAAATTATGGACTCGCTGAATCTATAGTAGATGGCGTGACAGAAACAATAAATTTACATGGCGCTACAATCGTAGTTGAAGACGACCTGATAACGTCAGAACATTTTCTCAACTACATGAATGAAGCCCTGCGAATTTATGCCACGGAAGAACGAGTCATGCATATCGCAGGGCACATGCCAGATATCGACACTAACGGACTTCCAGAAACATTTTTCATGCGCCAATCATCCTGCTGGGGGTGGGCCACGTGGGCCAGAGCTTGGAAATACTTTCACCGAAACAGCGATGAAATCATTAAAAGCTTTACTCCCCAAGATATCCACAGGTTCAACCTAGACGGCACCATGGACTACTGGAGCCAACTACTGGCTAATCATAACGGACAGCTTAAAACATGGGCCGTGTACTGGTATGCATGCGTATTTTTAAAAAAAGGACTATGTTTACACCCCAGGACAAGTCTAGTAAGCAATATTGGGCATGACGGATCAGGTACAAATTGCGGGAAAAATCCACATCATCATCGCATTGCAGACACAATTTGTATACAAACATTCAATTCTCCGCTTATAGAAAATCAAAGCGCTTTAAAAAAATACTGCGATGCTATCGAATTTTCTACACACACAATGCGCAATTCCTCCAAACAAAGACCATTATGCATAGCCAAGAAAATACTAAAACAATTTTATGCATTAGCAATTGATTTCAACAGAAATGATACGAGCGCAGCGCTTAGCTTAACAACACTTAAGCGGCTAATACAGATGATTAAAAATAAAATTTCATCAAATTTTATAATAAGCCAAAAAAAAGAGACACAAACAGATTGTATAACAATAGGTAATAACTCTTTATTGCTACCAACAGCAAAGATAAACAATACTCACGGACAATACGGGGCAATACGCATAGGTGATTTTACACATGTCCGAGGGGAGCTGACTACATTTGGACATGGTGGATCAATAACCATCGGCGACTACTGTTACATAGGCGAGGGAACACGCATTTGGTCTGCAGAAAGTATTCATATTGGGAACAGAGTTCTCATTTCACACAACGTAAACATATTCGACAATGATACGCATCCCATAGAAGACTCTACCGCACGTCACGCCCAGTTTGTCGACATCATCACCACAGGACACCCCAAGCAACTAGACCTTAACGAGAACCCTGTAATCATAGAAGATGACGTACTCATCGCCTGCCAATCCATCATCCTCTCCGGCGTAAAGATCGGGCATGGCGCTGTCGTCGCAGCTGGCTCTGTTGTTACCAAGAATGTTCCTCCACGCACACTTGTAGCAGGAAACCCAGCTAGAGTTGTCAAAACACTCAACAACGCATCGTAAACACCTCGAAAACGCTCCACTGCTTTCCAAAATCACAATAAGGCAACGCGCAAGCCAGCAACAAGCACGCACAAGGACAACGGGATGCTGACCTTCTTTAAAAAAATACTTCAGCGAACGCTGCAATCCAAGACATCCGCTCACGTGTGCAAGGACTCATCTCTCATCGTCGCACCTTCATCACGCGTCAACCCTGCAACTTTGAGCTTCATGCAAAACTGTCGACTGACGATTGGCGATCAGTCGATCGTCGAGGCACGCGTGGTATTCGAGCGCCCTGGAGGATTGGTAAATATAGGGAGTCGCACCTTCATTGGAGGCTCCACCGTACTCTGCGCATCACATATTAATATAGGTGACGATGTCCTTGTGTCTTTTGGCGTGACGATAGCCGACCACGATTCACACTCGCCAATATTCGGCAAAAGAAGTGAAGATGTGCTCATGTGGCTGGAAGGAAAAAAAGACTGGACGCACGTCAAAATTAACCCCGTCATAATACAGGATAAGTCATGGATCGGCATGCACGCCATCATTCTAGAAGGCACAACCATCGGCACAGGGGCTGTTGTTGGCGCAGGTTCCGTTGTAACACGCGATGTCCCCCCCTATACTGTTGTTGCAGGAAATCCTGCACGCATCATAAAAACTCTTCTGGATGACAAATGAACGCACATATTCCCCCCGCAGCGCGCATGACATGGTCAGAGGCAGTCACTTGGTTGCGAGCACAGCCCGACCAAGCCGACCTTGTTAGCGCATGCTACTTCGATGACCCCATCACAGACGCAGCCCGACGCTTTCGCAACAGCCCAGAATGGACCGCAACGCGCACCTTTCTACCTGCGCCCCCAGGGCATGCTCTTGACGTTGGTGCCGGACGAGGCATTGCGTCGTTCGCGCTAGCAGAAGATGGCTGGCGCGTAACGGCCCTTGAGCCTGACCCAAGCGACCTCGTTGGTGCTGGAGCAATCCGAGAATTAGCACAACAGACGTCCCACAATATCACTGTAATAGAGTCATGGGGAGAAGAACTTCCATTCGCAGATTCAAGCTTCGACATAGTTCATGCCCGCCAAGTATTACACCACGCTCAGGATCTTGAAGCGCTATGCAGAGAGCTCGCCCGCGTCCTAAAAATCCATGGGACTCTCATCGCAACACGCGAACATGTTATAGACAAGATTGAAGACCTGCAGGTGTTCTTACAATCACATCCATTGCACCACCTTTATGGTGGTGAAAACGCGTTCATGACAACACGCTATTTGTCTGCAATTCACAGCGCAGGACTACACGTTACACACACGCTCTCACCATGGGAGACTCCTATAAACTACTTCCCTGCAACAAAGTTGCAGATTCGACATGCCGCAAGCAGAATGCTGCGCTGGCCTCTTCCACGCCTACTCCCCAGCTTTGCAATAAACTTGCTAAGCAAGAGTCTGAATACCCCTGGACGCCTGTACACATTTGTCGCGATAAAAAAATAGCAAAGAAACTAATGCAACAATCCACCACACCGAGAAGACGTCAATAGACGCTTGAAACGAGCTTTAAGCACATGATGAACCTCAGATGCATCAAATGTTCTGCTGCGCTATATTTGCATGAACCCTTATTACCTCATACACCCATCACATGTGCATCGTGCGGTGAAAGCTACCCAGTTATCGAGTCTTCTCCGTATATTGGTTACTTTACGGAAAACGACTTGCAGGGCCTTTTCGAAATTGCAGCCGTTGCTATCCACTCAAAAGCAATGGCATGTCCAGACTTTGCCCTTTTCGAGGAAATTTGCGCAAAGTTTCATGAAACGGGAAACACTGCGGCTGTCCAAGCAATCCTGAAGGAATCATCCACCTACTTCCCCTTCCGGTATGGCGAATGGCTGCTCCTGAGGGGACTTCTTGCCAATATCGACTTGCGTGACAAAACAGTTCTGGATGTTGGAGCAGGTGTTGGATTCGATGCATGGCGCTTGGTACAACGCGGTGCATCCGTGACGACGCTGGAATACAATCCTAGCCTTCTGAGCGTTGGCCAACGCAACCTGCCCGAAGCGACATGGATTGGTGGAATCTCTCATGTATTACCCTTCATCGACAGCTCTTTCGACATGGTTGTATGCAACGCTGCTCTCCACCACATGCGAGACATCCCTGCTGCGATGGAAGAATTTCTTCGAGTGCTCAAACCTGGCGGTATCATGCTGACAGCTTGCGACTCTTTTTCTCCAGACTCCTTCAGTGAACAGGACATGCTGAGAGCATTTGACTCTTCGCCAGAAGTCCTACTTGGTGTGAATGAACAATCCCCTCGAGCCTGCGACTTCCTCACTACGCTGAAACGCCATCGCGATGCCCTAGATATAGAATTATTTACTACCGTAACATACGACCATCACGACGACCTCGGCCTACCCATGACCTATTATGCGCAATGGGACTTCGATAAGGCACTCAGCGAATTGGGCACTATTTCGGGAAGCTTGGCCATACGAGCCCGACGTTCAGATAAATTCACCGCCGTTGCCCGTACCGAGCCCAATCACTGGCTCGGCGCACGCACTTTTCTGGAAATATGCAATAGCGCCAGTGGCGCAACAGCCTTCCTTGCCAGTCATATTCCCAAAAAATACATCAACTTGCCTTTTCCTTTCCAGACCCATGACAAGTTTCTCCAAGTAAACGGCTGGCGTTGCGCCGACGGAGGCCAAGCGGGGTGGCAGGAGGCATATGGTCGCGCCAACCTATTCCTGAGTCGCCAAGTCGATGAAGCCACGTTGGCATTTGAAATTGAAGTGCTGGAAGAGGGCAGCGTTGGCAAAACGCCACTATCCTTTTCCATTAACGGAAAAAGGCTCGCCTCTGCGAGCGTGACGCGCGGGATGTGGTATCTCGCTACCCTCTTCATTGGTGATCTTCCTGCGCACGAGACTTTTGTGATGGCTATAACCGTAGAAGTGGATGGCGCCTTCTCATCTTGCCTGTTTCGCGTGCGCAATGCTCACTTTATACAAGATTATTCACCATGCAGCATCAAGGCACTTGGCCAAGGATCTACTGCAGGTCTCGCGGCTCTGGCCGCGACATGCCTGAAGGACAAAGCATCTGTTAACGTACTCTGTCTCCCGGGACAGAATAACATATTCAAACATCTAACCATACTGAGACGAAATACAACGGCAGACATCAACTTGATTGTCCCAGACAACATGGCGTGGCTGCTAGGCGCCGAGCCAAAGTTCAGAATCACTGCCACATATCCGGTCACCACGAAGGGCCTCAGACTGGCTCTCATAAAACATGGTCTTCCCGACATTGTGCTATTGCCGTTTGATGTCCCACAGAACACGTCATGGTTGAGAGATATACTAACACTCAATATCCCGACATATGATTGCAACGCAGAAAAGTTTATCACGGCTGGCCAGATTGAGGCGCAGCAACCATACGCCTCGACAAACTACATATTCAAAAAATGGCTTAAAAAGAACCTTCCGTTGCCGATCATCAATGTACTGAAACGCATTAAAAACAGACTCTCTGATGACTAGTTGGTTGGCTATCTTGCCCATGCAGGCCTTCGTTACGCCCTCATGACTTGCAATCGGGCAAGTCCATTTGCAATTCATAGCTTTAGTAATCCGTGACATTTTACTGCGAGAAACTCATGTGTAAAACCGTATTCATCACTGGTGCCGCAGGGTTCATCGGGCGGCATGTGGCCCGCACACTGACAACACAGGGGTGGAGAGTTATCGGTATCGGATATGGCGACCTTGCTTCAGATGAAACACTCTTCTGGGGCATTGAGCACTGGCAATCCGCTGCGGTAACTCTCGACAACCTTGAAGCTCTTGCCGTGACTGCTGGCGAGCCCGACGCTGTAGTCCATTGTGCAGGTTGTGGTCATGTGGGATATTCATTCGACCACCCGCGAAACGACTTTCTCGGCAACGTGTTATCCACACTCGATGTTCTCGAATTCGCAAGATTTCGGGCAGGCAGAGTTCGCGTTGCAATCCCGTCAAGCGCGGCAGTCTATGGAGCTGTCGCTCAATACCCTATCACCGAGGACACACCACTGAAGCCCATTTCTCCTTATGGAGTACACAAGGTCATGGCTGAAGACCTGTGCCGATCGTATGCGACGTTTTGGCATGTTCCGGTGTGTATTGTCCGACTATTCTCTATTTTTGGTGAGGGGTTACGCAAGCAGTTGCTATGGGACGCCTGCCGCAAGGCGCACGCACGGGCCTTCCGCTTTTTTGGCACAGGCGAAGAACTGCGCGACTGGCTACACGTCAACGATGCGGCAATGCTCATGTCATTAGCCCTAAAACATGCCTCGCCAGACTGCCCAACAGTAAACGGCGGCAGGGGAGAGGGGGTGAGCATTCGGGAGACGCTTGGCCGCTTCGGTAACATATGGCAGCCAAAGCTCCAACCGGACTTCACAGGTGAACCCAAGGCAGGAGATCCAGCACATTATGTTTCTGATATCAGCAAGATACGCGCGTGGGGTTTCACTCCTCAGGTGTCACTGAATGAAGGGCTTGCCGACTACATCCGTTGGTATCGCCAAACGGAGTTACTGGCATGATACGTGTCGCATGGGAGGTGCCGAACCATCCCGGCTGGGTTGGAGGATTGAACTATTTCGTCAATCTGGCGAAAGCACTATCCTCACTGCCGCACAGGCAGGTCGAGCCAGTGCTTCTTGGGGACGGGACTCAACTGCCCCCCCCGCTGAATGGCCTGTCCTGCGTCCCCTATCCGCAGCTTTCAGCCTTTCGCTACGGTCCATCGCGACTACTTGATGCCGCGGGGCGGCACCTCTTGCACAATGGTGGAATGCTGGCCAGTCAACTGCGCCGACATGACGTACAGTTGCTCTCGCACGCGCAGATTCTTGGAGTGCGTTCTCCAGTGCCTGCAATGTGCTGGATTCCGGATTTCCAACATCGCCATCTGCCCAACTTTTTCATTGCGGAAGACCGTATCGCGCGCGATCGCGTACAAACCAGTATCGCCAGAAACGCACAGGCCGTGGTATTGAGCAGCGAACATGCCCGCAGGGATTACTTGCAACTCTTCCCGAACAAGGCCGCACCTTCTTATGTTCTTCCTTTCGTTGCGGCCCCTCCCACAAAGGAAGCGCCTGCTCCGGAAGCCGTTCTACCTCGGCACGGCATCAAAGAGCCGTATTTTCATGTCCCGAACCAGCTTTGGGCGCATAAGAATCATCACATTGTCTGCGAGGCCTTACGTGTACTCGCAAGCAGAGGACACTGCCCCCTTGTCGTCAGCACAGGCCAAACTCAGGACTACAGGAATCCAACGTTCTTCAACGACCTAACAGCCCGAGTGCGGGAGTTGGGCCTTTCCGAACGCTTTCGTTTTCTGGGGCTCCTCCCCTATGCCGAAGTGACAACAATCATGTCCAACGCAGTGGCCCTCATAAATCCTTCTCTTTTCGAAGGCTGGAGCACTACCGTAGAAGAGGCTAAAAGCTTAGGTAAACACCTTTTGCTGTCTGATATCGCAGTCCACATTGAACAATCCCCAGAACGTTGCACATATTTCGCTCCTAATGACGCGGATGGGCTTGCTGCAGCCATGCAGGACGCATTACACATGTACGACGTCAAGACTGAACAGACAGAGATGAAACGCGCCGCCGAACTTCTTCCAATGCGAATGCAGGCGTACGCCTATGCGTACGAAGCTATCGTACTGCAAGTCATAGAAAATTTTGCCAAATAAAGACACTATTTATTAATAGATTCATAAAATGCCCTGTATGGACAGTGTCTCTCAAGTTACATGACCGGGCTCGGCCGGCTTCCCCCGGACGCACTCAATCTGTTCGCCTCAAAGGCGTGTCTTCCGCAGCATGGCCCCCCCCAAATTGGGGCAGACACCTCCGCCAACCGAAAACCTATGCTAGAGGAGTATCCAGATTAAGTGCTAATGAGATTTCCACGGTCGAGGTCGTGACCATGGTTCAACGTCGTCGCGAGACTATGACCGAGTAGCTACGGGGAGTTTCAGAGTCGTCTTTACTTGGGATGAGCGGCTCCTTCGTGGCGTGGAAATGCGGGATCGCTCCGAACTGTAGCCCTCCCCTAGAATAGGTCCATTGAAAAATAGAGATTTCTGATCAAGATTGCCTCACGGAGGGCACGATGAAGAAGTCTCGATTTTCAGAAAGCCAAATCATTCGGATTTTGAAAGAAGCCG
>Ga0302246_1001519_pt1 | contig 16117 bp, 14 predicted proteins | sample AAG_UR_Trp_MG_FD_193533 | JGI IMG/M metagenome (GOLD analysis project Ga0302246, IMG submission 193533) | Enriched activated sludge microbial communities from anaerobic digester in WTTP, New Holstein, Wisconsin, United States - AAG_UR_Trp | ecosystem: Engineered > Bioreactor > Anaerobic >...
TTATAGCATATTCCTCACGCATAATCAACCCTATATCCATAACTTTCTTCAGTTTTCAAAGAACAGCATCAGTATTCATGCGGCTCTTAGCCCGCATTTTTCAGGACGGACTAAATAGGACTCCCCTAAAGAACAGACAAAGCGGACATATCATTTGCTATAAAACCGGACATTTCTATTTGTTGACAACATGTGAAAGTTAAATAATGTGAAAGTTAAATAATAATTTATTGCGCAGATTTCACTATATGGTTTATAATTAAAAAAAATGTCTTTTCGATTGGAAATATGAGCAATAGACTTATTTTGATTGACAATGAACGACAACGGGGCATTAGGGGGGAGTTCTTTATTTGTTGCGTATTTAGTACTAAGGTACAATAGTCCTTTGTTGGAAAAACGTGTAAAAAGAAACTACAGTAAGATACGAATAAGCAATGTCTGCTCTTTACCATGAAACGAACCGGGGGATGAAACTGATGAAAGTTGCATGCGGTTCGATCAATGGTGGTCCATTGCCGTAGGCCTTGTCTACGGCTTTTTTGCTTTCGCTCTTCGCCGGGACGGGTCGGTTTACCTGTCATGACGAGGAATACGGAGGTCCCTTCTTTATTTAGTGCCGAATCGGTGCAACGTTAACAAACAGTTCATATTGATCGAAGGTGGTTTTAGAAATCTTTGTCTTGCAGGGACAAGGGTTTGCCTTGATTGGATGTGAAAGGGTCGCTTTGGATGAAAATACCGGCAGGGGGGTTGTAAAAAAAAGAGCAGCAGCAAAAGAAGCGTTAAAAGTGAAGAAAGCGGTTAGAGGGAAAACTAATCAACAAAGCAAGATTGAAAGGAGAAGGAAAATGAAAAAACTGATTAGATTATTCAAGGACGAAGAGGGTGCGACAGCAGTCGAGTACGGTTTGATGGTTGCCGGTATTGCTGTTGCAATTGCAGTTGTCGTATTTACGTTAGGAAAGGATATAAGTACCTTATTTGAAACGGTATCTACTTGTATCAGTACTGGTGTTTGTACTTAAGGTGAAGGAGCTCCATAAAAATATTTAGGGACGCGGCAAATAGTTAATTGCTGCGTCCCCAGCAATTATAGAAGAACCAAATATTTTAATAAGCAATTCTGGTATCGACCATCGCGGCGGATATTGCGTTGATCGTGGGAACGCTGGGAACGGAAGTGTTTCAGCTTTTTTCAAAGTTAGTATTTACATCGCATTCTTGAATTTGTGCAAAAAGTTGCATTTATACACAGTAAGGTCGAATCATTGGCTTTATGCCGTTCATCACGGCGACTGTTCTGATCATCCTGGTTTTTGCGGCGGTAACGGATCTCCTTTACAGGAAGATTCCTAATCTGCTAAAAATGCTGGCTATGCTCTTTGGTATCGTTTCTCATTCTTGTTTGAGCGGGCTAGAGGGGTTCTTGTTCGGCACCGGCGGCATGGTGGTACCTGGGGCTTCTACTTGCCTTTTACTTGTTCGGCATGATGGGGGACGGGGACGTCAAGCTCATGGGGGATGTTGGCAGCTTTCTGGGATCAACAGGCGTTTCTTTTCACTGCGTGGGGGGGGGGAAAAAAAAATTACGCCGTTGTGGCTCTGATGGTGAAGGGACAGTTGGTGCGTTTTGTCAAACGAATGGTACTTTCCCTGTACCTGTCGATCGCACAGCGAAAACCGACCCTTCTGCCGGATGAGAAACAGACGTTTTCTCCAGTACTCTGCTATGGGGTTGCCATTGCCGCGGTAACAGTCGTGTCGATGTTTTTCAAGATTTAGCGTCCCAAAAGGGGAGTATGTAGGTGGTGTGATTCTGAGGAGCGCAGCGACGAAGAATCACAGCGTTGCAAAGAGAGATCCTTCGCTTCGCTCAGGATCACATGTATAGGGGCTAGCGCTCAGAATGACATTCAGGGGACTATTAGAAAAAGGAGCGGGTGAAAATGGACATTAAGAAAATTAGTGAAGGCGTCAGGAACCGAATCTCGATGCCGGTCATGATGCTCGTGATCGCCTTGCTGATTGCGGCCCTCGTCAGCTTCTGGAGCTACAGTCTGCTGCAGAAAAAGACGACCGCGGTGCAGGGAATGGGCAATACCCAGCAGATTGTCGTTGCCGTCTCGGAAATGAAATGGGGGACGGTGATCACGGAGGGCGTCATCAAAACCCAACCCTACCTGAAAGAAAGTCTGCCCACGGGATACATCTCGACGCCGGCATCCGCCATCGGGCGGGTTGTCCTCTACCCGATCCAGGTCAACGAGCCCATTACGGAAGCGAAGCTGGCCCCCGTCAACGTGAAGACGGGCGGAATGGCGGCCGTGGTAGCGTCAGGGAAAAGGGCCATGGCGGTGAAGGTGGACAAGGTGATCGGCATTTCCGGATTCATCCGCCCCGGACACCGAGTCGATGTCCTGGTATCCCTTAATAAATCCGAGCAGGAGAATGTATCAAGAACGATCACCAAGATCGTCCTGGAGAACATCCTTGTCCTGGCAGCCGGGCCTGAAGTCGAGCAATCCGGAAATCAGAAAGAAAAACCGAAGATGGTGGATGTGATCACCCTTGAAGTGACTCCGGAAGAGGGGGAGAAACTGGCCTTGGCGGCCACGGAGGGTAAACTCCAACTGGCCCTCCGCAATTATGCCGATACGGAGGACGTCAAAACAAGAGGGACGACGCTACCGAAACTTTTATCCTCCTATACCACCGGGGAGGTCCCCACCCCGCGCCCCGTTAGGGTGCGAAGCGTTTCAACAGCAGCGCCTGTCAGAACCGTCACCGTGGAGGTGATCAAGGGAAGCAAATCCAGTGAAGAGAAATTCAGCAGGGGGGGTGAATGATGAATCCTCGAAAGCCAGGCCGGTTGGCGGCCATCATTGCGGTAACCAGTCTTATCCTGTTATGTTTGGGATTGTACACGCCTGTCCATGCTGTGGGGCCGGTCAAGATCAAGATGGACCCGGCCATTTCACAGAAACTCAACCTGACCACGGGGCACTCCCTGGTTGTGGAAACCGGCGCCGATATCCGGCGGGTCGCCCTGGGATCGGAGGATTTAGCTGATGTAAAGGTTCTCTCTCCGCGCCAGCTCTATTTTGTCGGATTGAATCCGGGGGTAACGAACGCCACTCTCTGGGGCGCCGATGGTCGTATCGGCGCCATGATTGATATCGAGGTGACGCCGGATGTGGTCAGCCTGAAGGAAAAGATTTACGAGATCCTGCCGAGCGAAAAGGATATCCGGGTAACGGCCAACCAGGACAACCTGGTTCTTTCTGGGACGGTTTCCAGTGCCGCCAACCTTTCCCAGGTTCTGGCGATGGCAGAGGCCTATGCGCCCCGGGACAAGGAGAAAAAGGCAAAAGTGATGAACCTCCTCGAGGTCGGCGGTGTACACCAGGTGATGCTGGAGGTCCGGGTCTCCGAGATGTCACGGACCCTCCTGAGGCGCCTGGGTGTCAATTTCGCCTATATCAGCGACGGGGGCACAACCTATGGAATTTCCATGCTCAAAAATCTTGTTAACCTTCCTGATGATGGTTGGCCCGGAAATCCCCTGGAGGTCGGCGACAGTGTCGGCATGATCTTTCACTTCCTCGGGGCGAACGCTTCCTGGACCACGTTCATCGATGCCCTGAAGGAAAATGGCCTGACCAAGGTGCTGGCCGAGCCAACCTTGATTACCACCAGCGGCAGGACGGCGAACTTCCTGGCGGGGGGCGAATACCCGATCCCGGTTCCTCAATCCGGTACCGGCGGAGGTACGACCATCACCATTGACTACAAGACCTTCGGTGTGGGATTGAATTTCACGCCCACCGTTCTCAGTAATAATAAAATCAGCATGGATGTGAGGCCGGAGGTTTCCGAGTTGGATTTTTCGAATGCTGTGGCCATATCGGGTTACGTCGTGCCAAGCCTTACGACAAGGCGTGTGTCTACGGTAATCGAGTTGGCCGACGGACAGAGTTTCGCCATTGCAGGACTCCTGAAGGAGAATACCCGGGAGGTCGTGTCGAAATTTCCCGTCTTGGGGGACATTCCTATCCTGGGGGCACTTTTCCGGAGCACCTCTTTCCAGAAGGAGGAGTCGGAACTGGTCGTCATCGTGACGCCGCACCTGGTGAAACCGTTAGACATGGCCAAACAGACCCTCCCGACGGACCAGTACGTGGAACCAAACGATTTTGAGTTTTATCTTCTGGGGAGCTTGGAAGGGCATGGCGAACCCTCGTCCCGTTCGTCAAAGACGATCCTGCCCGCAGGTTCGAACAAGGGGGGGCTGGAAGGGGATTTCGGACATATCGCTCCGTAACAGAAAGGAAGGGAAAAATGAAAAACAAAATCATGATATCCGTTTTTTTAATCGCTGCGGCCATGTTTTTGGCCTTCAGTTTGGCCGGTGCCGATATGTTGCAAAGCCGCCTGGAGAGGGATTATGGGACCTCCTATCAGTTGCAGAAATTTAACCAGACCCTTAACCCCGAGGCGGAGAAGGACGTGGCGCCGGTCGTGGGCATAGATGGACAGGCCGCCCAGAATGCGGTCGAAAAATACCGGAAAGGTTTCGAGAAGAGCTCCCAGACTTCAACGGCCTATCAGTTCAGTATCGGGTCGATGGGGAGCAAGTAAAGGTTATTTTGAAAACTTTGCATATTCTTGAATAATGGAACCGATTAAGTCAATGGAACAAAGAAAACTTAAAATTGTCCTGGCCAGAATGGATGACTCCGTCCAGAAGGAATTTACGCGGATCATTTCGTCTGTGGAAGGATGCAGTCTCTACGGGGAAACCGATACGGGCATCGCGGATCTCCTCATCATGCAGTTGGGGGAAAATGTGGAGGAAGAATTTCCCCTTGTTCACCAGGCCATCCATTCGGGGATCGCTACTAAAGTCTTTCTGACCTCCCGATTCATCAAGCCGGAAGTTCTGATCGAGGCCATGAGAGCCGGCGTCAAGGAATTCTTTTCGCAACCCCTTAAAGCGGAGGAAGTCAAAGCTGCCCTGCTGAAACTTCTCGATAAACAATTGGGACAGGCGATCAGGAAGCCGGAGGAACAGGGAAAACAGGGGAGAATCATCAGTGTTATCGGCAGTAAAGGCGGTGTCGGAACGACGACCGTTGCCGTCAACCTGGCCACATGCCTGCGGGATATCGATCGGGAGAAATCGGTCGCCCTGATTGATATGAACCTAGTCTTTGGGGAGGTCCCCCTGTTTTTGGGCCTGACTCCGAGTTCCGACTGGGCGGAAGTCGCCAAGAACATCTACCGCCTGGACTATACATATCTAATGAGCGTCATGTCCTATAAAGATAGCGGGTTGTATGTGCTGCCATCTCCGACCAGTTGGCAGGATGAGTCCCGCGTGAGTCCTGATATCGTGGGCACCCTCCTTTTAGAGATGCAATCCATGTTCGACTACATCGTTGTCGATGCCGGACAAAGTATGGAAGACTTTTCCAAAGCGGTGTTTAAAATATCGGATACGACACTGGTCGTCACTTTACTCAGCCTTCCCTGTCTGATCAACGTCAAGAGGATACTGGACGCCTTCATGCGGTTCGGGTTCCCTACCGAGGAGAGGATCAGGATTCTCGTAAACCGTTACCAGAAACGTTCGGTCATCAGCGCGGAAGACGCCGCTAAAACCATGCAAAAACCTATTTACCTGAACATCCCAAACGACTTCCCGAATACAATGGGGGCGATCAACCAGGGCAGGCCGCTTACCGTACAGAGCCCGAAGGCCGAGATTACGGAAAGTTTCAGAGAGCTGGCCGTGCGCATTTCAGGTGTGAGCAGCAAAAAAAAGGGAATTCTGGCGTGGCGTTAATCGCCAGTCGTGAATTCCGATCGAGGATGAAAGCATGTTGAACAACCAGATATTTAATGCGGGTGCCTTTACCAGGACCAATGAGTACAACGAACTGAAGGCCCGTGTCCACGACCGCCTGCTGGAGATCCTGGACTTGTCCCTGATCGACACCTTGAACGGGGCCGATCTGCAGCGTGAAATACGTCGTCTGACCACGAGTATCCTGGCGGAGGATGGAATGCGGACCCCCCTGAACGCCGAGGAACGGGAGCGCCTTTACCAGGAGATCCAGGATGAGACCATGGGGCTGGGACCCATTGAGCCCTTCATGAAGGACCCCACGGTGTCGGATATTCTCGTGAACACGTATCGCAAGATTTATGTGGAGCGTTTCGGGAAGCTCCATTTAACCGAGGCGAGGTTCAAGGACGATGCCCACCTGCGTAAGATCATTGACCGAATCGTGTCCGCCGTAGGCCGCCGGATCGACGAATCCACACCCATGGTGGACGCAAGGCTCAAGGACGGCTCCCGTGTCAACGCTATTATCCCTCCTGCTGCCGTTGACGGGCCTTCTCTGTCCATTCGCCGGTTCGCCGTCGACCCCCTGGAGATGGATGACCTCATTGTCCTGAAAAGCGTCACGACGGAAATTGGTGAAATCCTTAAAGGAATCGTCAGAGCTCGGCTCAATGTGCTGATATCCGGTGGTACTGGGACGGGAAAGACAACCCTGCTCAATGTCCTTTCCCGGTTTATTCCCACTGACGAGCGTATTGTGACCATTGAAGACTCGGCGGAGTTGCAACTCAAGCAGGAACACGTGGTGAGACTGGAAACGAGGCCTCTGAACATCGAGGGAAAAGGCGAAATTACTCAGCGCGACCTGGTCCGGAACAGCCTGCGTATGCGACCCGACCGGATTATCGTCGGAGAGGTGCGTTCTGATGAGGTGGTGGACATGCTCCAGGCCATGAATACTGGCCACGATGGCTCCCTGACAACGATTCATGCCAACTCACCCCGGGATGCCCTGTTGAGACTGGAAACCCTGGTGGCCATGACGGGATTGAACATCCCGACCGAGGCCATCCGGCGATATATCAGCTCAGCACTCAACGTTGTGATCCAGATCGCCCGCCTGATCGACGGCAGCCGCAAGGTGATCAGCTTTTCTGAAATCACCGGGATGGAAGGAAACACGATTACCATGCAGGAAATTTTTTCTTTCGAGCAGACCGGAGTGACTGCGAAAGGTGAAGTAACTGGACGGTTCAGGATGACGGGTATCATGCCGCGTTTTATTGAACGGTTCAAGGCCGCCGGGATCGATATCCCCTACGAAACCCTGGATCCACGGAACGTCATGGAAATATGAAAACCTGAAGAAAGTCGGGGAAAATATGGAATATCTGCGGATTATCTTGATCTTCATCGCTGTTGTCCTTCTGATCGAAGGAATGTTTCTCCTGTGCCGGATTTGGTGGAATCCTGAGAAGAGAAGGATAAAGGCGCAGTTGCGCCAACTTTCCGGGGAGCCTTACGGACGTCGGGAAATCAGCGTGGTCCGTCGGCGCATCATGAGCGATATCCCATGGTTCAACCGGCTGCTTTTGAACATTCGATTGCCGTTGTTTTTTCAGCTCGAGAGGATGGCGGTACAGGCCAACCTTCCGTTTCCCCTGGGGGTTTACCTCCTGTCTTCGGTCTTTCTTTTCGTCGTCGGATTTGCCGCGGCATCCGCTGCTGTACCCTGGTTCTGGTTGCGCTTGGCCGTCGGAATCATCGCCGGTTTCCTTCCCATCCTCTATATCAAAGCAAAAAAGAAGCAACGGATCAGACAACTGGAGGAACAGCTTCCGGAAGTTATGGATATGCTGGCCAGGTCCCTGAAGGCCGGTCATGCCTTTACGGGGGGGATGCAGATGATCAGCCAGGAGTTCGGAGATCCCGCCGGAATCGAGTTTCGAAAAACCCTGGATGAAATCAATTTCGGCGTCGCCTATGAAGATGCCCTGAAAAATTTGGTTGCCCGCGTCGACAGCGATGACATGAAGCTCTTCGCTATCTCCGTCATCATTCAACGGGAAAGCGGCGGGAATCTCGCCGAGATCCTGGAGAACATTGCCCGTCTGATAAGGGCTCGGTTTGTCCTGAAAGGGCAGATCAAGTCTCTGACCGGCGAGGCACGGTTGTCGGCCGTCATTCTGGTCGGTCTGCCCTTTTTTGTGGGTCTGCTCCTCTTTTTTATCAACCCGGAGTATGTAAAACTCTTGCTTACGGATCCCATCGGACACGTCCTGCTTGTCGCCGCGGGGATCATGATGGCGACAGGGATCGTCGTCATGAGAAGAATGGTCCAGGTGAAGGTGTGAGGTATAAGCCATGAACGAAGTCGTTGTCATTCCGCTGTTGATCTTCGCGGGGCTGGTCCTCCTGATCTTTTCTCTCTACTTTTCTTTCAACGAACGGATGAAAAGAAAAGAGATCATCGACAAGATTGGAACGTATACCATGCCCGATCTAACGAGTGAAATTGGCGTGTCCAAGGCAGAGTCTTCCTGGAGGCAATTTTTCACCAAGATGGCGGCTAGACTCGCTCCTTTCTCAAAACCCAAAAGCGAAGAGGAATTGGGCCATCGCAGAAGAAAATTGTCCATGGCTGGTTATCGCCGTCCTGGCAATCTGATTCTTTTCTACGGCGCGAAAGTGCTGCTTGCGATTTTCCTCCCGGTGGCTTTGTTCATCGGTCATCTGATCTTGGGTATATTCGAAGATCGGGCGGTTTGGGGGGGCATGATCGTATTCTTTGCCCTGCTTGGTTTCTATGGACCGGATTTGTGGGTTCATTTCGCAATAGCCCGCAGGCAGGAAAAAATTCAGGCAGGGTTTCCCGATGCGCTGGATCTCATGGTGGTCTGCGTCGAGGCAGGGATGGGGCTGGACCAGGCAATCAAGCGGATTGCCGACGAGATGAGACTGAGCAACAGGGTCATCAGCGACGAATTCTCTCTGATGAGCCTGGAAATGAGGGCAGGCCGTTCCCGCCAGGACGCTATGCGCAACCTGTCAGCAAGGACGGGGGTGGAGGATGTCAGGAGTCTGGTGACACTTTTGATCCAGACGGACAAGTTTGGTACCAACATCGCGCAAGCGCTACGGGTCCATTCCGATTCCATGAGAACGAAGAGGCGACAGAGGGCCGAGGAAATCGCAATAAAACTTCCGGTGAAGCTCCTTTTCCCCTTGATATTGTTTATTTTTCCGGCGTTGTTTGTCGTGATTGTAGGTCCTGCCGCGATCAGAATATACCGGACAATCATACAGACCCATTTTGGGGCGGGATGAGCGAACGGGGGGCAGATACATTGACTTGGGGGCGAGGCGAAAAAGATGAAAGGGAAAACAAAATACCGAAAAGTCAGTTTGCAGGGAAAGCTTTTGATTTTTATTCTGATGACCATCACGGCATGTTCCCCTGCCAATGTCAATTGGAACAGCCTGAAATTCTGGCAGTCCCCAAAGCAGGGGGTGGCCATGGATGACAAGGCCGTGAGTCGTTTCGTTGCGAAGATCCGAGCCCAACCCGGGAATCCGGAATCTCATTACCTGCTGGCCGCCTATTACCAGGAGCGGGGCCGTTACCGGGAAGCCATCGCGGAATTCGAAAAGGTCATCTCCATCGCTCCGACTTATGTCAAAGCTTACAATGGGAAGGGGATTTGCCTCGACCAGATAGGAGGACATCAGGAGGCCGTCGCGAGTTTCGAGCAGGCGATCGCCCTGAATGGCAACTTGGATTATTTATGGAACAATCTCTGCTATTCCTTTTTGCTGCAGAAAAAACATGAGGAGGCCATTTCAGCCTGCAGGAAAGCCCTCGCGTTGAACGAAAAGAACAACCGGATCAGGAACAACCTGGCCCTGGCCTATGCCATGGCAGGACGATACGATCAGGCCCGCCGGGAATTTCAGACCGCGGGTAACGGCGATCAGGTTTATGCTCACTTGAAAATGGGCGCCGTTTATTATGACAAGGCCTTGTTCGAACTGGCGGTCGAAGAATATCGTGCGGCCCTGGTTTTGAATCCGGAGTCGGATAGAGCGAAAAGGGGACTGGGGACGTCGCTGGAACTGCTGAAAATTGCGGAAGCGGCAAATGAACACTCGGTTCAAACGGCAGAGAACAGGGGAACCACGGAAGAAATTCGGATTGTTTACCACGCCGCGCCGCCCGTCGTCATGGATGAGGCCAAGGCCGCCCGCCAGTACCAGGTTGCACGGAAGCTCTACGAGAAGGGGTTGTTCGAAGAAGCCGGCGAGCACTTTCATCAGGCCCTCCAGTTTAACCCGATGCTGACCGGCGCCCGCAAGGGCTTAGCAGCATCAGATGCGCTGGCCCGTATCGCCGAGGTCCCATCCCGAAACGATGTCGCTGCAAGGGCGGGAGTCGGGGAAATAAACGAAGTCCTCGCCGCCGCCTTTTACCGTGATATCGGGATCGAGATTTCCAATGGCAACGGAAAACGTCATATGGCCAGAGATATCGGAAAATATTTGAAGTTCAGGGGGTTCAGAGTTGTTCGCCTTACGAACGCCGGTCATTACAACCATGCAAAGGGCCGTATTTACTATGAAAAGGACTACCGTGCTGTGGCCGACGAAATCGCGGCGAAAATTCCTGAACTTTCCATACTGCAAGAAATGAAACGGTCGGTGAGGCCAAACGTGAAAGTGAAGGTCGTCCTGGGAAAGGACCTGATAACAGGCAACCGGAATTATCGCAATTGATGAAGGCATAAAAACGTCACTTTCCCTATTTTGCTCAGAGCAATTATTTTGTGGTCATTCTGAGGCGCCAGCCGAAGAATTTCCGGGTTGAAACGAGAAATTGTCTTTATGAAGAACATTTCAGAAAGAGAAAAATGAAAATTCGATTGTGCCTCGCGGTCATGGCGATTGCCGTTCTTTCGTTCCTGTGTCTGTCGGGGTGTTCCTGGTGGAACAAGGATGAAGGGCCCTTGAAGAGCGACGGCTACCGGAAGATGCTGGAGTTGCAGAAAGCGAAAGCAGCTGTAGTGAGTCCGGAAATAGAAGCCGGTAAGAAACTTAAAGAGCCCGATGCCTCCGAGATGGAGCGATTGGGGGACCAGTATATCCGGCAGGGGAACCACAATATGGCCTTTGTGTATTATGACAAAGCGATCGGGATGGATCCGAAGCGAAGCGCCGTGTTCTATAAACGTGGTCAGCTTTTTCTTTCCCGGGGGATGCTGAACGAGGCAGATGGCCAGTTCGACGAAATCCTAAAGAACGACGCGACCTATGCTTTTGCCTATGAAGGAAAGGGGCGGGTTGCCCTGGCCAGAGGAAATCTGGATGAATCTCAATCACAGTTCAATCAGGCCCTCAGGTTGAAGGAGGATCTCTGGCAGGCCTATTCATTCCTGGGTATTATTGCCGATCGAAGACAGCGGTTTCAGGAAGCGATCGTTTTTTACCACAAAGCAATTGTCGTCAACCCTAAATCGGGAAGTCTTTTCAATAACCTTGGTATGTCCTACACTCTAGCCGGGGAATATGAAAAAGCGCTTCAAGCATATATCACGGCTGCGGAATTGGAGCCGGAGGGAGATAAGATTTATGGCAATATGGGTATTGTGCTGGGGAAACTCGGGCGCTACGATGAGGCCTTGGAAGCATTTAAACGGGCCGGCGATGAAGCGTCAGCATATAATAATCTGGGCTGCATTTATTTGGCTGACGAGAATTATGCCGAAGCGGTTTCAGCCTTTCAGAAAGCGATTGAAATTAATCCCAAATACTATGTAAAGGCCAAGGAAAACATGTTGAAAGCCGAGGCGTTGCTGAAGGGGGCTGAATCAGTCGATTAAATAAATATTCACTTCCGGTCAATCTGAGAAAGTAAAGCACTAATTCATGAATCCCGATACGGTTCGAATCATTGACAAATATATCGGACAACTGATGTGCTTCATCCTAACCATTCATCATTATGTCTTAGCAGTATTTCTTCGTAAGCATACCACCCCAAATATTCAAAAAATACTTTTCATCAAGCTTGTTGAGCAAGGTGCTACAGTATTGGCATACACAGCGATGCAGGAAGCCATCAATAGCTATGGTAGACAAAATGTCTTTTTTTGTGTCTTTGAAGAAAACAGGGCCATCCTTGATGTGATGGACATGATTCCCAGTAAGAATATTTTTGTTGTTCGGCACTCCAATATTTTTATTTTTTGTAGAGATATATTGAAACTGATTTGGTTTACGCGAAGAATTGGAATTGATGCCACAATCGATATGGAATTTTTTTCAAGGGCCTCTGCCATCCTATCATACCTCGTCGGCGCTCGGTGCAGAGTCGGACTTCATCGGTTTAGCTGCGAAGCCCCTTACAGGGGAGATCTTACGACGCATCGCATGCAATACAACCCATATATTCATACGGCAAAGACTTATCTACTTCTCGTTAAGTGCCTGGAGATGGATCCGCAGGATTTGCCTCTTCCCAAATATCCGTCGGGTGATCTCAGTTTATCTGCCCCATCATTTGTTCCACATGAATACGAGAAAAACAAATTGGTGTCACGTCTAAAAAATGAGGGAATCATGTTATTGCAAGGTCCTGTAATTCTGCTGAACCCAAATGCCAGCGATATGCTTCCACTACGGAAATGGCCCCAAAAATACTTTATACAACTGGCAAGAATGATCCTTGACGCATACCCAGCGTCCATACTGATTATTACAGGCACAGCCTCAGAAAGAGAAAGCGGCTGCTCGATTTGCAGAGAGATAGCTTCTTCCAGGGTTTTCAATCTTGCCGGAGGAACCACAATGCGGGAATTGCTCACTCTATACACGATGGCAGACATATTAGTTACAAATGACAGTGGTCCTGGACATTTCGCTTCCCTTACCGACATTCACAACATTGTTCTTTTTGGCCCGGAAACGCCTCAATTATTTGGAGCAATTGGTGGTAACTATCATTTTATATCGGCATACCTGTCCTGCAGTCCATGTGTGAATGTCTATAACCATCGTTTTTCGCCCTGTAAACATAATAGATGTATGAATGCCATTACTGTTGACACCGTAATGAATGTAATTAAAAAATGCATCGATTACCGCCCATAAATTCTCCTGAAAAAACATTCCTTAATCTTCATTCACCCTGGAGAATCGCTTACAATAGCGGATCATTTGATTTGATTTGGTCGATCGTATCACCGTTTTCATGGGATGAATTTTCGATAAAGAACGGCGGCACGGCACCGCTTCACAACGAGCCAATTCGGATCATCATCAAAATATTTTCGGTAGTTGGAGTCTATTTTAAGCAGGGCAATATCAAAAGGATATTGCTTTGTCCAAGCCTCGAAATCTGATCTTTCCGCTTTGACATACCGGAATAAAAAATCGTCCTCATAGAGCTCACAGCGGTCATCGATAAACACGCGAAGACACGGTGTATGGTAGATAAGAAAACCGCCAAAGAGCATGTCATTAAAGAGGGGTGTTCCCTTCGGGACTTCTTTCTCGATTGCCCTGAGTTCAGGAAGAACTTCAACCGGCCAGTGATCGGGATCGAGTTTTACCCATTTCTGGGCCGTGGAGGGAAGCTTTGCCGAACCTTGGCAGGCAATCAGAGCCACACCTACAATCAGAGCAGGAAGAATATATCTTAGACGGGAAGGTTTCTCTATTTTTCCACCTTCATTTCTGATTTGAAAGGTTATCAGCCCCCTGTTGCCAAGGAACTTAACCCAACGGCAATAAGGAAACATTTCCGCGATAGTAATCACTGTCACCACTGAGAAAAGGGGAGCATGCCTGATTCTGGATAAGGAAAGCAAAAACCAAATCAGCGGAATATACCAGGTCACCCTCCTGTCTTTCTTATCGGTTCCGGCCAGCAAAGAAAAATAGAACAAACCTAAACAAGATACAATTGCAACGGTTATGAATGACGTGGGATCGCCGTGGCGGAGGAGGTTTAAGACGGAGGCATTTTCCTCAATAAGTTCCGCTGTAGCTTTTGATCCCATAATTTTAACCCAGGCTACAGGAAGCTCATGAAGATAGGGATTTAAGAGAGGTGTGATTAAACACAGAGTAGTTAAAACCCATAAACCAGCAAGAAATTTACGAGGCGGAACAGGACAATTCCATCCCCGCCAACTGGCCAATGTCCAACCGGCAACTATCAGTAACAGGGTACACAAACCGCCAAGCACCCCACCATGAATGTTCGCCCATATTATAAAAATAGGAATCAACCAATAGAGTTTCCAGTAACCCATTCGTTGCATATCTAAATCGATGAGTTTTGAAAAAACGACAGCCATCAAAAGAATTGTAACGATATGAGGGCGAACATGTAAATTATGGCTGGCCGTAGCAAGGGAAAAAACTAAAATGAAGGAGCCCAGCATTAAGTTCATTCCGGAGCGCTCAATTCTTGAAGCCAGTAATGAGTAGAGTAGGGCAATAAGGGATACTGAGAGAACGAGAAGTCCATCAAACCCGGCGAGACGATGAACAACTGCCATAATGCACTCAGCGAGCCATTGCTTGGCAATCCAAGGCTCTCCGAAACGGGTGAAGCTGAATATGTCTTCGCAAGGAGGGTATCCCGTATTTAGAATCTTTTCTCCGATGACCGTATGAAAAAATGTGCCAGGATCCCGAAATAGCTTGTCTCGACCGACCACAAAGAGCAGGAGCCAGACAGATGTGAATACGATGTTATCGTAAGAGAGGATTGTCTTAAATTTCAAAATAAAAAAATGGAGGGAATAATAAATTTGCTTAATTTTATATTTCCTTTAATAGATATGGCATTGATCATGTTTTGCAGGATACGATTCTGACTTAATTTGAGACAGCCTGCACTTTCTTGAAGACTTCATTTTAATTCTTTATTGGGAAGATTTTCATCGTAATCTCTAAACCGGTCGGTAATCGCATCTATAATGAATGCTTCATTGCTGCCGCGTATATCAGAAGGCAGTTTACTATAGAAATCTTGCTCAAAATAAAACCGTTTTTCTCGAGGATTTTGAAAAGACGTTTTTTCGTGAAATGATTAATGTGTCCGCATCGGTACCGGTGGTAGAGGCTTCCTCGCAGGTAACCCATATAGATGCAATTCAGGTTGAAAAGGAGGAAAAACGGGCCAAGAAAAAAGTCATAAGGTATGGTAATCAAATAAATTCCATTATCCTTAAGTATTCTATGCACTTCGGCCAGCACCTCATCCAAGTTAAACAGGTGTTCCAAGGTTTCCGACATGACCACAATATCAAAACTTTTTGCAGGCAGGGATGTATGGGCCAAATTGTCCGTAACACAGTAATCCATCAAACGGTTGTTTTTGCGAGCCCAGCGCAGCATATTTTCATTAACATCGATACCTGTTACAGGAAGGCAATCAACATTCCAGGAACAACTCCCGCATCCCAAGTCGGCAATCTTCATATCAAGTCGATAATTATCGGTGACAAAACGATTTAGTTTTTCAAAGCGAGAAGAATGATACCAGGCACGAAAGCCACTAACCTTTTCTTTGTCTGCCAGGGTATCATAGTAGGTCTCTTCGATATCGGCATATAAGACATTTGCTAAATGGGCGGAACCGAAGGAAGAGATCCGCACAAACAGGATATTCAGCAGGGAAAGACATGAAATAGACAAAATGACAGCCGTGACGAATCCAAATTTCAAATATTCAATAAATAACAATAGGAAACCAAGGCTACCGGCAGCAATCAAACCATATAAAGTAAACTGAACAGGGAGGGGTGTCTTGAGTTCAATTTCTTTATTGTCAAAAATAACATGATAGTAAAGATGATGGAAAATTTCATTTAACAGTGTGCCCCAGAAGAAACAATGATAGGGATTTAAGTGAAATGATTTATAGAGAAGGATATTTATCGATAGATTCAACAAAGACCCGGCGAAACCACCAAGTAGAAATATCAGGGTGATTGAATAGGGCAACCTTCCAGAAGGATTGTTCTGCTGCATCAAATTATCCGAACGGCCTAACGATTACGAAGCAGAAAATAAGTCAGAATGACCACCCCCAGACCGATTAGAATCGGCATTCCCCAAGGCATTGAGTCCCACAGGTTTCGGATCTGCCATGAGAAATCGGAGAACATTTCGGATGATTGGGATACCAGCAAACCGTATTCGGCCATAGCCCCCCCATGTCGTTAAAAAACTGCCCATTTAGAATTTGCGTCAAAGTCT